>Ga0208016_100085_pt1 | contig 57023 bp, 55 predicted proteins | sample 28_taG_FD_184102 | JGI IMG/M metagenome (GOLD analysis project Ga0208016, IMG submission 184102) | Marine viral communities from Cariaco Basin, Caribbean Sea - 28_WHOI_OMZ (SPAdes) (version 2) | ecosystem: Environmental > Aquatic > Marine > Oceanic | place: Caribbean Sea: Cariaco Basin...
TTTTTAGCATTCTGAATCAGCAAAAATCCACACAAGTTGTTCTTTAGTTATGCTTTTAAATAGTCTCAATCACTGTCGTCCAGTCATCGATATATAGGGTATTACTTACGCTTTTCGCCTTTTCCGTCTCCGGTTAAGCTATCTAGCGAGCCGACTATCTTATCATGATGATTTGAATTGTCAAGCTTTATTTTAATTTGTTTCAACAGGTTAACCGCGTTATTAACGTGTAATCTACACATCTCTCACTGCCAGTCCGTCTGATGAGGGCGTATTATAGACCCTTTTTTTATTTAGTCAAGAAGTATTTTATATTTAGTTTGAAATAACTTAATCGCTTAAGCTTCCTCACCACTTCCCTTTCGACTGGGTGGCATTATACGCGGGTTTGAGGCTGGGTCAAGGGGTTATTGTGGAGATCTTGCTAACTGGTTTGGTAGAAGCTAAATAGTGAAGACATTTCAATGGATTATATACTTCAATAATTCTACTTATTTGACAATGGTTATGCAAAATAGGGTTTAGCGATGTTTTTAGGATACTACTGTTAAAAGGCTAGATATAAAATGGAATAGACATAAAAAAAGCCACTATTCGTGTTAGTGGCTTTTTATTAGTATTAATCAACAGTATCTTTTACTACGCAGCTTTATACATAATCGATCGCCATCATTAAGCATAGTGCCATCATGATGATAATTGATAGTCCAAAGATCTTATACGCCCACTTAATCTGCTGCTGGACTTGGTCTTGTTCACTAGTGACCTTGATCGGTTTCATAGCAATAACTAACCAATAGCCTGACAACAGTAGATGGACGCCTAAATACCAATAGCCAGTTGCGTTCAACGCTGTGAGCAAACTGCCCACGACTAAGAAACAGGCAATACTAATCGTAATGTGCCACTGAGTCGTTCTAAAGGAGTGCTTGACTGGTAATACAGGAATACTGGCTGCACTGTAGTCTTTTTTACGAAAAACAGCGATGGCATAAGCATGCGGCATCTGCCAAATAGCAAACATAGCAAACAGTACCCAATACACCCCATCGATAGACGGCGTCAAAGCAGCATAGCCAATCACTGGCGGAATAGCACCAGAAAAACTACCAATAAACGTTCCCCAGACGGAGTGCCGCTTAAAGTACAGACTATAAAATCCAACGTAAACGACATAACCAAATAACGCTGAATATAAAGCCAGTGGCGTGGTAGCTGCTAAACATACGACGCCGATACCTAGTAGTAATACTGCATAGAGTATTGCGTTGGTAATAGAGAGCGCACCTGTCACCAAAACACGGTCACAGGTGCGCTGCATCCTCGAGTCAATATCACGATCGATGATGTTATTGATTACACAACCAGACGCTATCACTGTCAAAGTTCCAATCAAGGCTTGAAGCAATATCAACCAATCGGGATTGCCTTTGGCCGCTAAAAAATAGCCACCCAAAACGGTGATAGCGTTGCCAAACACAATGCCAGGTTTGATGACCTGAACAAGGGGTTGTTTGGCGACATCGAGTTTTAACTGTGCAAGTTTATTCATGATAGTCCATCAGTTAATATCGTCAAATGCCTGAGCCATATGGATGAAACAGTGCCATTTAGGAATGATGAGCCTATACATAAAAATATATAAAAGCTCATCATTAGACATTTGCGATAACTTATATACGCAAGCTTGCGGCGCACATAAGAAAGTTAGGAACTTACTGTTGCATATCAGCCATGTCTGAATGATCAGCCATGTCCGAGTGATCTTCTTGTGGTGTAGCAGCAGGCGCACCTTGATTAGACGGCTTGTAGGTTTCTGGTAGATCTAACTTATCTTCAAAACCTTCAAGTTCACGATCCAATCTCGGTGTACCATCAGCATTGGTCGGCATTTTCATGCCCATGTCCATCTGCATTTTACCCATGCCAGGCATCATGTTTTCGTTGGCGTTGTGCATAATCCACAATGAACCAACCATAACAATCGCTACCACAAACAATGTGAATAAGAAGCTATAGAGCGTATTACGCTGTTCAGGGCTAAAGTCCACATGCAAGAAAAAGTACACTTGCACAAAAACCTGGGCAGCAGCAAAAACAGCAATCATCCAAATCGCGCTCATGCCTGACATTATATTGCTCATGATTAGCCAAAATGGAATGACCGTCAGAATGGCTGATAGTACAAAGCCGATAATATAACTCTTTTTACTTCCATGACTGCTCTGGCCGTGACTTACATCGCCATGTGCATGAGCGTGCTCGGCTGCATGCAAATTCTCATTTTTCATAATGCCACTCCTACCAGATACACTAGCGAAAAGACGCAAATCCACACGATATCCAAAAAGTGCCAAAACAGACTTAAGCATCTTAAACGCGTCATCATACGCTCAGAAAGACCAAATTTGCTCAACTGGAACAACGTAAATAATAACCAGCAGATACCGGCCGTGACGTGAATACCGTGCAAACCTACCAGACTAAAGAAGCTCGATAAGAAGGCACTGCGATCAGGCCCGAAGCCTTCGACGATGAGATGATGGAACTCATAAACCTCCATCCCAATAAAGCCCATGCCGAATAGTGCAGTAATCATCAACCAAAGCTTAAGCTTTGACATGTTGTTTTGATAAGCACCAAGCATGGCAAAACCAAAGGTAATACTACTGATCAGTAGCAAGAACGTTTCAACCAAAACAAACTTAAGGTCGAAAATATCTTTAGGACTTGGACCATCTGCTACACCAACCTTCAATACTGCATAAGCAGCAAAAAACGTTGCAAACAAAACCAAATCTGTCATTAAGTAAACAAAGAAACCGAGTACTTTATTACCCTGTGCATCCAAGTGGTCTGGATGATGAGGGTCGCTATGGTTAAAGTAATCTATGTTGCCTTTGTGATGATCATCAGACGGCAACAACTCCTCGCCGTTGTCGTCTGGTAAATTACTATTTACTTCATGCGTGTGCATAGTTTCGGTACTACTCATAATCCGTCTCCTGCGTGAGCCGTACGAAGACGCTTATAATAAGCATTTTCAATTTTTTCAATCTCATCAACTGGTACGATGTAATCGATATCACGTTTGTTGGCTTCACGAATCACAAAGAAGATGATGACTAAGAAAGAGGCGATTACCAACCACCAGATGTGCCAGATAAAAGCAAAGCCAAAGACGAACGTCAATAAACCAATAATCACACCAGAATCTGTATTTTTTGGCATATGTATTGGGCTATAGTAATTGGGCGCTTTATCTGACGTCCAGCCGCTGTCTTTAAGATGAGCCAAGGCATCAAGATCGTTAATAACTGGCAGTTGAGCAAAGTTATAAAACGGTGCAGGTGATGGCGTGCTCCACTCTAACGTACGACCATTCCAAGGATCACCACTCACATCAGCAAGACGCTCACGATCGCGATAACTGACATAGAACATCATCAATTGGCTAACAATACCGAACAGAATAATAAAGGCACCAACCGCAGCAACGATCAACCAGATCTGCCAAACATCATTGGCATAATGATTGGTACGACGCGTCATACCGAAGAATCCTAAAACGTACAGCGGCATGAACGCCACAAAGAAGCCGATGAGCCAGCCCCAAAACGCACGTTTGCCCCACTTCTCATCCAAACGATAGCCAAACATTTTTGGCCACCAAAAGGTAATACCCGCAAAGTATCCAAAGACGGCACCACCAATAATGGTGTTATGGAAATGCGCGATTAAGAACAGACTGTTATGCAAGACATAATCAATCCCAGGAACCGCGAGCATGACACCAGTCATACCACCAATGGTGAAGGTAATGATAAAGCCAAGTGTCCATAAAATTGGCGTACCAAAGACGATCTTGCCTCGATACATGGTAAAGAGCCAGTTAAAGACCTTAACCCCAGTGGGTATGGCAATAATCATGGTGGTAATACCAAAGAAGGCATTGACGTTGGCGCCTGAACCCATGGTAAAGAAGTGATGCAACCAAACGATGAAACTTAAAATGGCAATAACCATCAAGGCATAGACCATACTGACGTAGCCAAACAGCTTTTTCTGCGAGAACGTCGAGATAACTTCTGAGAAAATACCAAAAGCAGGTAGTACCAAGATATATACCTCTGGGTGACCCCAAATCCAAATCAGATTGATATACATCATGACGTTGCCGCCTGCATCATTGGTAAAGAAGTGCATACCAAGATAGCGGTCTAGCGTTAGCATTGCCAACGTTGCTGTTAGTACAGGGAAAGCCGCAACGATCAAGATGTTGGTACAAAGTGCTGACCACGTAAAAATCGGCATGTGCATCAGATTCATGCCAGGCGCACGCATCTTTAGAATCGTCACTAAGAAGTTGACACCTGTCAGCAAGGTTCCCAATCCTGACAGCTGCAAGGCCCAGATATAATAATCCACCCCCACTGTTGGACTGTATGTCAGCTCTGACAATGGTGGATAAGCCAACCAACCGGTTGCCGCAAAATCACCAATGACGAGTGACACGTTGACCAATAATGCACCAGTAACGAATAGCCAAAATGACAATGAATTTAGGAACGGAAAGGCCACATCACGTGCACCAATCTGTAGCGGTATGATCGCATTCATGAGTCCCACCACCAGAGGCATGGCGACAAAGAAAATCATAATCACGCCGTGGGCAGTGAAAATCTGATCATAATGATGCGGCGGTAAATACCCTGTCTCAGGATAGTTAGCCAGCATCTGATGGGTACGCATCATAATAGCGTCACTAAAGCCGCGTAGTAACATCACAATCGCGACGACGATATACATGATACCGATTTTTTTATGGTCAACTGAGGTTAGCCAGTCGTGCCAAAAAACGCCCCAAAGCTTCTTTTTGGTTAGAAAAATTAAAACCGCTAGCCCAGCCAAGGCCATCATACCACCAGCCGCCATAATAATAGGCTCGTGGTAAGGTATTGCCTCAAGGGACAATCTACCGAATATTGCTTCCATAATCAGCTTTCCTATTATTGAGCGTCAGCTTCTTGCGCATCATCTTTATTCGATGGCGCTGCTGGGTTAATACTACCTTCGCCGTCATCCTTCAAATCAGACTCTAAGCCCTTATTCACCGCATTTTTATTATCACGCTGATTGACTTCATTAGACTCTATAAACTGATTTTGTTGCTGTGTATCTGAACTATATTGATTCACGATATAGTCAAACATATCAGGTTGTGCTGATTTGAAGTATTCGATGGCATGGTTTTCTGATGGTTTCGATAACTCTTCATAAACCGCAGTATCGAGAACCTTATTGTCTCCCGCTTTAATTTTAGAAACCCAGTCATCAAAACCTTGCTTATCGACAGCATGGGCCAAAAATTTCATATCCGAGAAGCCAGGACCACTATAGTTGGCAGAAAGTCCGTTATAGACACCAGGCTCATTAGCGATCAGATGCAATTGTGTCACCATACTCGACATGGCATAAATTTGGCTGCCCAGTCTAGGAATGAAGAACGAATTCATCACCGTATCAGAGGTAATTTTGAAACTAACTGGACGATCTACTGGTAGATAAAGTTCATTGACGACGGCAATATCTTGTTCTGGGTAGATAAATAACCATTTCCAGTTTTGTGCCACAACTTGAATTTCAAGCGGAGGATTGTCTTTTTGAGTCTCTAGTGGCTTATAAGGATCAAGCGCGTGAGTACTGCGCCAAGTAATCACAGCTAAGATTGCAATAATAATAATGGGAATCGTCCACATTAAAATTTCAATCCAAGTGTTGTGTGACCACTGAGGGTCGAAGTCTTTATCAGCATCTGGTCTATCCGCGCGATAACGGTAAGTAAACCAGAGCGCCATGACGATGACTGGTATAACCACAATCAACATCAAGGCAGTGGTAACAATGATAAGTTCTTTATTTTGCACGCCAACTGCACCCTGAGGATGCAATACACCTTTATCACAGGCGGTCAGGAGCAAGCTGCTTATCAATACCACTAAGTTGGCCTTTAGCCAGATCGGTAATTTGAAAAACGTCATGCCTTGTTAACCTTATATTCGGTCAGTTTTGTTAGTACATGTTAAATGTTAGAAACACTCCATGGCTGTCACATTTTTACAATGGACAGTCAAGAGATGACGCTAAGTTTTGACCTTATTTATACCCTCAGTCGCGTTGGCTATCACCATGTCAGCACTGTTACCAATCAAAATTTGGTGGGTAACACTGCTGACAATTTTAAGCAACGAAGTATGCATTCGGTCACTAGATTGCGACCATCATCAATAGAGTAGGTCTTAACGCTATTTGCCCAATCAAATCAGCCGCACAGAATGACGAAACAGTAGCAATAAGGTACTGTTTGTATTGATGTACAAGACTGAGAAGATTGGGAAATCGATTTACTAAAAGGGTATCGATATTTGAGTGTGGCTTATTTTGAGGCTAAATCTTATCTGGCTACCACGGCATTATTCCATGCTGTCTATAAGGTATAAAACAATCAAATGCAGCCCTTTTTAGTTCACAGGCACTATACGCTTCTTTTTTTAGAAAATCTTATCTGCAATAAACTAGAAATAAAACAACATGTTTTTACTATCCAAAATCTATAAATCAAGCTTGAAAGTTTTATCAATTTGCGCTTATTAGCTTTCATATACATAAATATTCGTTTGGATGTACATTCCATTCAGAAACATAATGAATGACTGTTATGCAAGAACAAAACGTATCTGATAGTAGAATATTCTTTGATGGCACCATGTTTTTATAGCAAATAAAGTATAAAAAAAGGGACTTACCTATTGGCAAGTCCCTTTTTTTATCTCAGTAAAGCTCATATTGACTCTTACATCTTTGCTCTAATCGTAGTCACAATACCAGATAACGCATAAATGATACCAATCGCTAAGATACCAACAGGTATGTCATAGAGCACGATACTCATGATAAGTACACCAATGATAAGCACCACAAAAGGCACTTTCTTTTTATCAAACTCTTTGAAGCTGTAGTACTTAACATTACTGACCATGAGCAGACCACAAATAACCACCCAAGCTGCGAACAAAAACATGATCGCCGTATCGTACTGACCAATCCATTCGTTATGATCAACTGCAACCATAACTGCTGCTGTTACTAATATGGCTGCAAGCGGACTTGCCAAACCAACGAAGTATTTTTTATCGACGATACCCACCTGCACGTTGAAGCGTGCAAGACGAAAGGCAGCACAGGCAGTAAAGACGAACGCACAACCAATCCCAATACGACCCAGCGGTTCTAGCGCAAAGCTATAAACCAAAATAGCAGGGGCCACACCAAACGCGAGCATATCTGCTAATGAATCATATTGCTCACCAAACGGGCTTTGGGCATTAAGCATACGGGCAACGCGGCCGTCGGCACCATCTAGAATACCTGATAAAAAGATAGCCAAAGCTGCCTTGTAAAACTCGCCCTGCGTACTCGCTAAAATCGAGTAAAACCCTGACAGTAATGATAATGTGGTAATCAAATTGGGTGCCAAGTACACACCGCGACTGACCACACGCTTACCTTCCGCGACTTCTGCCTCGACGACCTCAAAGGTCAAACCATCATAATTGTCATTGTCTGCTAGACGAATATTAAACTCATGCTCATCCATGTATGGAGGCTGGGTCGCTGCATTGTCCTGCAACGATCCCTCTCTTGGAGGCATGTTATTTGGTTCGCCTTCGGGTGGCTGCATATTCGTCATCTTGATATCCTTATTGGCCAATATTGCTGTTCAGTTACTCGCCAACCAGCCAGCGTACATTGGTCGCACTGTCAGGCGTTAAGTCTGGCGCATCTTCTACTTTCAGTACTGGCTGCAAGAAACGCAATATCTCGCGTGCATGGTTATCAAACTGCCATGGCGGATTGATAACCAATAGACCTGTACCGTTCAGACCAACGGCAACATCATTAGGATAAATATTTAGCTCACAAACCAGCTGACGACGCATCTCAGTACGCTTAAGCTTTTTGTAAAACAGCTCGACCGCTTCGATATTTTTGATTGGGAACCAAAGCGCATAAGTGCCTTGTGGCCACTTGTTATAAGCCGCGACTAATAAATCGATCAGGCGCGTAAAGTCTTTATGCTCTTGCTCATAAGGCGGATCAAGGAAAATCAAACCGCGCTTTTCTTTTGGTGGAATAACAGCGGTGATACCTTCAAAGGCATCACGATGCTGGATACCAATCGGCAACTTATGTAACTGATAGTTCAACGCATCGTATTCAGTCGCTTTGGCTTCAAAAGCCTCAGCACGCACGCCAGCATCAGGCTTTTTAGCCGCAGTTTTTTCGACATGATGGGCAACCCACCACGGCGAACCAGGGTAGACTTTATTGTCGTAAGTGAATTTGGCTTGTTTAATGCCTTCCATATAATCTTTGACAGCGGCTGGTGCCTTTTCGGTATCTGCTTTCAAAAAAGCTTGAATACCGCCTTTGGCCTCCCCTGTTTTGCGCGCTTCTTCACTGCTTAGTGAATACAGTCCACGACCGCCATAAGCGTCAAGCACATAAAACGGTTTGTTTTTCTGCCCCAATTGATTGAGCAGTTGTACCAATAAAATGTGTTTAACCACATCAGCAAAGTTACCAGCGTGGTAGGCGTGTTTATAGTTCATAATCTCAAAAGTTTAAATAAGAAAAATTGCATCTATGGTAGCATAGGCGGAGTAAAAGATAATGTGGTTTTAGTAAGCGCTTTCAATAAAAACGCATTGAATGACGTTATATTGACCACTGATTGATAAGAATGAGATGAAATGACGCAGATTATTAGCAACCTGAGCAAAACAGCGTTGGTCGTTGATCATCCGATAGGACAAGACAACCCTCCGTTACTATCTCCAAACAGTAATAACGACGACCCAAACGCGCCTACCCAGAAGATGCTGCAACTGTCTGATTTTTCAGTCAGCTGGGAAGATAGGCTGACGGATAAGCAGCTTGATGCATTTGTCACTGATGGCTGGCTCATCATTGATAATGTGTTTGAAGATACAGCGTTACTCGCGCTACAAGCAGAAAGCGGTTTTATTGACTATCGTGATGCAGAGCTGACCGCTGGCGTTCGCATCAGTGATATTCGCGGTGATAGAATACGCTGGATCACCGAAGACTTTTTTGCAGGCTATTATTATCTGCAAAGCATTAATGCTTTGGCCTCGCTATTCAATCGTAGTTTGTTCGCTGGTATTCGTCATAGCGAAGCGCATTATGCGTGCTATCCGACTGGCTTTGGCTATCAATGGCACAGTGACAACCCTGCTGGGCGCGATGAACGCGTAATCTCGGCGGTGTTTTATCTCAATGATGATTGGGAAGCCACTGACGGCGGTGCGCTAGAAGTCGTTGATAAGCATGGCACGCACCATGAAGTGATGCCAGTTGCTAATAGACTAGTTATTTTTGACAGCGATTTACGTCATCAAGTACAAACTGCGTATCGTCAGCGTTACTCTATCGCTACTTGGCTAAGACGTGATGATACTGTGGTTTTGTTTGCTGCGCCCTGAGTATATCCATCATTTGCTGCGGCTCTAAATAAGCTTTGTTAATTAAGGGCAATAATAATGCGTAAGAATCTATTCAGACATTCTATTTTAGTTATTATGTTATCTTTGCTTGCAAGCTGCACGACTGTTGATCGTCAAGCCTTCACTCAGAAAATCAGTGAGCCTTTCTTTACCTATCACCTACCAAAATCCACCCTTGAAAAACCTGTGATAGTTACACCAACTGCTATCACTACTGAGTTCAAGTATGAGAACGGGTGTCTGCTTGCATTTGATGGAACAAGATGGATGACGCCAGTATTTCCAGAAGGACATGCCACTTTCGATATTAGTAATAAAGCTTTAGAATTATTAGGAACAAGTTATCAAATGGGCGAAGTTGTTTTTGCTAGTGGCAATATCAGTAATTATGACAGAGACAAAGCTAAAACTTATAGTAATACTCCAGCTGAAAAATGTATTACAGAGTATTTAGCAAAATTTTATGGTGATTATGAAAAAATTGACTTAGACAGAGACTAATATTTTTTTAGCTATAGAAATCGATTAACTTTTATATATTTACAACGCATAAATAATTAGTACCAAATAAACCTTATAAGAAACAAGCTATCTTTTATAGCAAAAAACATTAACTCAACTTACCTAGGACTGTCATGAGTTCAGAAAACAATAGTAAAACCCACCAGCAAGCAACCTTAGACTTAAGTATCGCGCTACTCGAACGCCCATCTGTCACACCAGACGATGATGGTTGCCAAGACATATTGTCAGAGCGTTTAGAGCAAGCAGGCTTTGACTGCGAGTTTATGTACTATGGTGATAGGCAAGCAAAGGGTGAACATGCTGAAGTTAAAAACTTGTGGGCACGCCGTGGCACGACGGATCCCGTAATTTGCTTTGCCGGTCATACAGACGTGGTACCAACGGGTGATGAAAAAAACTGGACCTATCCACCATTTGCGCCAACCATTGCTGATGGGTATCTATGGGCGCGCGGTGCGGCTGACATGAAGACGGGGATTGCTGCTTTTACCATTGCGGCTGAGCGTTTCGTTGCCAATCATCCTGAGCACAATGGCTCTATTGCTTTTTTGATCACCTCAGATGAAGAAGGGCCGTCAATCAACGGTACGGTCAAAGTCATCGAAACCTTAGAAGCTCGTCAAGAAAAGATCACTTATTGTCTTGTTGGTGAGCCATCGAGCACTGATACGTTAGGCGATATCATCAAAAATGGTCGTCGTGGCTCATTAGGTGCAGAGCTGACGGTCACAGGTAAGCAAGGTCACGTCGCCTACCCTCATTTGGCTTGTAATCCGATTCATGCAGCAATGTCTGCACTTGCTGAATTGACGTCTACCGCGTGGGATAATGGCAATGACTACTTCCCAGCCACCTCATTGCAGATATCAAATATCAACGGTGGCACAGGCGCAACCAATGTCATCCCTGAAACGCTAGACGTTGTCTTTAACTTCCGCTTTTCGACGGAAACTACTGAAGACGAGTTAAAGGCAAAAACCCACGCTATCTTTGACAAATATTTTAACGAAAGTAAGGCCAGTTACGACATTAACTGGAAGTTATCTGGTCAGCCGTTTTTGACCCCTGAAGGGAAACTGGTTTCGGCATGTCAAAATGCCATCAAAAAAGTGACCGATGTCGATACCACCTTATCTACCTCTGGCGGTACGTCTGACGGACGTTTCATCGCGCCGACGGGGGCACAAGTCGTCGAGCTTGGCGTCCGTAATGCGACGATTCATCAAGTTGATGAAAAAGTAGAAGTCGATGATTTGGGCAAACTGGCGCAGATTTATGAAGGAATATTGGAAAACCTATTGTTAGATTAGTTTTAATTTCTAATAGCAAAAAGCGCCATCTATGACAGATGGCGCTTTTTTTATGAGCATTTATTTTTAGTATAGTGGTATAGTGGTTTGTTTAAAGGTCAATACCTTTGTCTGGCGAAATATTCTCAAGCTTCTGCTGTATGTTGATTAGCTCTGCTTGAAAAGCGTCGACTTTGTTATTCATGTCTTCGTCTTCCTTCTTTAGCACACCTTCTGTTCTAAAATCTTCTACATCAACGACTCGTCCTCGCAAGGCATTTTTGATTATTCCTAACTCATAAACCGAAATCTTATCCTGATTATCATCGTCCATATTTATTGTCCACCTTTAGAGTATTTGAGAGTTTTCTCATATAGACACAACACTTAATATACGGTAAAGCAAAGAACGGTGAGTAAGTTTTCGTAATGTCATTATTTAAAAGAGAAAGGATTTTTCAAAGAAATATAAGGTCGTTTCTTATAAAACAAACCTGCTCATCATTTAGCGATGCATAAAGAAAAGAAAAATGGCGGAGAAAATACTGAAATTCAATCGCTCAACCAACGACTTAAAAGTGATTGAGCGATTTATATAACACACTGACTGATACGTTAATAAAGACGGAAGTTTGTGATACTTACTTTTTGCGGCCCACTCTGTTTACTCAATCCCAATATAAACATCCACTTGACCGTACTCTAGATTGCCACCGATATAATGCTCAAAATCCACATTAAATGTTCGGGTATGCTCACAGTCTGCCGTATTGAAATATTCCCAAGCATTCTCCCATGCATTCATAACGGTATTGGGCATATAACCTTCTTCAGAAAATACCAAGTACTTTCCTGTAGGAATAGTGACTTCCACCACATTACTAGTGCTGGCGGTATTCTCACTGTCTGATTGGGCATTTTGTTCGGTAGCCGTTTTCCAGCTGGCCACAACATCAAACGCCCCTGCTAGATCATCACTTTCATAATTATGATAGATACCATAAATATCTTCGCCTTCAGGAAGTTGACCCGCATGGTTTTGATAAAACTTTTGCCATAATCTACCAAGCTTGGCAGTATCATGGCTAATTTCAGCGTTATTGGTGGTACGAACGCTGATACCGCGACAAGCGATCGCTTCTGGCAGCTCTTTAATTTGTGATGTCATGATGCGGCCTTTTTAATGTATTTATTGAATTTTTATGGATAACACTGCTCAACGTTATAGAGTCGATTAGTCGGCTTCATCGATCCAATTCATTTGAATGGCTTCTAAGATGCCTTCATTCGATTTTTGTGGATCATCATCAAAGCCTTCAAGCTCAGTCACCCAGCGATGCAAATCAGTAAAACGTATATACTGCGGATCAGTCTCTGGGAATTTTTCATAAAGCTCAATCGCGATATCTAAGCTGTCTGTCCATTTTAATTTTTGTGGCGTCATAACGGTACCTTTTTTTAGTCGTTTTAGAAATAGTAGTGTCGCCTTAGTATTGGCGATTTGATGGACTCTATCCTACCAAAATTCAGCAAATGATTATAGCCAAGTTATTATCGGGTGCTATTTTTCAATATTTTTTATGCTCACTTGGCCGACTTAACAGCGACTTGGTGGTTATTCCATGTGTTAATCACATCTGTCAATTGCTCGCCTTTCATGTCCAATACATCTGGCGTGCGCATACCTGTATCATCGGTAAACACAAACTTGGTCATACCAACGCCCATCAGCTGATTTTTGACAAAAAATCGATGCTCAAAATACACATATTTGTGATCCCAGCCTGCAACCACACTGCTAAGCGTCATTTTATCCAAAAACTTGATTTGTTTGAGATAAACCATCTCTTGCATGGCGATGACCCATTTTAGAGGCTTGATGCCTTTTTGATGACAGCGTGCCATGACCCAGCGTGTCACGTTTAGCTCAATAAATGAGAGATAACGATAATTGGGCAAGTGATCGCGGAACCCCATGTCATGCGGTAATACCCGATAGTGGCGGACAGTGGGCGCGGTCAATGTCTCTAGACTAATCGTCTCACTCGCCGATTGATGTTTGAGCTGCTGCTTAAGCAAACTGACCATAATAAAAAAACGCAGTAACATATTCATAAATCTTTCTCTTATTTCATTGTATTTATAATTAATGATTATAGTGAGCAATGATATTGGCTTGTCACCCTTTCGTAAATGCCGCTCACTTTAACGCAAAAAAGCCACCTCAGTGACTTTCTTTGTTTAAAAACTTACAGGTAAAAGCGAATAGTCAAAAACATCGTTTAATTATTAATGACCGCCGCCATTGATACTTCGCACCATCTCTTCAACCATTTTCTTGGCATCACCAAAGATCATCATGGTTTTGTCCATGTAGAACAAGCTATTATCCAGACCTGCGTAACCTGTGCTCATTGAACGCTTGATAACCATAACGGTTTGGGCTTTGTTGACTTCTAAAATTGGCATACCAAAAATTGGAGAGGTCGGATCATCTTTTGCAGATGGGTTGACGACGTCATTTGCACCGATAACTAAGACCACATCGGTACTCGCGAAGTCTGAATTGATCTCATCCATTTCTAAAATATCATCATAAGGCACGTCAGCTTCTGCCAATAGTACGTTCATGTGACCTGGCATACGACCAGCAACTGGGTGGATGGCAAAACGAACGTTAACGCCTTCTTCTTTTAGCAGCTCATATAGCTCTTTTACCGCATTCTGTGCGCGTCCTTGTGCCATGCCATAACCCGGTACGATGACCACATTACTCGCATTAGACATAAGGAACCCTGCATCTTCTGCTGAGCCTGCCTTGTAGTTTTTCGGGGCACCATCATCGCCGCCTGCTGCTACAGCTGACGTACCCATACCGCCAAACAATACATTGAGCAATGAGCGGTTCATGGCTTTACACATAATGTAAGACAAGATCGCCCCTGATGAACCAACTAGCGAACCTGCGATAATCAGCATTGAGTTACCAAGGGTAAAGCCAATCCCTGCGGCGGCCCAACCTGAGAACGAGTTCAATAGAGACACGACCACTGGCATATCACCGCCACCGATTGGCGCAATCCACATCCAACCAAAGATAACGGCAATCACGGCCATTGCATAAAACGCTGGTAGCGAATCTGTGACGAAATATACCCCGCCAAAACCAATCATCGCAATGAATAATAGCGCTTGAACAGGTTTTACCCAGCCGCCAACCAATGTTTTCGCCCAGCTTTTTGCTGCCAGTTTACCAAAGGCAAAAACCGACGCTGAGAACGTAATCGCACCGATAAAGCAGCCGATAAATAACTCAACACGGGCAACCGCGCCATGTTCTTGCTCAGTGTGTAATACCGTCGCAAGGGCAATCGCAACCGCTGCCAAACCGACAAATGAATGCATCAAAGCAACGGTTTCTGGCATCTGCGTCATCGCAACGGTTTTCGCCCTCCACATACCAACGACGGCACCTAAGATCATCGCGCCAATAATGAGCCAAAGGACAGGGCCTTCTGCTAAAAAGAAGGTTGTCACGACGGCAATCGCCATCGCTGCCATACCAAAACGGTTACCGCGAATAGCCGTCTTTGGACTCGATAAACCACGTAAGGTTAAGACAAAAAGGATCGCGCCAACCAGATAGAACCAATCCGCATTCGCCGCAATCATTGTTGATAAATCATTCATGCGTCGCCTCCATTATCAGTGCTTGCTGCTGGGGCTTTTTTTACTTTAGGTTTGAACATCGCAAGCATACGCTCAGTCACGGCAAAGCCACCGAAGATATTGATACTGGCTAAAAATACAGCGAAGGCACCAAGTAAACTGGTTGGTGTAAACATCGAGCCATCAATCGTGACGGTCTGTAGCATCGCACCGACAATGACAATACTCGATAAGGCATTGGTTACTGCCATCAATGGTGTGTGCAAGGCAGGGGTAACACCCCAAACGACGTAGTATCCGACAAAAATAGCGAGTACAAATACCGTAAAAATCGCTACAAATGGTGTGCTACTCATGGCTGCACCCGCTGGCGCTGCCGCTAAAATGGTGGCGATCATCTCATCCTCCTAAAAATTTATTCATTACTGGCAAATGTTTTATTATTAACAAACATATAGTGACAAAACATATCGTGCTAGGCAGTCGAACCTAGCGTTTGGCTAGTCGTACCTGACCGTCATGTGTCACTGCCAGTGCGCCCTGAATTTCGTCTTCCATGTCTAAGTTAAGCGAAAGGTCGTTTGCTGCTGCATCGTCGCCAGCAGGAGCGATCAAAGTCGTGATAAAGTTAACCAAATTATTGGCGTATAGATCTGACGACTGCGCCGCAAGCATTGATGGGATATTGGCGGCACCAACGATACGTACGCCGTTCTCTGTAGTAATGGTGTCATTCGGCACACTGCCTTCGACGTTACCACCGGTACCAGCTGCCATATCGATCAAGACAGAACCTGCTTTCATTTTGGCAAGGGTTGCTGCGTGCACTAGACACGGGGCTTTACGGCCAGGAATCTGCGCCGTGGTAATAACGATGTCAGCATTGCTGAGTGCCTTGTCAACCACAGCAGCTTGGTCTTTGATATATTGCTCTGATGGCGTCCACGCATAGCCGCCCGTTGCTTTAGCCTTTTGCGCTTCGTCTTCACTCATCGGCACATCAAGCCACTTGCCGCCAAGTGATTCGACCTGCTCTTTCGCCGCAGGGCGCAAATCACTCGCTTCTACAACCGCTCCTAGACGTTTTGCCGTTGCAATTGCTTGCAGACCTGCCACACCTACGCCCAATATGACTACTTTGGCTGGCTTGACAGTACCTGCTGAGGTCATAAACATAGGAAAAGGACGAGAGTATTCGTTAGCCGCTAGCAATACCGCTTTATAACCGGCAAGGTTGGCCTGCGACGACAATACGTCCATGTTTTGAGCACGTGATAATGTGCGCGGTAATAACTCCATTGCAAAAGCCGTCGCACCTTTGGCAGCATAAGTGTCAAGCTGAGTGTTGCGATATGGGTCGAGCATGCCAACGACAACCTGACCTGATGACAAATTAGCGGTAGTCTCAGATGGTAAGTCATTGACGGTAGTAATAATTCGAGACTGGGTAATCACCTCGGTGCTACTGTTGGCAATATCGGCACCAGCAGCTTGATACAATTCATCAGCATAATACGCTGCTTGACCTGCACCTGACTGTATGACGACTTCAAACCCAAGCTTGCGCAATTTTTTGACTGCGTCTGGGGTTAGTGCGACACGGCTTTCACTCGCGATATCTGCACTGATTACACCGATTTTCATATCGTCTCCTTACTTATATAGAATGACTTACCCTTAATACCCTCAACGCATTTTCAAAAGCATAGGGGACAAAAATCCTTAACCATGACTTATCCAATATCATAAATAAAGACTATCAATTTAATAAATGATGTGTTGTTTACCATCATGCCTTTTTATTATAGAGACATAATCTGCCAACTTTCATTGTCTAATGATGACCAACAAGTAAGATAAAAAGTTAGGTATTGATACCATCTGCATAACTTTTGTTGTTATATTAAAGTTTTTTATTTTTTCAAAAAATCTCTATCCCTTATATAACAAGGTCTGGCTTTAATAGAGGCTAACTGTATGGACATTTACGCATTGCCATATCCCCTTAAAAAAACATAAAACACTCAAGGTCAAGTCAAGTTAAACCCGCAGCTGTCGTATAATAAGAATGCTTGACACCTGAACAGGTCGGTCATTGACTTACGATAATAAGGACTCACCATGTATTTTTTACTCTCTCCTGCCAAATCTTTGAATGAAACAGACGCTATACCAGTGAACTTGGGCAACTACTATAGTCAGCCTGAACTGATCGCGTACTCACAGTCACTCATGAAAGTATTGAAGTCAAAAGAGCCCGTTGATCTGCAAGAGCTGATGAGCATCTCTGATGATCTTGCGCAACTCAATGCCACGCGCAATCAACAATGGCGTTGGAGCGAAGATAAGCCGTTTACTGATGATGAGTCTGGTAATGCAGCAAAGCCAGCGGGCTACTTGTTCGACGGTGATGTTTATACTGGTCTTGATATGTATAACATGGATAAAGAAACGTCCATCTACGTCAATGAACATCTGGGTATTTTGTCAGGTCTTTATGGGGTATTAAAACCATTGGATCTTATTCAACCTTATCGCTTGGAGATGGGTACGAAGCTAAAAAACGCGCGCGGTGATAATCTTTATGAATTTTGGGGAGAAGAAATAACTGACGTTATCAATGCTCGTATGGCAGATAGTGAGGACAAGGTCTTGATCAATCTGGCGTCGAACGAGTACTTTAAAGCAGTAAAGAAAAAAGCCATTGATGCTAACATCATCACGCCACGGTTCGAAGACGAAAAAAATGGTCAATACAAAGTCATTAGTTTTTATGCCAAAAAGGCGCGCGGCCTTATGGTGAAATATGCAGCTGACAATAAGCTGAATAATGCGGAGCAGTTAAAAGATTTTGATTTGGCGGGTTATTATTACTGTATCGAGGCGTCTGATGATAAGACGTGGGTGTTTAGAAGAGATGCGGCGGATCAGTAACCTGATATAAAAACTATATTTACTACAGTCGCTAGACGCATGGCACTCAGGGCTTCTAGCGACTGTATTACATCTTCTTTAATTGAACGGATCACAACAGTCCTTCTTGCTGTTGCGACTGATGGTTAATACCATTGACTTGAGCGATAAAAATTATCTTTTAGCGTGAAATAATCGACATGATAGCGTCAGCCAGTTGAGGGATTTCCGTCATTTTCAAACCGGCAATATTAATTCTGCCATTTGGCATGCCGTAAATCGCGAACTCATCTTGCAATATCAGCATTTGACTCTCTGTTAGCGGTAATAAAGAAAACATACCTTTTTGATGCGAGATGTCCAAAAACTCTGCAGGTGCACCCCTATCTTTTAATGCTACGCCTAACGCTTGGCGAATAGCATCTACCCTATCACGGTAGCTTGCCAGCTCGACTAGCCAAGCATCTGGGCTGTCTAGCAAATAAGAAGCCACTGCGGCACCGTGATTAGGCGGCATGGAGTAATTGGCGCGTGTAATGGTTTCTAAAAGTGTTTGTACATCTGCGTGACGCTCATGGTTCGTCGTCATCACCGTGGCAATACCAGTGCGCTCATTATATAGACCCATATTTTTTGAACAGCTGGCGGCGATAAATGCAAAGTCAGCGTCTTCGATCATTAAACGAAGCCCTGCAGCATCGGTATCAGGATCGTCTCCAAAACCTTGATACGCCATATCAATAAACGGGACAATATTTTTCTGTTTACACTGATTAGAAAACCGTTGCCACTGCTCTAAAGAAGGGTCTATACCGGTAGGATTGTGGCAGCACGCATGTAATAACAGCACGTCTCCTTCTTTTGCTTTTTCTAGCGCGGCAAAACACGCATCAATATCTAATTGACCACTTTTATTTTGCCATGGATACGTATTAACCGTTAACCCAGCACCTTCCATCAGCGGACGATGATTGATATAGCCAGGGTCACTGATCCAAACGGTTGAATCTGGAGAGAGCGTGGCGATCAAATCAGCAATGAGTCGTAACGCACCTGATGCACCAATCGTTTGAATCGTGCATTGGTTGTTTAGACTTGGACGGTCACCCAGTACAAGTTTTGCCATTTGCTGATTAAAATTACCGTTACCAGATAGCATACCATAAGCCTTTGAATGAGCTTCATGAGCAAGATGTATTTCTGCGTCTTGCACGGTTTTCATCACAGGTGTATTGTCATACTCGTCTCGATAGACACCAACCAATAGATCTATTTTATGTTTACGCTGATCAGTACGAAACCTACCTAGCAATGCCCATAGTGGATCACCATTGATAATAGGCATATTATCTAACATCATGATATTTCCTCAATTAATTTATTTCGCTCGATTGGACAAGATGACACCAATGGTACTGAGTACGATGCCGCATATCATGATGACTGATAGAGACTCATTGAGTATCAGCGCAGCGAGTATGGCAGTTAATCCTGGGGACAAAGAGCCAAGTAATAAGGTACGAATGGAGCCCAATTGTTTGACCGCATAAGAAAATGCAATGGTTGATATCACCCCTACACCCAGTCCTTGTATTAGGATAAATGGAAGTGCTTCATCAAAAGACACAGAACCTATATTGGTCTCTACAATACCAGACAGAACCATTACTAATGTCAGAAAAAACGAGGTATAAGAGAGCACGATCGCGATCACTATTGGACTTAACTTGGTGCTTTTTAACCCCAAGGTATAACCCGCCCAAATCAAGCTTGCCATCAACAGTAACCCTACGCCGTACAGAAGACCATTGGGTATTGCCTGTGCATGCCCGCCAATCATCGTAGCGATACCAAAGAGAATAAGCATGAATGCGGCAAATTTTCTTAATGATATTCGTTGACGATAAAAAATAAAAGACAATAATGCGGCAAAGAAAACTGGTGTCCCTGTCAAAATAGTACCCATGTAAGCGGCTGGCACCGTACTTGCACCAAAAGCCGCCAACAACAGAAAAGGCACACCGCCAAATAAAATAAACACGATATCTGGCAGTCTTATATTTTTGATTTCATGCCAACTAGAGAGCACCCAAGGGGTCAACAAGACTAGCGGTACACTAAAGCGAATGAGCATGACATCCGCAATGCTTAGCGACGACGCCCCAACCGCTCGTACAGTCAACGCAAATCCTGACCAAATCAATAATACGACGCTCATAGCCACATAGCCTTTGGTTAGTGGCGACATTATAAACAAAGGATTTTTGCGTGATGAGGGCTGAGATATCGTATTCATAGTCGTGTCTTATGCTGGTATACAAAGACCAATTATCGATTAAAATACGCGCTTTTATCTCTATTTATTCATTGCAATTTTACAAATATTTGGTGGATAATGCTAATTAAATCAAAATTATTGGCTCAAAAAGCCAAAAGGTAAATTATGGACAAAATCGACCGTCATATCTTGGAAGTGCTCCAAAAAGAAGCACGCTTATCTACGGCAGAACTGGCCGAACGTATAGGGCTGTCGCCGTCTCCTTGTGCAAGGCGCCTAAAGCGTTTGGAGGATGAGGGTTATATAGAGAACTATCAAGCGAACGTAAACAAAGCCAAAGCGGGTATTGCGATGAGTTTTTTTGTGGAGGTCAGTCTCAACAGCCACCAAGAAGAATCTATTGCAACCTTCGAGAATGCCCTATCCAATATGGACGAGGTCATCAATGGACATGTGGTATCAGGTTCTTACGATTATTTATTAGAAGTGGTGAGCCCCAATCTCGATGGTTATGAGCGGTTCACCCGTAAGCTACACAAGCTTGCTAGCGTAAAAGATATACACACTCATTTATCGGTGAGAAAGGTCATCAATAAGACGACTTTACCTATTTTTGTGTGAGATTCTTTTATACCGACTAGGAGCACAATGTCTCGCTCGATAATTAGTGAGTAGCAAGACCTAGTTAATTTGAATGATTACATTACTTTATTACCGAGCATAAAAAAGCCCTGCTATCTTTCGATAGCAGAGCCTTTAGTAGTCAAATAGACTTTATGAGGTTGATTTTACTTTTTGCGAAAAGTGATTTATCAAGGAAGACGAGCGAAAATAGTACTTATTGTACATTGAGCGCGTCTGACGAAGACAAACCGCTTTGCAGCGACAGTAAAATTACATCATGCCGCCCATTCCACCCATACCGCCCATTCCACCAGCACCGCCCATTCCAGCCATACCGTCATCTTTTTCTGGTAGGTCAGTAATCATGGCTTCAGTAGTTAGCATGAGACCAGCAACAGAGGCAGCGTTCTCTAGTGCTGAACGAGATACTTTTGCTGGATCAAGGATACCCATTTCTAGCATATCGCCGTACTCACCAGAGGCCGCATTGTAACCGTAGTTACCTGTACCGTTTTTCACTTCGTTAACCACCACTGATGCTTCTTCGCCAGCGTTGGTAACGATTTGACGCAATGGCGCTTCCATCGCACGGCGTAGGATATTGATACCTGCGTCTTGGTCGTCGTTGTCGCCTTTTAGCTCAGACAATGCATTCATTGCACGAACTAACGCAACGCCGCCGCCAGGTACAACGCCTTCTTCAACCGCTGCACGAGTGGCATGTAGCGCATCGTCAACACGGTCCTTCTTCTCTTTCATTTCGGTTTCAGTTGCTGCACCGACTTTGATAACTGCTACGCCGCCTGCCAATTTCGCAACGCGCTCTTGTAGCTTTTCTTTGTCGTAGTCAGAAGTAGATTCAGCGATCTGACGGTTGATAGATTCAACGCGGTTTTCGATGTCAGCTTTGTTACCAGCGCCATCAACGATCACGGTGTTTTCTTTACCAACAGTGACTTTCTTCGCCGTACCCAATTGCTCAAGCGTCGCAGTCTCTAGGCTTAGACCAATCTCTTCAGAGATTACAGTGCCGCCCGTTAGCGTTGCGATGTCTTCTAGCATGGCTTTACGACGATCGCCAAAACCTGGTGCTTTAACGGCACAAGTTTTTAGGCCACCACGCATGTTGTTCACAACTAGCGTTGCCAATGCTTCGTTTTCTACATCTTCAGCGATGATAAGCAATGGCTTGCTTTGCTGCATGACTTGCTCAAGTAATGGCACGATTTCACGGATGTTGCTGATTTTTTTGTCAACCAATAGGATGTATGGGTTTTCAAACTCAGCAGTCAGGCTGTCTTGCTTGTTGGCAAAGTACGGGCTGATATAACCACGGTCAAACTGCATACCTTCGACAACTTCTAGGGTATCTTCAAAGCTTGAACCTTCTTCAACGGTGATAACGCCTTGCTTACCCACTTTTTGCATCGCTTGCGAGATCAGCTCACCGATTTTGGTGTCTGAGTTTGCAGAGATAGAACCTACTTGCGCGATAGCTTTTTCATCATCAGCTGGCGTTGATAGGTTATGGATTTCTTGTACTGCTGCGCGAACGGCTTTGTCGATACCGCGCTTAAGATCCATTGGGTTCATGCCAGCGGCCACTGACTTCATGCCTTCTTGCAAGATTGACTGAGCCAATACGGTCGCAGTCGTTGTACCATCACCAGCAACATCATTGGTACGGCTAGCCACTTCGCGAACGAGCTGAGCACCCATGTTTTCGAATTTGTTTTCAAGCTCGATTTCTTTGGCAACTGATACACCATCTTTAGTGATGGTTGGCGCGCCAAAAGATTTATCGATAACCACGTTGCGGCCTTTAGGGCCTAGAGTGACACGTACTGCGTTTGCTAAAACGTTTACGCCGTCCATCATTTGTTTACGGGCATCTATGCCGAATTTTACGTCTTTTGCCATGGTAAATTACTCCATTATTATAAGTATGAGAATACAATTGAATGATTCGTTCGTATTGTGGGGAGTATTTTTAGCTAAAAAATGGTCAGCTAAAAAACTCTATTAGGCTATTAGCCTTCTAACACGCCCAATACGTCAGACTCTTTCATAATCAATAGTTCTTCACCGTCAACCTTCACAGTTTGACCAGCATATTGACCGAACAAAACTTTGTCGCCAGCTTTTACATCTAACGCACGAGTTTCGCCATTGTCACGAACTTGGCCATTACCAACTGCAATCACTTCACCTTGTGATGGTTTCTCTTGAGCAGAGCCCGGCAATAAAATACCACCAGCAGTTTTTGTCTCTTCTTCTATGCGGCGGACGACGATACGGTCATGTAAAGGACGAATGTTCATCGATATGACTCCAAAAATTAGTTGTTTGAATAAAGGGTTTATTTGAATTAATGGTCTCAATACCAGTATCTATAAGAGTCGCCATTCAATCACAACAATCTAAAGATACGCTTTGAGCTTGTAACAAAAAGTGGGGGCAAGATAGGTTGGCTTCAAGTGTAAAGCCTAAAAATTTACAAGATTATTCTGACGGCTCTTGATGATACTTAATAGAGATGAGGCCTAATAGGTACCATACATTTTATTTACCCTCTATTGCTGGCTTTACAGCACGTTACCCTCGATTGTCGTATTAGATGTCATAGCAACATTCGCTACAATCGTCACACGTGCCAATCGGTTATTACTCTTGAAAATGTAACAGAGTATGACCATTATAAGCGTTGTGAAATAATAAGAATGACGATAGATGCTGCTATATCAGCATCTTATTAACTACTAAGAGGTATCTATGAGTTTTTTATCAATGCATAATAAATCACTGCACAACGATTCTAATAATACGAAACGCAGTCCATCTAAATTTTTATCCGCCTTAGTGACAGGTGTTAGTATTTCCACCATTGGAGCCTTGAGTATGACCGCACCCACACTTGCCAGCGCAAAGACTGTTCAGCCATCAACGGCCAATTATAGTTTTACCGTTGAAGACAAATACAAAGGCACAGCAACTCGTACGTTAAGCAAATCTGGTAATACGTGGAAATACAACGTTAAGGCGCGCGTCGCCGGGGTGGCTAGTGCCTCGCAAAACAGTACGTTTACCCTCAATGGTAATAATGTCGTCCCAACCCAAGCCAGCACCACTTACAAGCTATTAGGTTTGGGTCGTACCCACAAATTAGACTTTAACCCAAGCACTAAAAAAGTCACTAGTAATTATAAGGGCAAGACCACGACGCTAAGTATGCCGCAGCAAGCCTTTGATGACCTGAGTCTTGAGGTGCAAATTCGCCAAGATCTGTTAAACGGTAAGTTCACTGGCAATTACTACATGGCAAAAAAAGACAAGATTGAGAAGACCCCATTCAAAAAATCTGGCAGCACCAAAATTACGGTACCAGCGGGTACCTTTGATACGGTACGTGTTGACCGCGTCCACGATGACAACAGTCGCTCTACCAGTTTTTGGTTGGCACCAAGTCTAGACTACCTACCTATCAAGGTCAGCCAGATCAATGATGGTAAAAAGATGGATTTAGAATTGACCAAGGTTAACTAATCCAAGCATGTAAACAGAAGCGTTGAAAAGTAATACTACAATAAAAAAGCGGCGTCCTATTTGGGACGCCGCTTTTTTATGTCTTAAGATTAATGACTAGTATTACAGCCTACTAACGAGAGCGCGGTTTCTTAACGACGTTATTCATTGAAGGCAGGCGTTTCAGCAAAATAAATAACCAGACATTGATGGCAAGTAGCAGCACAAAGTCAGTTAAATATACGGCGATCTCAGCCCAGCTACTGCCGTATATGCGAGTAAATAGTACCACCCCACTCGCGCCCAAATATACGAGCGTAAACATGCTGCTTATCAATAACGCATAAGGGGAGCGCCCACGTAGTATCCATGGTGTTAAGATAAAGGCGGGCAATAACCACAATGCTTGCCAAGCAATACCACCGACGATATCAGGGCTGCTTGGATTAAAAATACTGATAAAAATAGGCAGTCCAATCAGTCTATAAACGAGCCAAATTAACCACGTAACCATCAAGCGCTGCGCAATGGGTGCGATAGGCTTGGGGGCTTTAGGAGACTTGCTGTTAGAGTGGTTTGTGGCCATTAGAGATTTTTACTTCCTAAATGAATAGCATGGATATGTCGCTATTAGCGATTAATTACCAGTGTTTGAGTGCAAAAAGTATTTAAGTATCAAGTTTGAGTGATAACACCAGTTACCTCAGAATCACTTAGCGACCCCAGTTTGCTTGTGCTAAAGCAGTAGCGGTGATTGCCAACCGGCGACCCTGTGCGATACCTAAATCACGCTCATCTGCTGATACTGGCTGATCGTGGGCGGCCCCGCTAACATGACTGGCACCATAAGGCGTGCCACCGCGGTGGGTACGATTCAATGCGGGCTCAGCATAAGGCACACCCACAATAACCATCCCGTGATGCATCAATGGTAACATCATCGTCAGCAGTGTGGTCTCTTGTCCACCATGCATAGAGCCTGTCGCTGTAAATACGGACGCTGGCTTATTTTGTAAGTTCCCTGCTAGCCACAGGGTGACAGTATTGTCCCAAAAATACTTCATGGGCGCGGCCATATTGCCAAAGTGCGTCGGACTACCCAGTGCTAGACCGCTACAGTCTTTTAGATCATCCATCGTACAATACAAGTCACCTTCATCCGGTATCGCAGGTTTACTCGATGTGGTCTCAGGGGCCACCGTCGGAACAGTACGAATACGTGCGGTCATGCCAGCATCTTCGATCCCTTGAGCGATAGCATATGCCAATGTCTTAGTCGTACCGTAATTAGAATAATAGAGCACCAATACATAAGGGGCGGTCTGACTCATTAGCAAAGCTTCCTTATAAAATCGTTAATGTTATTTTTTATGGCAGACGCTGTGGTCTCGTCTTATACTGCCGAAATGTAACCTATAACTGCATTGTAAAATATGTGCACATTATGCCCGAGTCATTCACTGACATGCAAATAACCGCGGTATATAACATGGCTTATATTATATCGATTTTCACTCTACGCTGCTGTACGCTGTGCATTTTGACACAATTAAACCGCAGATGTGAGCAGCGCATGTTTGTTACACTATTGTCACTCTTACTTTTGCTAACTGGTCGACATGGAAAAATTCTCACAAAAACTCCCATTTCTACAACAACGCTGGTTTCAATTCTTGCGATTTTTGGTTCGACATTTTTTTGAAGACAACTGTCAGCAAAAAGCAGCATCACTAACCTACACCACCATGCTATCGATCGTGCCTGTGCTGACGGTATTATTGATGATTTTATCTTCGGTGCCAGCACTCGCCTCTGTAAGAGCACAGATATACGAGGTCATTTATAGCAACTTGTTACCCCAATCGAGTCTACAAGTAAGTGAGTATATCAATGACTTCGCCGAAAAATCCTCCAATCTGACCATCATCGGTGCCATCATTTTGTTTTTGACGACCATCATGACACTGACAACCATTGAGCGCGCCTTCAACCAAATCTGGCGGGTAGAGAATCGTTCAGGTGGCCTCAAAAGCATGATGCGCTATTGGACAATTGTGACCTTGGGGCCATTGGTCTTAGGCACGGCTTTTATTGCCTCAAGTACAGTTCAGAGTTTGAGTTTTTTGAATCGACAAATCGCAGGTTACGGTATCGACTGGGGGTTTTGGGTACAAGCCGTATCGATTGGTATCACTGTCGCAGGTTTTATTGGCATGTATTGGTTCATTCCTAAAGCGCGTGTACCGCTAAAAAATGCAGCGATCGCGGGTGTGTTTGTCGCGATAGTCTTTGAGCTGATGAAACATCTGTTTGGTACCGTCATGGCCAACTTTACCAGCTACGAGGCGATCTATGGGGCTTTTGCCGCGCTTCCTATATTTTTGCTGTGGATCTTCTTGTCATGGAACCTTATCTTGCTGGGCGTTGAGATCAGCTATACCTTAACGATTTTTGAAACCGAAGAAGTCTATCCTCGCCATCCGTTACTTAGCTTGCTGGACATGCTGAATTTGGTATATACCCATCATTTAAAAGGTGAGGCCGTCAGCGAACAAGCGCTGCGTAATGTGCTGGGACGAAAAGAGCTACCCAAATGGTATACCTATATCAATTATCTACAAGACAGCAACCTCATCACCATGACAGAAGACGATGACTATGTACTCAAAAAAGATCTGAGTAAGATGACATTATGGGATTTTTATCGCACCTTGCCTTATCCATTGCCTATTAAGGATGAGCTTGATGAGATGAAGCTAGAAGACCAAAAACCTTGGCTCAGCTTACTGGTAGATCGTTTTGAGCACACAGAAGCCTATGCTAAGCAGCAACTACATCTGCCATTGAGTGCTATATTCGCCAATAGTGAGCCGCGCAAAAAATCAGCCTCTAATAAAAATAACAATGGTGGCAAGTTGTTTAGAAAAACAACGGCGGCGAGCCATTCATTGACAAGTGATAGCCTAGATAGCAGCGGCGCTTATAGAGACAACGTGAATATCGAAGCATCACCCCACTTCGACCCTATCGCCTATGACAAAGACAGTAACATTGATTGCGACTATCACCATAATGAGGCGATCATTCCTATAGGTTCTGGTGAGCCATCGGCTGAGACAGAGGCTGGTAGACGCGACTATAAAAGTGCCATTATTACTGAAGCTGATAATCCTAAAGCCGGTTAATGACAGGTTAGCCAAAACCCATTACCCTAAAAAATTCATCGTTTGATGCTCTGAGCAAGATTATCAAACGATAGCGATGAGCCACTTTACGACTATTTTTGGATACTTTGAGTATATGGCAGTGTATAAAGATGATGAAACGAGCTTGTGGATCCGTACTATTAGTACAGGTCAGAGCAAGCTCAAACAATTTACTCAGTTGTGGTCACTGCAAACGTTGACTGACTTGCCTGATCGCCTAAGAGCTTTGTGGCAGCAGCTTATTGGGTCTTACTGGTTTATCCCAACGGCTTGTGTGATTGCAGGGATTTTGCTGGCGCCTTTATTGGTGACTGTCGATCAGCACTTTGATCGTGAAACGGTTCGAGAAATTTCTTTTGCGTTTACAGGCGATGACGATGCTGCACGCGCTATCATGACCGCTATTGCTGGTGCGGTGTTGGGCGTGGCTGGCACGACGTTTTCGATTACGATTGCCGTGCTATCAATGGCATCATCACAATTTGGTCCGAGATTGTTACGTAATTTTTTGACAGATACTCCGAACCAGTTTGTACTCGGTGCCTTTATCGGCACCTTTAGTTACAGCCTGCTTGTCTTAAAATCCATTCATAAGTATGACGTGTCTTATGGTGTGCCACAATTAGCCGTAACCTTTGCCATTATCATGGCTATTATCTGTGCGCTGCTCTTGGTTTATTTTGTACAACATATGGTACATGCCATTCAAGCGTCTCACGTCATCCAAAATGCCAGCAACGATGCGATTAATAATATTTATTATTGGTACAGCGATCGATGCGACATCCAGCATCAACGTGATGCCGAACATCATGATGTCGAGCAGTTTCATAACTGGCCTGCCATGCCTATCTACTCACCAAGCTCAGGCTATCTACAGCAAATCTACTTTGAATCATTGATTGCGCTGTCACAAGACTACGGCGGTGTGGTACAGATGCATGTCAATCTTGGTCAATACATTACTGACAAAAATGTCATTGGATATTTTTACCAACGTCCAGCAGATCATCCAAACAATCAACAAAAAACAGCGACACCAAATCTAGCCATGATACCGCGGTCACCTGATGGGATGTTTTGGCAACGCTTTACCGGCTGCGTGCGGATAGAACAACGGCTGGCACATTCTGATGACATTGCTTATAGCTTGGGGCAAATGACTGAAATCGCAGTACGAGCATTATCTCCTGGTATCAATGACCCAAAAACAGCCGTCAACTGCGTACAGTCTTTGACAAGTTGCTTAAGTATTATGATGCGACGCCAGCCTCCAAGTCCCTATCATTTTTATATACCAAAATCAGATGATAGCTCTGAAGATGAGGTGAAGCAAAAACGATTGGCCATACTAGCCTTGGTCACTCACACCCCAAAAATATCAGATTTTATCAATGTATCACTTGGTGAAATACGCCGCTATGCAGCCGCTGATTTGATGGTGCTAAAAGCATTGTGCGAAGCAATGGTCAATCTAAACTATGCAAGGGTGAATAGCGCACAGCAACAAACGCTATTGCATGAGCTACATCTGATCAAGCGAGCTGGAGAAGAAAACTTAAACTATCAAGAACTGATAGACGACCTTGTCGCTATGTGTGAGCAAGCCAAAGAGTTTATTCTTGATGAGGACGCACAGCATCAACATTTTAATTATGTCAGCGAATTTACTGCCAATATCCGTGAAGCACTACAGTCACAGTCGAGTTAGTGAAATGACAATTAGATCGCATAGCGTATTGGTAAGCACGGTCCTTATCATTTCAATATTTATAGCTCAAAATCTTTACGTAACTCTCATAAGTCATAGGCTTAGGGTTAATTTTATATTCATACGAGATCTGCTTTATGGCATCTGCAACCAGCCTCACCATACTTGAAATCAGCGCCATATTTTTATCGATTACTGCCTCACTGACCTATGTCAATCATCGCTTTATCGGGTTACCAACCACGATTGGCGTGATGGTTATTTCCATACTATTATCTATCGGTGCGATATTTTTAGGATTTTTAGGGTTTGATCAGCTGATTGATTATGAAGTCAGTCTATTAGAGCAGCTTGATTTTACTGAGGTGCTATTAGATGGCATGCTCTCGATGTTGCTATTTGCAGGGGCGCTGCATGTCAATATTGGTGATTTGAGGCGCTATAAACTGCCTATCGGTATCCTAGCCGGACTTGGTACTATCGTATCAGCCATGCTCATTGCCACCGCGATTTACTTTATGCTGCCCCTATTCGGTTTTGAACTGCCGTTTCTTTGGTGCCTACTTTTTGGCGCCCTCATTTCCCCTACTGACCCCATTGCCGTCATGGGGATTCTTGCATCAGCAGGCGCGCCAAAAAGCATTGAAACCGTCATCGCTGGTGAGTCATTATTTAATGACGGTATCGGCGTCGTGATTTTTGTTCTATTACTGGGAATTTTATCTAGTGGCGATATTCCAACCATTAATTATGTGGCGCATACATTGGCGGTTGAAGCTGGCGGCGGTGTCATCTTTGGATTGGTACTCGGTGCGATTTTGTACTATTTGCTAAAGAGCATCGATAGTTATCAAGAAGAAGTGCTCTTGACGTTAGCAGGCGTCATCGGCGGCTATGCGCTTGCGAGCCATTGGCATTTGTCAGGGCCGCTCGCTATGGTCATGATGGGATTGATGGTTGGTAACCGCGGGCGGGCGCTTGCGATGAGTGATCAGACGCGTCATTATATTGATCTGTTTTGGGAACTGATTGATGAAATCTTAAATGCTATTTTATTCGTCCTTATCGGTCTAGAAGTAGTGATGATTGCTTATTCAGCCAACTTATTTATTGCGGGTGGTCTAACCATCGTTATTGCTCTAGTAGCTCGTTTTATTGTTGTTGGGATGACGACCAAAACGTTTCATCGCCAGCTTGATTTGCCCACTGGTGCATGGAAAGTACTAACGTGGGGTGGATTGCGCGGCGGTATCTCAGTCGCTTTAGTATTACAGCTACCCATCGGTACCGAGCGCGATATTTTATTGGCGCTCACTTATGCGGTAGTGATATTTTCTATCTTGGTACAAGGTCTAAGTGTTGGCAGAGTCGCCAAGAGCATTCGTAAGGATAAGGAAATAGCAGAGGCATAAGCCAAAAACACAGCATGTATAAAAAAGCCAGCCTAAGACATGATGTCTTAGGCTGGTTTTGGCTGGCTTTTTTGAGCAGTTTCAATGGTTATATCAAACCCTTTCTTTTCATATTACGATAAACTACGATAATAATAATAATATTAAAGATTAATATTCCCAGTTTAAACCAATCAAATGGACTGGTTATCAGATAATAAACTTCTATAGGAATAAAGACGCCATAGCCCAGCACACCAAACCAATACGCCCATGTCTTGTCGCGCCATAACCCATAGGCCTCTAGGAAGCGCAAACTGGCATAAGCAAATATCAACAATAAAAACACTGGCCAGTTTTTGCTTGCCTGTTGGGCAATACTTACCGCGCTGTCGATTTGTGGCGCAAGCAGGTGGCCAAAGGTATGGCGCCAAGAGCCAGTCGCGGTCGTCAACCAATGCTCAAGATCGGTATGCCACGACCATAATGCACCTGCACCTAATAATGCGCCCACACCTTTGACGACTTCATAAATAGCTACCGCTTTGATAGACTCACTGGCCGTACTGCGTGGTTTTTCTAGATGGTCAGTCATTTCACCCCCTTTATCCTTCGAGGATAGCGGCAGACTATCGTCCTGTCGGGGCAAATTAGCCAAAGAACGTCTCCACAACACGTCCTTGCAGCTGCTGATTAAAAAATGGCGTATTTTTACCATTCGATAGCATAGATTGCGCAGTCACTTGCCACTCAAGATTGGGGTCAACCAATACCGCGCCGCCGATCGCTTCATACTGCTCATGAATACCTGCGATTTTTGCAGGATTGAGACAGATTTTATCAACCAACTCTGGGAGTGTTAACACTTCATCATTAACCAGCTGACATGCCAGCGCCATAAAAGTATCAAAATTCGAGATACCTGGTGTACTCTCAGCAAACGGGGCTTTTTTAGCGGTACTGTTTAATGGTTCATGATGACTACAGATGGCATCGATAGTGCCGTCTTTTAAGCCACGGCGGATGGCTTGCTGGTCAGTATTACTACGTAGTGGTGGTAAGACGTAAGCCTGAGCATTAAAGCCTTCAAGATTGTCATCAGTCAAATACAGCTGATGCATCGCAACATCGCAAGTCACCGGCAAGCCTTTGTCTTTTGCCCAGCGCATGAGCTCAATGGAGGACTTACAGGATAGCTGACTAAAATGAGCGGCTATCCCCGTCTCTTCAACCATCAACAGTTGCGTAGACAGTGCAACCGTTTCCGCAATCCAAGGAATCCCTTGCAAACCATGATAAGAAGCAATATAGCCCTCATGCGCCACGCCATCTCCAGACAGACTTGGCTCGTCAGGATAAAAGAATACTTTCATGCCAAAGGTCGCTGCGTATTCTAGTGTACGTAGCAGCACTAAGTCATTGCGAAAAGGTCTACGCGCATTAGACACTGCGATACAGCCGCCCTTTTTAAGCCCTGCAATGTTAGACGGTCGTTCGCCCTCTAACCCTGTGGTCAATGCACCCAAAATATGTAAGTAAATACCGCCATCACTTAAGGCACGCTCACGCAAGCCCTTTAAAAGTGAGCCATTTTCTAAAATAGGATTGGTATCAGGTGGCGTCACCACATGCAAGAACCCATTACCACGAGCTGCCCTACCCTCTGACTCTAGCGTGCCGTGTTGCTGTTGGCCCGGCTCACGCAAGCGCGCGCATAGATCTACTAATGGTGGTAGCAACCACATCTCACGGCCAGAATCGAGTGTAGACAGTTTTTCTGTTGCAGCTTGCGGCAATGCATCTTTAAATGCTTTTGGTAAATGGTCAAAAATGGGTGCATCCGTATTAAGCATGGTAGACATAACGTTATTACCGTATCAATAAAATGAAATAAATGAGAATAAGTCGCGCGGCAAGCTGTTACTTGCCAGCCGCTTGATGAGCACGTTGACCTTCCATCGCAAGCGACAAGACCGCCATTCGAATAGCAATACCGTTATTTACCTGCTTTAAGATCACCGATTGTGCGCCATCAGCCACACTAGAGGCAATCTCAACACCGCGGTTCATCGGCCCTGGGTGCATGACGAGCGCATCAGGCTTAGCAAGCGCTACTCGCTCTGGCGTGATTCCATAATGCTTATAGTATTCACTTGAGGATGCCAATAGCGGCGAACCGATACGCTCATTTTGTATTCTTAATCCCATGATCACATCACAGTCAGTGACACACTCATCCATGTTTTCGTATACCTGCACACCGAAACGCTCAATACCTTTGGGCAGTAGAGTACGCGGCGCACAAACACGGATATCTGTCACACCTAGCGTTTGCAGCGCACTGATATCAGAGCGTGCTACGCGTGAATGCTTAATATCACCAACGATTGCGATAGACAGCTCTTCAAATGGGCGCGGTGCCTCACGGTGAATGGTCAACATGTCGAGCATTCCCTGAGTAGGATGCGCATGCCAGCCATCACCGCCGTTAATGATTGCGATATCAGGCGTCACTTCTGTCGCCATAAAATGCGCGGCACCTGATGCTGAATGGCGTACTACAAAGATATCCGCGGTCATTGCCTGTAGATTCCACAGCGTATCACGTAGACTCTCGCCTTTTTTGGTACTAGAGCGTTCGATATCGATATTGAGTACATTGGCACCCAAGCGTTTTTCTGCAACCTCGAATGTCGTCCGGGTACGGGTCGATGGTTCAAAGAACAAATTCATTACCGTATAGCCGTCTAACTCAGGACGGTTGATGAGCTGTCCATTTTCGTCAAAGAAAGTCTCTGCTTTTGCGATAATAGCTTTGAGCTGTGCTTTATTAAGACCTTCAACACCCAAGAAATGCCTGATACTGCCATCGGTGTTGAGCTGCGGACGACTCAGTGAGGTGTTGAGCCTTTGATGAATTGTATTGGGATCAAATTTTGCATAATCAGTCGGTGAGACTGGTTGTGTAGCGCTACTATCGAGAGAATTTGACATAATGGCGAGTCTTTATTGTGGGTTTATATGAGTCTGTCGTAATCGCTTATTCATCTTTGTTCGATCATTTAGCACTGATAGGCACAGAGACAAGGACATTTTGACGCTTATTTGCTACAATTTACCGTAATCAAATCCGACCAAAAACCGCCTCAGCAGACAATCAGAAAGCGTAAATAGACATGCTATATTCTCATAGAGAATAATTCTGACAAATCTATAAATGAATAACAATAGATATAGTGTAGCCGATTTTGTGGTCGGGACAAAGATACCGTATGAGCTATTTAAGAATTTACCCATTTAAGGTGTGCCGAATGCCGCCTATGGCCTTACTCTGAGACCATCCATTTTTTACTTTCCATACCCTTTATTAGGAAGCTTTATGACGACCTTAGCAGATTATCTAAACCAACATGCCACTAGCCCTGCACTCAACGACGTGATTACCACGGTTACTAATGTTGGTAAAACCATCTCACAATTACTTAGAAAAGGTGCTCTGGCAGATATTTTAGGCGAAGCTGGTAATCAAAACGTCCAAGGCGAAGATCAGAAAAAATTGGATGTGTTGGCGAACGATTTATTACTAGATGCCTTAGCAAAAAATACCCATTGTGCGGGTGTTGCGTCAGAAGAGCTCGATGATGCCACCCCTGCTAATGACGATGGTAGCCTATTGGTACTATTTGACCCACTAGATGGCTCGTCAAATATTGATATTAATATGGCAGTAGGTACGATTTTTTCTGTTTTGCCGTACGAGCGTCAAGGTCAAGCCAGTGAAAACAGCGACTATTTGCAAGCAGGCAATAAACAGTTAGCAGCAGGGTACTTGTTATATGGCACCTCTACGGTACTGGCGTTGACCATCGCAGATAAGGTCGTTATGTTCAGTCTAGATCCAGAAACTGAAGACTATGTGCTGATAGAAGATAACGTGCAAATCGCTGCCGATACGAGCGAATATGCAATCAATAGCTCAAATTATCGCTACTGGCGTGCACCGATGCAACAGTACATCGATGAGTTAATCGCTGGCGAGACAGGCGTACGTGGACGCGATTTCAATACGCGTTGGGTCGCCGCTATGGTTGGTGACGTGCATCGTATCTTATGCCGAGGAGGTCTGTTCACTTATCCTTTTGACACCAAATATGCTCATAAAGCAGGCAAACTACGCTTGATGTATGAAGCCAATCCAATGAGCTTATTGATTGAACGCGCGGGTGGCGGCGCAACAGATGCCGTCAATCGCATCTTAGATATCGAACCGACTGATATCCACCAGCGTGTACCAGTAGTACTCGGTAGCAAAAACGAAGTCAGTTACGTGAAAGACTTACACGTCAATTATTCTGAGAAATAATTGATTGACGCGCCTGTTAAGAACAGTCAGCAGAACGCTAAATTAATAATAGATATTTTGCTGGTTATCTAAACGACTCCTTTACTCTTCTCTAAGCGATCCACTATGGTATTAAATCCCACCGAGCTGATTACCTCAGATAAGAACACAACCGTGAAGCTTGTAAAAGCACTGTTGTCCCAAGCACGCCAGCGTAAAAAGAACGGTCAGACAGTCATAGAAGGCGTCCATTTGATAGATGCTGCGCTGCGTAGTGATTATCCTTTCGCTCAAATACTACTGTCTGAGTCAGCGCGTAGCCACTCTGAAGTTCAGCAGATATTGACTCGCCTGCCCACTTATACGCCTATTCTTACTTTGTCAGACTCACTCTATGAGAGTATTCGTAGCTTGGGTACAGGCATCGATATCATGGCGATTATCAAAGTACCAACGCCTAGCTTATCGATGATCAATGAAGACTGCTTAATCTTGAACGACGTACAGGATAGTGGGAATGTTGGTACGCTACTACGCACAGCTGCAGCCGTTGGTATCCGCAATATCTTATGTACCAGTGCGACCGCTCAAGCTTGGTCTCCCAAGACGCTACGAGCAGGTATGGGTGCACAGTTTGCACTGACTATTTATGAGGGCTTGAGTACACAAGATATTTTAGATCAAGTACAAGTGCCGCTTTTGGCAACTAGCTCACATACAGATACTATCATTTACAATCACGATTTATCTGCACCTGTAGCATGGATTATGGGTCATGAAGGTCAAGGCGTTAGCGACGAGCTAATGCAATGTGCCACGCCGATAGCATTACCGCAGCCAAATGGTCAAGAGAGCTTAAATGTGGCGATTGCAGGGTCTTTATGTCTGTATGAGACCTTACGCCAAAGACAATACTCTTAGCATGCATTTATAACTGTTATTAAAGCCTAATTTATTAAGCATAAAAAAACCCACTACCAATTGATAGTGGGTTTTTTATTATCTGCCTACTACTGATATAGTCAAAGAGGTCTAAAACGGATATAAAGCATCCAACTGCAGATTGTACAAGTAGTACCTCTAAGGAGGGTAACGCCGTAGCCGTTTAGTAGTTCTGTGACTATATATTAAACCTTACTAGTTAGCTCAGGCAGTGCTTCGAACAAATCAGCTTCTAAGAAGTAATCAGCAACGCTAGCAATAGGCGCTTCTGGGTCATTGTTGATAGCAACGATGACTTTAGAATCTTTCATACCAGCCAAATGCTGAATTGCGCCTGAGATACCAGCTGCGATATATAGCTGCGGTGCAACGATTTTACCCGTTTGACCGACCTGCATATCGTTTGGTACATATCCGGCGTCAACAGCGGCACGTGATGCACCAACAGCAGCGCCTAGCTTATCGGCCAATGGCTCAATGTACTTGGTGAAGTTTTCACCGTTTGCCAATGCACGACCACCAGAAACAACAATACCAGCTGACGTCAATTCTGGACGATCAGACTTAGCCATTTCTTCGTTCACAAAGCTAGCTTTGCCAGTTTCTTGTACATTGTCGATAGTTTCAACAGTCGCTGAACCGCCTTCGCTTGCCACTGGGTCAAACGCAGTAGTACGTACTGTTAGTACCACTTTGTCTTCTGTTGTTTTTACTGTTGCCGTTGCATTACCTGCGTAGATAGGACGCTCAAACGTTTGCGCATCTACTACACCTGAGATTTCAGACAACATGCTGACGTCAAGTAATGCAGCAACGCGTGGCATAAAGTTTTTACCAGTCGTGGTCGCAGCCGCTAGGATATGGCTGTAATCACCAGCGATATCAGCAACCAATAGTGCCACGTTACCTGCCAATTGATGCTCATAAGCAGCGTTGTCAGCCAATAGTACTTTAGTCACGCCTTCTGCTTTTGCCGCTTCATCAGCAACAGCTTGGCTACCACTACCAGCAACCAATACATGGATATCATCACCCATTTGTTTAGCAGCAGCGATCGTGTTTAAAGTTGCCTTTTTTAGACTGGCATTGTCATGTTCTGCATATACCAAAATTGCCATGGTTTTAGTCCTTTATATATTCGTATTATCTATTCATGCGGTTGTTTGTGTACAAAGCTATTTGAGAAACTATCATTTAATCTAAGATAAAGCAGTCAAATTCACAGCCTTGTACAGGATATGCCGTAGCGAAGTATCCAATCATTAAAACATTAAATGACTTTTGCTTCGTTTCTTAGCTTATCGACCAACTCATCAACTGAACCTACTGTAATACCAGCTTTACGGTCAGCAGGTGGCACGACTTTAATAATCTCTTGCTTAGATGTCATATCAACACCGAAATCTGCTGGCGTTTTCTCATCAAGTGGCTTTTTCTTCGCTTTCATGATGTTAGGCAATTTAGCATAACGTGGCTCATTCAAACGTAGATCAGTCGTGATAACCGCTGGCAAATCAAGAGCAACAGTTTGTAGGCCGCCATCAATCTCACGCGTTACGTTTACTTTGTCGCCTTCAACTTTCACTTCTGATGCAAACGTACCCTGACCGATACCCATCAATGCCGCTAGCATCTGACCAGTTTGGTTGTTGTCATCATCAATCGCTTGCTTGCCTAATAAGATAATATCAGTGCTTTCAGCTTCAGCGATACTTTTTAGAATCTTAGCAACTTGTAGTGGATATGGTTTTTCGTCACTTACGACTAACACACCACGGTCAGCACCTAGCGCTAGGGCTGCACGAATCTGCTCTTGTGACTCTTTTGGACCGATTGAAGCAACAATGATCTCATCAATGACGCCAGCTTCTTTCAGACGAACCGCTTCTTCTACTGCGATTTCATCAAAAGGGTTGATTGACATTTTAGTGTTTGATAAGTCAACGCCAGAGTTGTCGGCTTTTACACGAACTTTTACGTTATAATCAATGACACGCTTGACCGCTACTAATGCTTTCATACGTTCCTCGTTTATTAATGTTATGAGTTAAAAATTGTCAGTTAAGAACCAAAGGTTCGTTGTGGTTCAAATTGTCGTTCAAAATACTGCTCAAGGTTATTACTACATCAACAGAATATAGTTAACTAAGAAAGATGAGCCAATACCTAAGAGCATATTAGCATTGTATCTCTTACTAATGAAATCTGCTAAAGCTAAGCCGACCGTTATTATCAGACCTATGTATCTTGCGTCAGCAGGCAGATAAGGTCAAGACAACGCCGTGAATAATGCGTCATAAATTTGTCAACACTCTACAATAAATACTCTATAAGCGCATCGTTTCAAGATTTTTATGGTTCAACAGCTCAAAATGCTCATACCCTTTATAGCATTCTAAGCCTTAGCTTTACTTAATATTTTGTTATTATTTATCTCTTCAAAGTTAACGGATAAGAATAGTTAATCGAGTCAGACCTGCGACTTACCATTCTTACTAGCACCAAGCAATAATTCGCTATCACGTATATCGTCAAATAAAGACCAATCAGGTTCGACATCATTGTTCTTGATGACACTCATATCACCTGTCGTCTCCATAATCACTGCAAACACTTCTGTTTTCGCTTTGATACCATTTTTACGTAGCACTTCCTGCACATCGCTGGTACTAAGATTAGCCTCTTTTAGATTATCATCTAAATACTCGCCATGAGCCATTAGGATAATAGCTTGATTATCTATCAGAGCTTTTAGTGGTTTTATTTTGCGTCTGATAATTGAAATAACACCCTGTATCAAGAATAGCACCGCAACAGCAAACAATCCTTGAAGTAGAGAGGGCTTATCTGACAACACTGTCGACGCTAATATACTACCAATACCAACGGTCATGGCAAAATCATGGCTTGATAACTTGGAAAAACTGCGTAAACCCATCAATCGAGTAAACAGCATCAATCCTACGTAAAAGCCTATAGCAGATAAAGAAATCCCGAGCACTTGTTGCCAGTCAATTGAAAGCCAGTTTTCCCACTTCATAATACAACCTTATTTATTACATCTTTATTAAATCATTGTTCGTTATTACCTGATGATGTTAACTGTCAAAATCAATAGCAATTTATCTAAAGAACACTTTGTCATATCAAAAAAGTCCCATAAAAAAAGCAACCTGATAAGAGGTTGCTTCTTTTTAAAGTCGATACAGTATTTTTATTGTTTTAACAAACAAAGTAATCAATGCATATTGATAATCTTATTGTCATTAAGTTTACTGGCAAGCAGTTAGCCTAATAATAAATGAGATTAGATAGCTTCGATTTGCTCAGCTTGTGGGCCTTTTTTGCCATCACCTAAGATGAAAGACACTTTTTGGCCTTCGGCTAGAGTTTTGAAACCGTTACCTTGGATAGCGCTGTAGTGAGCGAATACGTCTTGTCCGCCGTTGTCTTGAGCGATAAAACCAAAACCTTTAGCTTCATTAAACCACTTTACAGTGCCTTCAACTTTATCTGACATAAATTTTCCTGACTCTTTAACTGTTGGCGAGACTTGTGTCATCACCGATTAATTGATATATACCCTAATATTTTCTGCTAAATGCGGCGGCCAAAAATGCTAAATAATCTTAAAGAAAATTTGGATTTTTTGCCTCAAATATCTTGAGTACAGTCTGATTATAACAGTTTTCCATGGTAGGAACAGTCTAAATTGCTGATTTTTGTAAATAAATACTAACTATTGTTGCAAGCTAACATCGATAGTAATCAGCTCTATATCTTATTGATATAAAATAGTTTTTATTTATAGATGTACTACAACTTCATCAGTAAACCACTAATTAAATAAGTCGACATAGATGATGATAGGTTGGAATATCAATCATTGCAATGACGATGTTGGTAGCCATGCTGAACTCAATACGAGCAAACATAACGCAAAAAATACCAATGAAAATGACTGACTATAGGCAATATACTTGGCTGGAATGACCAAATCTTTAGGAGAGTCAGGGATGCCTTTGCGCTTAAGTAGCTTGGTACCATATATCCAACCAAAGGTCGTGTATATGCCATATGCAGCAGGCACTGCGATAGCTAACGGGGTCAAATCAATAACGTATAAAATTACCACTGATATGAAGAACCATAGAGTATCTAACAATGAACTGACTTTGAAGAATTTAGATTGAGGCAGTTTACCATCGGTCTGTCTGAGCATCTCCCCTTCTATCCAAATTAAAACTGCTACCACAGCGCTAAGAGTAATATATACGAATTGCGGCGTTAGCCAGTCTGAATAAGATATTTGCACAGCATACAACCTATTATCTATAGAAAGTGAGAATGAAGCATCCGCCCGCTTCGAATACTTAGAAACGGGTAAGAACAATGATGAATGTTGATCGCAAAGGCGCTTTGGCCAATGTTAAGGTGCCTGCTTATATTGGGTAGCGATTACTTGTTTTCAACCGATAACCCAGATTCAAATCAAAGCAAAAAGCGCCTATCAAATACTTTGCATAAAAAAACCCATGCTATCAAGTGATAACATGGGCTATTTAATCTAAATCAGATTATTATCTGAATAAGACTTTTATCTGTATAAAACTTAGTTTTTGTCTTTATCGATGATTTTGTTGCCACCGATCCATGGCATCATGCCACGTAGCTTAGCACCAGTGATTTCGATTTGATGATCAGCATTGTTACGACGACGCGCAGTCATTGATGGATAGTTGGTTGCGCCTTCAGAGATGAACATCTTCGCGTATTCACCAGACTGGATGCGTTTTAGTGCATTACGCATGGCTTCACGTGACTGCTCATTGATAACTTCAGGGCCAGTAACATATTCACCGTATTCAGCGTTGTTACTGATTGAGTAGTTCATGTCAGCGATGCCGCCTTCATACATCAAGTCAACGATCAGCTTTAGCTCATGTAGACATTCAAAATAAGCCATTTCTGGTGCATAGCCTGCTTCTGTTAGCGTCTCAAAGCCCATTTTAACTAGCTCTACTGCACCACCACAAAGTACGGCTTGCTCACCGAATAGATCCGTTTCAGTCTCATCTTTGAACGTTGTTTCGATGATGCCTGAACGACCACCACCAACACCAGCAGCATACGATAATGCTAACTGTTTGGCTTGACCAGAAGCGTCTTGATAGATAGCGATAAGATCAGGGATACCGCCGCCTTTAGCGAACTCTGAACGTACAGTATGACCTGGTGCTTTTGGTGCAACCATGATGACATCAAGATCGCCACGTGGTACTACTTGGTTGTAATGAATCGCGAAACCATGAGCGAAAGCTAACGTCGCACCTTCTTTGATATTTGGCTCGATTACATCATTATAAAGCTCTTTTTGGAACTCATCAGGCGTCAAAATCATGATAACGTCAGCAGCTTTTACTGCTTCTTCTACTTCAGCAACTTTTAGACCAGCATTTTCAGCTTTTTTCCATGAGCTTGAATTTGCACGTAGACCAACAGTTACATCGACGTCTGAATCTTGCAGGTTAAGCGCGTGTGCATGGCCTTGTGAACCGTAACCGATAATGGCAACTTTTTTACCTTGGATAATAGATAGGTCACAATCTTTGTCATAATAAACGTTCATAAATAGAGTCCTTGTTCTCAATCATGGCTTGCCATGGATAGTAAACGCTTATGCTGTAGTCAATATAATAACTAAGATAAGCGCTTTGTTGATTAGATAAATAAATATTGGTTGAAACTGGTTTTGATAAATAATTAAATGCTGAGGGTTTTTTCACCGCGGGCAATACCGATAACACCTGAGCGAACCACTTCCATAATGCGCTCACGGCCAATCACATCGATAAAACCATCAAGTTTGGCTTTGTCACCCACGATTTGAATCGTATATAAATTCGAATTTACATCGACGATTTGTGCGCGGAAAATATCTGCGCTACGTTTAATCTCTTCACGAACACCGCCTGTTGCACGGACTTTAATGAGCATTAATTCACGCTCAACGTGTACGTTCTCCGTTAGGTTAAGCACTTTAACCACTTCAATCAATTTATGCAATTGTTTGGTGATCTGCTCAATTCTTTCAGGTGATGTAATGGTCGTAACCGTTAGACGTGAGATACTTGGGTCATCAGTAGGCGCGACGTTCAAAGTTTCGATATTGTAGCCACGTTGTGAGAACAAGCCGACTAACCGCGACAACGAACCCGCTTCGTTTTCCATCAATACCGAAATCAGATGTTGTTGTTGCATTAGGTACGCTCCCCTTTTGTTAACCACATATCACGCATGGCCTGTCCAGCGATTTGCATTGGATATACATGCTCATTACGATCGACGTAAACATCGATAAATACCAGTTTGTCTTTCATAGCCATTGCTTCAGCCAATTGTGCCTCCATGGTCGCAGGGTCAGTAATTTTGATACCGACATGACCATAGCTTTCAGCCAATTTGACAAAATCTGGTAAGGAGTTCATATAAGACTGGGCATGACGACCTTCATACAGCATATCCTGCCACTGCTTGACCATCCCTAGCTGTGCGTTATTCAAGTTCAGGATCTTGACTGGCAAGTTGTATTGTAAGCAAGTTGACAGCTCTTGGATGTTCATCTGAATAGAGCCTTCACCTGTGATACACACCACATCACGCTCAGGATTGGCAAGCTTTGCTGCCATGGCATACGGCAAGCCAACACCCATCGTACCTAGGCCACCTGAGTTCAGCCATTGGCGAGGCTCGTTATAAGTGTAGTAAAGGGCTGCGAACATCTGATGCTGACCGACGTCACTGGTAATAATCGCATTGCCATCCGTGACCTTGCACAGGGCTTGTACAGCGCTTTGTGGCTTAATACCATTATCTGTACTGGTGTCATAACGCAGACCATGACGCTTACGCCATTCGTTGATCTGTGACCACCAATCGAGCAATGCATGTTGCTCTAATTGCTTATCTTCTCCAACGATCTCTAGCATATCGGTTAAGACAGATTTTACATCGCCAACGATAGGAATATGCGCAAGAATGGTTTTTGAGATCGAAGCAGGATCGATGTCGATATGAATAATCGTCGCATTCGGACAGAATTTCTTGACGTTATTGGTCACACGGTCATCGAAACGCGCACCAACTGCCAAGATAACATCAGCGTGATGCATGCTCATGTTGGCTTCATAAGTACCATGCATGCCAAGCATACCTAGGAACTGACGATCAGAGCCTGGGAACGTACCAAGACCCATCAATGTATTGGTCACTGGCAAGTTCAGACGATGAGCAAGGTCGGTTAGCTCTTCGTGGGCATTACTCCAAATAACGCCACCGCCTGCATATACGACAGGACGCTGGGCAGATAGTAGTGTCTCGACTGCCTTTTTGATCTGACCACTATGACCTTTGAGTGAAGGCTGGTAAGAGCGTATAAATACCTCTTCTGGATACTCATAGGCAAACTTTTCACTAGGAGCAGTCATGTCTTTTGGCACGTCAATGACAACAGGGCCTGGGCGTCCAGACTGTGCAATATAAAAGGCTTTTTTGACAATCATCGGGATTTCGCTAGCATGGCGCACTTGGAAACTATGCTTAACGATCGGACGTGATACACCGACCATATCCGTTTCTTGGAAAGCGTCTTCCCCGATTAGGCTACTTGGCACCTGACCTGAAATCACGACCATCGGTACTGAATCCATAAAAGCTGTCGCAATAGCGGTAACCGTATTGGTTGCACCAGGTCCTGAGGTTGCCAGTACGACACCAGTCTCACCAGTAACTCGTGAATAAGCATCTGCCATGTGACCAGCAGCCTGCTCATGGCGCACTAAGATGTGCTCAATGGCTTCTTGCTGAAATAGCGCATCATAGATGTGCAGAACGGCACCGCCTGGATAACCAAAGATATACTTGACACCTTCGTCTGTCAGCGCTTGTACCAGCATTTCAGCGCCCGATAGCATCACAGGCTGTGAGCTGCCTTCTGCAAGACGTTGTTGCTTTTCTTCAAAATTTTTGGCGGCATTACCCGTTTGGGTATGTCCCGTCATATTCGGACTTTGCGTGGTTTGCGTCACTGTCATCACCTTTTTTTGCGGCGAGGATTTGCGGTATTCTATGACAAGAGATAATCCCATATAGGTATTACTTCCAAACTCATAAAATGATCACTAATCCTTGTCCATATCAAGAATATTTGCCTATCATATTTGAGCAACGTTGTTTTTTAAGACAGCAAATTACTCAAACACAGCAATGTATTTAAGGTCAGCTTTGTGATGGATGTTTATCGATATACAGTGACAAGATGCGGACGCACCTATAAAGAAGCTTATTATTGAATATTCATGCAAGCAAGTACGGATAATAAATTCATTGATACAGATGCATCGATATAGATGAAATGACTTTTATAGCCAAATACAGTGTCACAAGCTCAGTAGAACTGATGACAAGGCTTTAAGGAAATCTCATACCTAATATTATATCGTGTTTCATACAACTGCTAGAATTACATTTAGCACATGTCAAATAATAAGTTTATCTTAGTCATTGTAGACAGATAAGTCCGGAGACGATGATTAGCTATCAATAGTAATCGTTCTGCTACTATATCTGCTATATCATTATCACAAAGGAAATAAAACTGCATAAGCTACCGATAAGTAACCCGTAGTTCTCATTCTCAAGTGCCACGGCAATATCATAAAAGCCGCTCACTGACCAATCAACTTCTATTATATTCGATTGTTTGTCTGTTATTGTCAAGAAAAACTTCTAAAGCCTATCCCAAACTATTAGTTATTAAATAATATACATTAATAAGTATTATTTGCTAAAATCGGAAGTCGATATATTAGTGCTGCTAACAAAGTGCTCAAATGCTATATTTACCCTTATACAAATTTACTTTTATAAAACAAGAGGATTGCTGCTATGGCATATGCGTCTAAAATAGCTACCGCTGCCAAACTGCTAACAAGTACTGCGTGTATGCTAATGCTGTCTATGAATGCCAGTCAGGCTATTCAAGTTTACAAATCCATTGGCGCACATGGCGAAGTTAAATATAGCCAGCACGCACCGCAAAATGGTAAAAATATTGAATTGATTGAGTTTCGTAGTGACGGTAGACAAAACAATGCCGGAGAAATGGCAGGTAAAACAGATGCCAGCCAAAGCAACAATACTCAAACGGCAGAAGAGCAGCGTGTAGCAGCGCTCGAAGCACGTATCAAAGAACAAGAAGCGCAAGCCAATGCCCAGCGCTGTCAATCGTTGCGTAACAACCTAACCAACTTAAATGTTGGTGGCCGTATCTATGAGATGGATGCAAATGGCAAGCGTCAGTACTTAGATGGCCGTGAGATTGAGCTAAAACGTGAGCGTGTACAGCAGGCAATCGACCAATACTGTGGCAGCGCTACGACCTAGTCTTTATACTAATGATGGTTACTCAACCATCATTAATTGCATAACATGACGAATGGCTGCTGGCATATCTTGAGCTTGTAGCCCTCGTTGTCCAATCAATAGCTTATTGTCACGACGATATTCCCTACCTTGATTAACCAGTGTGTCCCCTGCAAATCCATGAATAAGCACTGCCTGAGGTAAACTGCGCGACTCTGCTGCTAAGTCTTGTTGTGTTAATAATCCAGCAGTCACTCCAGATAGAATATCGCCCATGCCAGCGGTTGCCATACCAGCATTGCCCGCATCACATACATATACTCGCGCTCTTCCTGACTTTTGCTCCAAAACTAGCGACCCTGCTCCCTTTAATACCCAGTCACCACCATAAACTGCTGCGCATTGTTTTATGGCTTGCAATCTATCACTTTCTATCTCGCTTATTTTTTGATCAAGCAATCTAGCCGCCTCACCACTGTGCGGCGTCAAGCAAACTCGATGATTGAGGCTATGTTCGCGAAGCTCTGTTACCAGTTCATGGCTATCCATTTGCAGCGATGCCAAATGATAAAGACCGTCTGCATCGATCACTATTGATTTTTCATGAGCTATCGCAGTCTGTATGTAGTCGATAAACAGCGCCTTTGCTTTTTCATCACGGCCCAATCCCATGCCAATAGCGACAACACTGGCTTGCTTGATGAGTGCCTTTACTCCATCTACGTCATGCAAATTAATTGTCATCGCATCTGGCAGTGACGTTAATAATGCACCATGAAAAGCCTCATGACAGGCAACGGTTATTTTACCAGCACCAGTTGCCATGGTGCTTGATGCAGACAGTATCGCAGCACCGCCCATCCCTTGAGAGCCATCAACGCGATTTCCACCGATGACTAGCGCATGACCGTAGCTACCTTTGTAACTGTTTTGGCGGCGCGGCTTCATACTATGTGCAGCCGTCAGTAGTATGGCAACAGGTTCAAATGCTTCAATAGTATTTTTATCAGATATTTTGTGAGGTCTAGCTGTTTGATAAGGTATTAACGGTATATCGATTATGTCTCCGCTATGATCCGTACCATCTTTGGTATGCAAACCGAATTTGCGTGCAATCAGGCATAAGGTGACATCAGCTTGTACTGCTATACGATCGAAAACCTCACCAGTAGAAGCCACCAATCCACTTGGAATATCAACGGCGACCGCTAGTACGTTTTGTTGCTGAGTAGTACGATTAAACGTACTAATAGCCTCTTTATAAATACCTTCTGGCGCACGATCTAGTCCAATCCCAAACAGCGCATCAATATAAACATCAGCTGATAAAGCTTTTTTTTCTAAACCATTGTGACTGCTATGAATCTCTTCAAAACGTTGATAATGACAGTTGGCAGATAGCGCTATTTGAAGAGCCTTTGTTGCGTCAGTCATATTGCTACTGTCGCTGTCTTTGCTATTAGAAGTGACTGATTGATCATCAATAACAAAATCATTTTTATCAAAACCAACAGCAATGACCTCTACTTGCCAGCCAGCTTGTTGCAGATAGTGAGCAATGAGCCAACCATCCCCGCCATTATTACCCTTACCTACCCAAATACTTACTCGGCGCAAACGCTCCGTACGATGATAAACGTTGGTATTATCAGAATGATTAGCATGGAGACACTTTTGTTGATGAAGCAGCTCTATCTGCTGTGCCATTTGCCAAGCTGCTTGTTGCATCAATCCAAAGCTATCATATCCTTGAGCAAACCACGCTTGCTCCATGCCATAAATTTGCTCACTACTATAAAGCGCAACGGGTTTCGTATTTTTTATTGTTGATAAATTGCTCCAGTTTTTCATTTATTATCCTCGGCTATGTTTTTCTGATATTTTTATGGTGTTGAAAGTCTATTTGCTAACCTTTGATATCAGCTTAGCAAAAGCTTATGCCTACTTATGTATCAATATGAATGTGAGTTTATTTTCTTTTCTACTTGCGCTTATCGCTCACTGGCTTATCATAAACGCTATTCATAGGATCACTGATTGTGAGATGTGAATAATCTGATCAACACAAACAAGCAGACAGCCAATAAGCCTCTATGTATATGCCTACCGATAAAAACAAAATTGCCGTTAGTAACTCAACAGTCTTTACAACAACAGCAGATGTTAAACAGTGGATCAAAACACAAGCGCAAGCATTAGGATTTGCTGATTGTGGGTTTTTATCTGTCCATCATCCACTGTTTACTAAGCAAATCGAACAACTACAGAAGTGGCTGGATAAAGGCTATGAGGGTCAATTGCAGTTCATGCACAACAATCATCATCTGCGCGCTCATCCCGAGCAGTTAGTAGATGGCGCAAAGACCATTGTTAGTGTACGTATGGATTATCTCACCCAAGCCCCGACGCCACGTGCTGTCACAGATAATGACCATCCCAACCAAGGCATCATTGCGCGTTATGCAAGAGGTCGTGATTATCATAAGACAATGCGTAGCCGTTTAAAGCAACTGGCGCTGAATATCGAAGCTATGCTTCCTGAATGGCAACATCTCGATATTGGCTCAGAAAAAGAGTTTGTTTTTAGACCCTTTAGTGATTCTGCGCCTATCTTTGAGCGACCTATTGCTGATGCTGCTGGTCTGGGATGGACAGGTAAGCATACGTTATTAATAAATAAACAAGCTGGCTCGTTTTTTGTGCTGGGTGAGCTGTTTTTGAGCTTAGAGCTGCCCGATGACCAGCCTGTTAAAGAGCATTGTGGCAGTTGCAGTGCTTGTATTGATGTATGCCCTACCCAAGCAATTGTAGCGCCTTATGAGCTCAATGCCTCTGCCTGCATTTCTTATTTAACGATTGAGCACGATGGTGTTATTGATACCAAGTATCGACGCGCGATTGGCAATCGAGTGTTTGGCTGTGATGACTGTCAGCTGATCTGTCCGTGGAATCGCTATGCCAACCTGACTACCGTTGAGGACTTCGCACCAAGGCATGGGCTTGATAACAGCAGTTTGCTTGAATTATGGCAATGGCACGAAGCAGATTTTTTGAAAAACACGCAAGGAAGCCCGCTCAGGCGCACAGGCTATATGAATTTTTTACGTAATATCGCGATTGGTCTTGGCAATGCCAATGCCAGTTTGGAAGTGGTTGAGCAGTTAAAATCTAAGCTCACCATACATAGTGCTATGCTGGACGAGCATATCGAGTGGGCATTGGATGAGCAACAAAAAAAGCTGAAGGACAGTATCCAAGTCTAAATATCTCAAGTATTCGCTACTATTGGAACTTCATATCTATTGCTATATCATTTTAAATAATAAAAAAGCCTCTTATAAAAGAGGCTTTTTTTATCGTCGGTTTTTTACACCAATTATTTATTGCTTGTATCGTCAGTTTATTACGGTTTAGGAATGCGTAACACTTGACCTGGATAGATTTTATCTGGATCAGATAGCATTGGCTTATTCGCTTCGAAGATTTTCATATAATCACCAGACTCACCGTAAACGTCTTTAGCAATCTTAGATAAGCTATCGCCAGATTTTACCGTATACATCGTTGACTCAGGTGCATCTTCTTCGATATCAATATTGTCGATGACCTTAGCAACGTTTTGTACGTTACCAATAGCAATAATCGCTTTTTCACGATCGGCTTGAGTTTTAGCATTACCGCTAATTTCTGCCGTATCTGTAGAACCATTATATTTGATTTTTAAATTACTGATATTTAGGTTCTGTTGCTGAATACGACGTAGCAAAATGTTAGCAACTGATTGAGCTGAAGGTTCGCTGCTTTTTACTGGTGTATTAGCATCTGCCTTGGTTTCTGTCTTAGCGTCATGCTTTTCGTCATCACGATTAAAGATTTTATCACCGATATCTTTTGCAAAACTGAACATACCCATATAACTGCTCCTTGAAATATTATTATTTATTATTCATATTTATTTTCGATGGTGTGTTATTTAACGCCACCGTGCTTTGTACTGTTTACCATGATGAGTATAGACAAAGGAACCAAACGTGAATAGTAAGAGTATGTTGAGTAATGTTAATTGACGTAGCTTATGTTAATGCAACCAATAAAATAAATCACGCTCATAAAAAAACCGCCTATCTATTAAGATAAGCGGCATTATAAAAATTGCTAAACGAATAGCAAATTATAGCTGGGCTTGTACGTAATCAATTGCTTTTTGAACAGTAGTCAGTTCTGCAGAGTCTTCGTCAGGAATAGTGATACCAAAATCACTTTCAAAAGACATAACCAATTCGACTAGGTCAAGTGAATCTGCACCTAGATCTTCCATGAATGAAGCATCGTTGTTGATGTCTTCAATGTTCATGCCTAGTTGTTCTGCTACTGCTGATTTTACTCTTAGCTCGATATCATTACTCATATAGATCACTCCGTTATCATCTATTATTTTTAATAAACTGCTATAGCGCCTCATTTAAGCTCTGTAGCATGGTATATAAAATGTGTTTGCCAGACTAGCAATGCTGTCTGAGTACTCTATGACTTGTTACACAGTCTGTCTAATAAAGCCCTGCTATAATACAGGGCTTTGAATCAAAAGTATTCGTTATTATAACACCCTTTATTATAGTTTACACTCGTTCACACAGTTTTTTATTATAACTATGTAACGCCTACATATACATGCCACCATTGACCGGAATAACCGCGCCGGTGATATAGCTGGCTTCATCACTGGCTAGGAAATGCACTGCTGCTGCAATGTCTTCTGGTTGACCAAGACGGCTGATAGGAACGGCATCTAGCATAGAATTCAATAGGCGTTCGTCGAGCTCATCTGTCATATCAGTCTCGATCAAACCTGGTGCCACGCAATTGATAGTCACTTGGCGTGAGCCGATTTCACGTGCAAGCGTACGGCTAAACCCTTCTACACCAGCTTTAGTCGCAGCATAGTTAGATTGACCTGCATTACCCATTTGAGCAACAACAGAGGTAATATTAATAATACGACCGCGGCGCGCTTTCATCATACCGCGTACTGCGCGTTTACTCATGCGATAAACTGAGGTCAAGTTTGTATCGATGACATTTGACCAGTCATCGTCTTTCATACGCATTAGTAGACCGTCTTGCGTGATACCTGCATTGTTGACCAATACTTGTACCGCACCATAGACGCTTTCGATTTCTTCGAATAATTTATCAATTTGAGCAGTATCACGTACATCTAAGACGCGACCGATACTACCAGTATCGTGAAGATAGTCATTAATCAATTCAGCACCTTTTTCAGTGGTTGCTGTTCCAATGACAAAATGTCCTTCTTTAGCAAAACGCTTAGCAACGGCCTTTCCAATACCACGGCTCGCGCCAGTCACTAATGTAATCGTACGACTCATGATAACACCTCTAATAATTTCTCTAGACGGGCAGGCTTGTCAGTAGGATAGCTTGTAATTGGCTGTGCTTGACGCTTAGCCAAGTTACTAAGCACATTACCGCTGCCACATTCGATTAATATGTTAATTTGCTTATCAGCCAGCTCTTGCATGGTTTTTGACCACAAAACAGGCTCACTCAGCTGTTCAGTCAATGCTTGCTTGATACCGACTGCACTGGTTTCAACGCGCGCATAGCGATTTTGAATCACAGGAATGGTCGCTTGATCAAATTGAATACCTGCTAATATCTCAGCTAAGGCATTACTTGCAGGCTCCATTAGTGCACAATGAGATGGCACACTCACTTTTAGGGGCACAGATTTTTTGCCCGTGTTTTTGACTTTATCAATAACAGCGTTAACGCCAGCAGCATTACCCGAGATCACTACCTGTCCTGGGCTATTAAAGTTAGCCGCGCCAACAATGGCATCCTCGACATGCTCTGTTGCTTGCTCACACAGATTTTCGACTCGGTTATCTTCAAGTCCCAACACGGCAGCCATAGCGGTATCTACACCTACAACAGCCTCTTGCATCAATTGACCGCGCTTATGCACTAAGGTGACGGCATCACCAAGCGATATCACATTGGCAGCACACAGGGCGCTGTACTCGCCTAGAGAGTGACCAGCTAGATAGCAAGGCGTCTCTTCTATTTTTTGTTGTAAGACACGCCAAATGGCAATGCTAGCTGTCAGTAGCGCTGGCTGAGTATATTGAGTTTGATTGAGTTTTTCTTCATCCTGACAGATTGCCCACAAATCCTCACCAAGCGCCTCACTCGCTTCGGTAAATGTATCGCGTATCTCTGGGTAGATTTCAGCAAGCTCACTTGTCATTGCGACTGCTTGAGATCCTTGTCCAGGAAAAATGACCGCGATACGAGCGGGTTGCTTTTTTACCATATCGGGTACAGAAGCCATAACCAATATTCCTTATCTGATTAGAAATATCCCTAAAACAATGGGGTGTATTATATTATTAGATGTGATACAAAGCCGCTAGTTCAATTATTTGTATAAGAAAACGGATTGTCAGTAAACTATACACTGACACACACTATTATCATAGCGGATGCAGACCAAACAGCAAGAGTAACGCTACTAAAATTAAAAGGGCAGATTATATCAGCACATTTTTAAATCTACTAAAAATAACAAGCGAATTGAGCAAAAAGTGTAGCTATAAATAACAAAAAGCCAAGTTATCCAGCCACATAATATATGATAGCGAAATAACTTGGCTTTTTTTAGCTCAAAGCTTATTGACTAATGATAGCTAGACAAATACAACAACAGTCACCAGTACTGTTACTACTTTACCTAACTATCATAGAGCCAATGTCTTAGGCATCTTGACTAACTTTGAATAGCTGACGACCACGGTAGAAACCATCTTTAGTCATGTGATGACGGCGATGTTTTTCACCAGTAGTAGCATCTACGCTTAGTTCAGCAATTTCCATACGGTGATGTGAACGGCGCATGTCACGACGAGAACGGCTTTTACGACTTTTTTGAACAGCCATGATATAGCTCCTATACTTAAAAGGGATAAGCTTGAAATTCAGCTTTAGTCGATACTGACAGAGGCTATATAATCACAACAACCTAAGTCTGAAGCATCATTAGTTAAATAGATTGTTACTTACATAAAGCGCTAACTATGTCTGAAATTTATGAAAAATTTACCTAGTCAGCTTCTATCAGCACGCAACAGGTTGCTCGAATGCAATAAACCGGACATTATACGCATGTTTATTAGATTAATAAAGCCCTGCCTTGCACTCTTCTGTACAAAGCAGATAAAAGGCTTCTCAAATACATTGAATAAATAAGTTTGGCTCTTATAGCTTACCTTTTAAGGAGGCTAAAGCAGCGAATGGATTTTCATTCTCTTCTTCTTCTGGTATCTCGCCAAACTGCTCAACTGACATCTCACAATCATCATGCTTTGGCGCCATCGGTGTTTTGAGCAAGATCTCATCTTCTACCAGTTTTTTAAATGGTAATAGACGCTCGGGAGACTGCTCAGTGACGATTTCATCCAGTAACAAATAATCTTGCTCGTCATTAACCAGACGCACTTGGCTGTCATTTTCGAGTAGTGCAATGTCATAATCATCAGATAAGTCTATCGCAATTGGTTGTAAACAGCGTTGACACGTTAGCCAAACATCACCTGTCAACGTAAATGCCAAATGCAAAACATTATTACGACGATAGAGTTCAGCATTTAGCTGAGTGTTTGACTGATCATGCTCGGTACTCAATGTCGTGGCAAGACGTTCAAAAGAGTTTGGATCGACTTCGCCTGACCACTCAAAACCCGTGTCTGCCCACTTGTCCAAAGAAATGTGCTCAGGCATGCTAGTAGATACAGGCGCTTTTTTATTGTCAGCGCAAGGTGCTGACGGTTTAGTTTCTGGAGTGCTTGACATGCGCGGCCTCATTCATAAAAACAGTGTATAATATTGCCTGCCATACTAACGGAAAGTGCCATATTCTGCTAGCGCTAGTGTGTTAAGATTTTTTGATAGCAAATATGTTCAAGCTTTTTTACTACTTACTTTTTTACCTAAAATTTTTTGCCTTTAATATTTATTAAGTCAATGTCTTCTCTATGAACCTATCTGATAACAAAATTAATTTTTCTGATTTACTTTCTCCTGCTACAGCAAGTTCGTTGCTACAACAGCTTATTCAATTAAGGAGTCATGCTAAAAATGCTTCTAATAATAGACTGTGCCTCGATGAAGATGAGTATTTAAACGAATGGAGAAATCAGTGGCAAAGATTGTCTACTACTCAGTCTGACAATACTCACTCAACAGAATCGATAGTTGATAGCGAACGATTAGCTACTGATTGGCTCATACAGCTATTTAATATTTTATTTACTAACCAGCAAGTGATATTGGTTCGTAGTGAAGGTGAGCCAGAGTATTTCCCTGCTCAAGACAATGAGCCTGCCAGAATTGAATTCGCCCATGGATTTTTTGCCAGTGCCCTGCACGAATTACACACATCTCCTTATAGGTTGACATGCTAGAAACCTCTTATTCTAATAGTGTACATCGCTATATTATTTGTAGGCATCTAAATTAAAACTATCACTTCGGTGATTATTACAACCTATCAGAACAAATCACTTTTACCTATCCAAAAGATAATGGTCGTTCTATCAATTAGGTATCATAACAATTAAGTTTTTCAGGTATCTTTCACATCTTCAGAAGCATTCTTTCTAATATCATCCTATCTAAGCTATAAACGCGGACATGATGCGCTTCGCTACGTCTATCTATTAATGGTTACTTTTGATCAATCGTACCATCCTCTAATCCAGTAGATTTTATCTATGTCAGATAGGTAGAAGTAAAAGTAGTTTTCTGCTATTCATGTTTATCATTAACGTCTTTGCACATAGTATTGTCAGTTGCAAGATATCGAATCATATGAACACGGATATAATGATGGTAATATTAAAGCACGCGAGTGTAGATAGAAGCAGACCCAAGGATGTAATTCACCACGGTGATATTAGGTCTTAATGCTTATCTATTCACTAAGCGAATAAGCTGACTAGCTATAGCATTATTATGTTTGTGGGCAGAATAGTTATTCTTTATTTCGGAGATGGCTGGACGAGAGTTAGTGATACTGGACTAGTAATCTTACATAGGTGAAATGATTTGATAAATATGATTGAATAGCACAATTAATTATGTTTCATCTTTCGATACTGGCTGTGAAAAGCAATACTATAATAGCTTAGCAACGTCGGGCTCAAACTATAAGAGCTAATTATCTTCGAGCGCTATCTTAGTATAGTGAGCATGTAGCAAAGCTTTTACTTCCTTGCTAGTTGCAATTTTACCTTCCTCAAAGTCTTGAAAGATGTGCTGAGTATCTGGGTTAATAGGAATATTATCGACTGCGAAGCTGCCCAAAGTATCAAAGTTAATGCGGCGGCGCTTTTCTATTTCTTGTTTGCTAACGAGGATAGGACGATCATCGGTAATCGATGCTTCAAATTTAGAATCTTCCATACTAGCTCCTATCAGTAGTAATAAAATTGTTCAGCAAGTCAGATAGTCTTCTATCTAGACAATCTTTCTCTCATTGCTATGTCTTATTCGGCTGATTTAATTGTATTAGTGATTTAGACATCGGTAAATCATGATTGTTTAATATCAAGAGCTATTGTGACTGAATAATTCGTACTTCTAGCATCTCCTAGAGTTGCGTAACTTACTTGCTCTAAAGTTTTTTGGGACCTATATGGGCTGAATAGCTCATCAAGAGTATGGTGAAAACCACCATCATCTACTGCAAATACATAATCAAAAAATATTTTGGCCATTGCAGACTGAGGGTGGCTAGCATCGCGAAAAGATTTATTGTGACTCCAACTACCACTGTATATTTTATTGAATACTCTCTCTATATTACCAGAAACAGAATTTGAAGCATGTTTTCGAGTAATACCTGGTTTTTGCACGTATGCAGCAGCATTTTCCACAGACTTCCAAATGATATAATGCATGGTTGATACAGAGCATTCAGCTAAACATGATCTGAGAATACTAATTAGCTTTTCGCCAATAGGCGGTGCTAGATAGTTCAATCTTGACCTAGTAATCAGGTAGCTTAAACACTCTCCTAGCTGTAACTTTTCACACCAGTTCTTAAATTGATCATTCGCTACTAGAGCACTGGTATTTTTCTGAGATTTAGCGTTTATCAAGATTTTAGTAAGATTCTCAATACTATAAGCAAACTCAAAGATCGCTTGATAGAAATCTATCTCTAGCTCTTTTTCTTCGTTGATAGTTACGTATTCGTAGCTATTTTCAGAAGCGAGTATGAGCAGATTTCGGTTAAAAAGATGCTGTAGTATCTCTTCATCTAATTTAGAGAACGGTGATAAAGGTAATGATAAATTGTCACGTAGAGAGACTGTATTCCTTATATTATCTGCCCCTAGGCTCTCTACAGTCGCTGCGAGTAGAAGTTTATCCACATCGTTAAGCTCAGTGACTGAAGGAATACTGCTTAATTGAATGCTTCGGCATTGATTGATGTACTCTAGAGCGGTCTGTCTCTTTTCTTCTGCTAAACGGTCTTGTTTAAGACGATACTCTAAGTACTCTTGATCCATTCTTTTTTCAAGCGCCGCCCTGCAATCATCACACCGCCATCTAATAAGATCCAATCGAGTTAGCTGTGAGCGAGTATAGCAAATCTTAGTTGTACCGCAGTCTATGCATTGGCAGTCTAGTACGACAAGATGAGCATTTATTTTAACGATACTAGGTATATCCTGATGCTTAACATCAAACTCTTGACCTATTTCTTTACAGGTATATATAAAACCACTTCGTTTATCGCCTTCTCTTAACCAGTACCTCTCACAGATCAGCTTATTAGTTTCTGTTATATCTGGCTGATACTCTAGTTTTGTTTTCATACTCACCTCATAATACCGACTATATCCCGTGGATATTATAGCCCACCACTGTGAGTATTGCTATTTTTAGCAGTGGTTGGTGAGATGAAGACAGATGAACGCATGATAGCCTTTGGAAAGCGTATCCGTGATGTGCGCAGAAGCAAAGGAATATCTCAAGAAGTGCTGGCAGAGATGGCAGATATTGATCGAAGTTATATGGGAAATATCGAGCGTGGAGAGAAGAATGTCACTCTCAAAAAGGCCTATGATATTTGCGATGCATTGGATATAGATATTAAGGATCTAGTCTAAATTGTTCGATTCATAATAATATGATAGTTAACTATAGTCAGTCTAGAATAAAAGAGATACAACCCATATCATGAAACAGCTTAGGTAGATTATTCTCCATCCAGCCTTGACGTAGAAATTTTGCCTGTGCCCACTTCTTTTCAATGGGATTTAGATCAGGGCTGTAGGGTGGCAACCAAAGAATACGAGAGACCATCCCAGATTCTGTGTAACTGACGTTTAGATTAAATACTTACACAAAATTTAGGAAGGTCTCTGAAAATTAACCACCTGACACAACTCGTCACCTACTAACAGATCTTGGCGGTCATAAAAGTTGCCCCAACGCTTATAATTATTATCCGTTCTCGACTCAGGGTTATAAGTAATGGCGATGTAGGTTTGAATTTTATTAGTGTCCTAA
>Ga0208016_100096_pt1 | contig 51395 bp, 47 predicted proteins | sample 28_taG_FD_184102 | JGI IMG/M metagenome (GOLD analysis project Ga0208016, IMG submission 184102) | Marine viral communities from Cariaco Basin, Caribbean Sea - 28_WHOI_OMZ (SPAdes) (version 2) | ecosystem: Environmental > Aquatic > Marine > Oceanic | place: Caribbean Sea: Cariaco Basin...
GAGTGCATCATCTCTTTCACCGGCTCGGTTGCCACTGGCGCGCTGGTGCAGCAGGCTGCGGGTAAGAACGTGGTGCCAGTGACGCTGGAGCTGGGCGGCAAATCACCACAGCTGGTGTTTGATGATGCCGATCTGGACGCGGCACTGCCGTTCCTCGTCAATGCAGGCATCCAGAACGCAGGCCAGACCTGTTCTGCCTCCTCACGCATTCTGGTCCAGCGCGGGGTGTATGAGAACGTGAAGGCGCGAATGTCCGCCGCCTACCGGGACCTGACAGTGGGGCCGGCCGCAGACGACCTACGACTTGGTCCGTTGATCTCCACCCGTCAGAAAGAGATCGTCGAGGGCTTCCTTGCCAAGGGCGCGGATCTCACCGTCGCAGCGCAAGGCCAGATCGTGGAAGGCGCGCCGGATGCCGGCGCCTATGTGCGGCCCACACTGTTTGCCGATGTGCCACCTGCCCATGCGCTGGCACGCGATGAGATCTTTGGCCCGGTGCAGGTGCTAATCCCCTTCGACACCGAAGAAGAGGCCGTCGAAATCGCAAACTCCACCGAATACGGGCTGGTCGCCAGCGTCTGGAGTAGCGATGGCGCACGCCAGATGCGGCTGGCCAAAAAGCTGCGCGCCGGGCAGGTCTTCCTCAACAACTATGGTGCAGGCGGCGGTGTCGAACTGCCCTTTGGCGGGGTCGGCAAATCAGGCCATGGCCGCGAAAAAGGCTTCGAGGCTCTTTATGGGTTTTCCCAGCTTAAGACCGTTGCGGCCTATCACGGCTGATCTGCCAATGGCTGCCAAGTCATGAGGTTTTGCGCTGCGCCCTGCGCATCGCGAGGGGGCAGGCCGCGCCTACACGATGACTTCGATCCGCTCCTGCGCGCCCACACCAAAAACACGTTTGTAGCGCGCAACCTCATCTGCGGGGCCCATGGCCTTCTCCGGGTTGTCCGACAGTTTGACGGTCGGCCGACCATTGGCGCTGACCGCCTTACACACCAGCGAAAACGGCGCCAGCCTGTCACCCGGTACAAGCCCACGAAAATCGTTGGTCAGCAGTGTGCCCCAACCGAAGGAAACCTTTACCCGCCCGGAAAACTGAGCGTGCAACTCAGCGATCTTGTCCACATCAAGACCATCGGAAAAGATCACCCGTTTCTGTGTCGGATCCTCGCCGCGCTCCTGCCACCATTTGATCGCAACCTCGGCCCCGGCCGCCGGATCGCCGCTGTCGATGCGAATGCCGGTCCAGCCCGCAAGCCAATCCGGCGCATGCTCCAGGAACCCTTTGGTTCCATAGGTATCAGGCAGGATGATGCGCAGGTTGCCTTCGTGCTCCTCGTGCCAATCCGAGAGCACATCATAGGGCGCGCGGGCCAGTGCGTCATCAGTTTCGGCCAATGCGGAATAGACCATGGGCAATTCATGCGCATTGGTGCCGATCGCCTCCACCTCACGCCGCATGGCGATGAGACAGTTCGAGGTGCCCGTGAACTTGGACCCCAGCCCTTCGATCATCGCCTGAACGCACCAGTCCTGCCACAGGAAACCGTGTCGCCTCCGGGTGCCAAAATCGGCAATGGATAGCCCCTCGATATCGCGCAGGGCCTCGATCTTCTCCCAGACCCGGGTCATCGCGCGAGCGTAAAGCACCTGCAACTCGAACCGGCCCATGTCATTCAGGACAGCGCGGCTGCGCAGCTCCATCAGAACCGCAAGCGCCGGGATCTCCCAAAGCATGACTTCATGCCACTTGCCCTCGAAGGTCAGCTCGTATTGATCGCCCTTACGCTCCAGGTGATAGGGCGGCAGGCGCATCCCCTCGAACCACTCCATGAAATCCGGACGGAACATCTGGCGTTTGCCGTAAAAGGTATTGCCGCGCAGAAAGGTGCTTTCGCCCCGTGACAGCGAAAGGGAGCGGATATGATCAAGCTGTTCGCGCAGCTCACCCTCATCAATAAGACGTGCAAGCGGTACATGAGTGGAGCGGTTGATCAAAGAGAAGGTAACGCTTGTGTCCGGTTTGGTGCGAAACACTGACTGGCACATCAAGAGCTTGTAAAAATCTGTATCGATTAAAGAGCGGACGATCGGATCAATCTTCCACTTGTGGTTATAGACGCGGGTTGCAATATCCACCGGCAGCCTCGTTCAGTTGGGTTCTCAACGTGATAGGACAGGGCCACGCGTGGCGCAAAGGAAATCAGCCCACGCGTAACCTGTGCGCGCGTCGGCCATGGGACACCAACGCTTCGATCAACTGAGGCCGACTTATGGGCTTGGTCAAGAATTCATCCATGCCAGCCTGAAGGCAATGCGCCTTGTCAGTATCAAAAGCGTTGGCTGTCAGAGCAATGATCACCGGTTGGCGAATCTGGAGGGATCGGATGGATCGAGTGGCTTCAATGCCATCCATCACGGGCATGCTCATGTCCATCAGAATGATGTCAGGCAAGAACGACTGAGCGCCCTGTACCGCCTCGGTACCATCAGACGCAATTTCGATTTCGATGTCGTAATCCTTGAGAAACTTCTGAACCAGGATTTGGTTTACGCGGTTATCCTCCGCCACCAAAAGCCGCATACCCTTCAGGGCAACTGCAGTGGTTGAATCGCTCAAATCCACTCCTGTCCTGATGCGGTTTGAACCATCCAGGCAGAGAGGCGGCTCAAATGGCAAGCGCACCGTGAAACATGAACCCTTGCCGAGTTCCGAGGCAACGGTGATATCCCCATTCATGGCGGCCGCCAGGCGGCGGCAGATGGCGAGGCCCAGACCGGTTCCACCAAATCGACGGCTAATGGCCGCGTCAGCCTGCGAGAAGCGTTCAAATATCTTGGGCAACGTGTCGGCATGAATCCCAATGCCTGTGTCCCTTACCTCGAAGATCAATGCACTTCCATCTCCATGAGGCTCGGCGCGCAAAGCAACCTCGACCTGGCCGGTCTCTGTGAATTTGATGGCATTACCCACGAGGTTGGTCAGGATCTGACCCAGTTTGCGATCATCACCATTCAGAACTTCAGGAACGCTTCGGTCACAGCTAAAAACCAGATCCAGGGATTTCGCATCAGCCTGAGGCTGCAACAGACGAATCGTATTTTCAAAGCACTGACGAGGATTGAAATCCTCTACGTCGAGTGAAACTTCGCCCGCGTTCAGTTTCGACAGGTCAAGCACATCATTTATGAGGTCCAACAACGTGCGGGCCGAACTGAGAATCGTATCGGCATACAGTTTCTGATCGGCATCCAATTCGGTATCTTCGAGCAGTTGAGCCATCCCAATGACACCATTCATCGGGGTGCGTATCTCGTGGCTCATCGTGGCAAGGAATTCAGACTTCGCGCGGGCACCATCTTCTGCGGCGCGCCGGGCCTGCTCTAGCGTTGCCGCATATTCCTTTGCCTCTGTGATATCGCGCTCGACGGCAATGTATGTTGTGACCTCACCGTTGTCATCGAACATCGGCACCTGGTTGGTTTCCAGCCAGATATTCTTGCCATCCTTGCGCCGGTTCAGGACCTGGACCCGGAACGGAGCCTTTCTGGCCCGCCCTTCTTCGATGACTTGAATGGTCGCGGGATCGGTTTCCGGGTGGTTCAGCAACTCACCCGGATTACGGCCAATCGCTTCTTCCGCGCTCCAGCCTGTGATTCTGGTAAACGCATCATTGACCCATTTGATATTGCCGACGCTGTCCATGAGAATGACGCTGTCATTGGCATGTCGCGCCACCAGCGCCAACCGCTGCGTTTCCAGCTGTTGGGCATAGAGCCTTTGGTAGGCCGTTTCCAATTCCTGACGCTGAAGAGCCTGCGCCAGAAGGCTACTGCGGGTGCGATGAAAGTTCCGAGTTGCAAAGGACAGCAGCCAAAGCAGTGAGCCAAAGAAGATGCAGAGCGCCAGTAAATGCAGCTTGGTATCATCCGCACTGGCCCCAAGTACCGGCCCGCGCAATACAATGACAAGGATCGGGGTGACCAAAAAAACTGCCAGCCTTCCGACAGCCGCAAAGCGATTAAGTGGAAACATAAGCCCGGCATTCAGCGCCGCGCTGGTCAGCAGTCCGATCGAGAACAGCTGATCATACTGGTAAAAGCTATCAACACCGCTGTAAGGAATTAGGAAGGACCAGATTGGCGCCGTGGCTCCGATTGCGATCCCCAGCGCATGCAGCAGCGCCGTTCCGACACTGACGTAACGTACCTGACGCTCTGTGGTAGCATCGTGGCGCAGTGTCCGTCTCGCGCGGCTCAGATACAGGCAGTCAATAAGATCGGGAAGCGTGGCGACGAGAAAGCTGAGAAGCGCCACGGTCGGCGAAATTAGGAAAGCCAGCGTCACGCAGACAGCCACAGAAAAGAGGGTACGGGCCAACAAGCCGTTGACCCGCCCTTTGCAATAGCGCTCCAGCAAACCTGCGGAACTGTAGCGCCGGTAGTGGTTGGTCAGCGGCCCGTCTCCAGACATGCGCTGCTCGTTCATCTGTATAACCTGCTTATTTAAAACAGCTTCTTTGATAAACCCGTCTCTCTTTAAGAACCCCTAACCCTTGACCCAAACTTACATGAATCACTGAAGCGACACTCCCGCATCTTTCATCGAAGTCAATGCAGCCTCCAACGACCCTTGAAGATCAATTCCCCGACAGGCGGCAAGATGAACGCGCACGTCAAATCCAAGCCGTGCCGCATCCATTGCGGAGTAGGCCACGCAGAAATCCGTGGCCAGCCCCACAAGCGCCAGCTTTGTAATGCCACGGTTGCGAAGATACCCCTCAAGTCCGGTCGGAGTGGTTTTGTCATTCTCAAAAAAGGCCGAGTAGCTGTCGACTGCTGAACGAAATCCCTTACGGATGATCAGATCTCCATCCTGTCGCAGATCCTTGTGAAAACAAGCGCCTGATGTTCCCTGCACACAGTGATCCGGCCAGAGCACCTGCGGACCATAGGGCATGTCCACCATCTCTAAGGGGTCTTTGCCATCATGGCTTGATGCAAAGGACGAGTGTCCTGCCGGATGCCAGTCCTGTGTCAGGATCACGGTTTCAAAGCCATCCATCATTGCATTGATGGGCGCGACGACCTCGTCACCCTTAGGCACGGCAAGCGCCCCTCCCGGGCAGAAATCATTCTGCACATCAATCACAATCAACGCCTCGGATTGAACAACCTGCGGCATGTATCCCTCCTGTGCTGCCTCACAACGGGTAAGCTGAGGCGTCAGGCGGGTCAATGCGCGGGACCGCCCCATCGCTCAAAGCCTTGTCAGAGCGCTTGTGCCGGTGCGTCCGGGAAGTTTCCGCAGCAAGTTATGGCGAACCGCTTCCCCCGCCTTGCGGCAAATTGATACTCTGGTGTAAAGGCAGGACATGTACACGATCGCTGCCCTCTACCATTTCACCCGCTTCGCTGATCCGGCCGCTCTGAAAGAGCCTCTTCTGGATCTATGCAAGACGAAGGACATCAAAGGCTCTCTGCTGCTGGCCCGGGAAGGCATCAATGGCACGATTGCAGGGCCACGCGCAGGCATTGATGCGGTTCTCGCCCACATTCGCGCCATGCCCGGCTGCGGCGACCTCGAATGGAAAGAGGCCACCAGCAATGACGCACCTTTCGGGCGCATGAAGGTGCGCCTGAAGAAAGAGATCGTGACAATGGGCCAGCCAGATGTGGACCCAAAGGCGCGCGTCGGCCACTACGTCGAGCCGGAAGAGTGGAACGCTCTGATCCAGTCAGATGACGTTGTGGTGATTGATACCCGCAATGACTATGAGGTTGAGATCGGCACCTTTGAAGGAGCAATCGATCCAAAGACGACGAGCTTTCGCGAGTTTCCTGCCTGGTGGGAAGAAAACAAGGACCGCTTTCACAACAAGCGCGTCGCAATGTTCTGCACCGGCGGTATTCGCTGTGAAAAATCAACAAATTACCTTTTGGGACAGGGGGTGCCTGAAGTCTACCACCTCAAGGGCGGCATCCTGCGATACCTCGAAGAGATCCCCGAAGATCGCAGCACCTGGAACGGAGAGTGCTTTGTTTTCGACAATCGTGTGTCGGTCGGCCACGGCTTGAAAGAGGGCCCGCACAAGCTGTGCCACGGCTGCAGACGCCCGCTTCTACCGCAAGACACAGGCCGTCCCGAATATGAAGCGGGGGTGTCCTGCCATCAATGCATCAATGAGACTACAGAGGACGACAAGGCCCGCTTTCGTGAGCGCCAGAAACAGATGCAACTGGCCCGTGCGCGCGGTGAGGAACATCTCGGAACAATCGCCCTTTGATCCGGCCGCGTGCACCCCTGCCGTTTGAGTGCTCAGATTCCAAAACTCGGCCACAGAAAACCACCATAGGTAGAATTTTGACTTGCATTCGGCCCTCTTCTTTTTCATTTTGCTAAAGGGAACAGCTGGCAAATCTTGAGGGCCTGTGCATCTATTGTACACGTGTCCCGGCATAAGCGCGTGTCTCGCTGTTGAATTTTCAAAACCTTGGGTAAGAGGTAGCATCCATGGTCGACACTGCGACCGAGCTTCAGAATCGCCCGGACGAAGCCGCCGACATCAAGCTGGGGAAAGTCTCCATTCCGAGCCTGTTTCGCGACCTCCCCGAAGCCGTGATCGTGGCGGATGAGAACAGACATATTGTGTGGGCCAACAATGCGGCGCTGATGATGTTTGGGTACACGATCGATCAGCTGATTGGTCAGAGCACAGCCCTCCTCTATCCAAGCAAGAGCGATTTTGTGGAAGCCGGTGAAGCGCATTTCAGTAATACCGGCACCGCGACCGAGCATAACTATGAATGCGAATATGTTCGCTCCAGCGGCAAGGTGTTCCTGGGAGAGACTACCGGCGGCCCGATGCGAGACACACACGGCACCGTATTGGGTTACTTCGGCATAACCCGCGATATTTCAAAAACACGCGCAGTCGAGCAGCTGCTGAACAGTCTCTACAAGGTATCATCAGACCAGAGCCGTGGCACCGATGAAAAAATCCGGGCGATCCTCAAGTTGGGCTGTGAACACTTTCAGACCGACTCCGGCCTGGTCAGCTGGGTGCGGGAGGACGACTACACCGTTCTCTATAGCTATTCAGACATTGCAGAAATCGATCGCGGCAGCACGTTCCAGATCGATGACTGCTGTTGTGCAAAAGTGCTGGCCGAAAACGGCCCTGTGGCCTGCAACTCCTCCAAAGACAGCGGCTGCGCACCGCATCCCTGCTACAGCCTGTTTGTGCTGGAAACCTACATAGGTGTTCCGCTGATCGTGGACGGAGAGCTGTTCGGAACCGTGAACTTCACGTCACCCGAACCGCGCGCGCCGTTCGAAGCGGGTGACCTTGAACTGATCAAGATGTTCGCTGCCTGGATCGCGCAACAGCTAAGCATCGAAAAAGAGTTGAACCGCCTTACGTTCGTGAATTGATCGCCACCAAGGGCGATCAATTCAGACCAAGCTCAGAAATCCAGGTTTTCGACGCTGAGCGCATTTTTCTGGATGAATTCACGGCGCGGTTCGACCACGTCACCCATCAGTTTGGTAAACAGATCATCTGCTTCGACCATGTCGTCCACACGAACCTGCAACAGGGTGCGGGCATCCGGATCCAGGGTGGTTTCCCAGAGCTGATCCGGGTTCATTTCGCCAAGCCCCTTGTAGCGTTGCAGCGTCAGGCCCTTTTCACCTTCTTCGAGGATCGCTTTCAACAGACCCAGCGGCCCATGAATCAATTGCACGCGGTCCTTACGCACAAGGGTCGCGGTCTGTCCGTAGATCTCTTGCAGGCTCTTGGTGAAGCTGCCGGTCTTGCGTGCCTCACCAGAGCGCAGCATCGGGCCATCCAAGGTGCGCACTTCTTCGACACCGCGCAGAATGCGCGCCAGACGGATGCCGTGATCCTGTGTGATACGACCCTGCCAGCCGCGCTCATACTCAAGCGCGATCAGATCAAGCCGCGCGGCAACCCGGTCCGCAACTCCCTGAAGGTCAGCATCCACCGCACCTGGGACGAAGGCTCCGGCAACAGCGGCCTGCTCCAGAATATGACGGGGGTAATGGGTCGGGAACGCGTCAAGCACACGCTTGAGCTGCCGTGCCTCATCAACCACTCGGGTCAAATCCTGGCCATTGATTTCCTCACCTGTTCCCAGTTTCAGGACAGCTCCCTCTACGCCCTGATGGATCAGATAATCATCAAGCGCCGCCTGATCCTTCAGATACACTTCGGACTTGCCACGAGCCACTTTGAAAAGCGGCGGCTGGGCAATGTAGAGGTACCCACCCTCGATCAGCTCTGGCATCTGGCGATAGAAGAAGGTCAGCAGAAGCGTGCGGATGTGCGCGCCATCCACGTCCGCATCGGTCATTATGACAATCTTGTGGTAGCGCAGCTTCGAGATGTCGAACTCATCCCGGCCAATACCCGTGCCAAGCGCCATGACAAGGTTGCCGATCTCCTGAGACGACAGCATCCGGTCAAAGCGCGCCCGCTCCACGTTCAGGATCTTGCCCCGCAGGGGCAGGATAGCCTGAGTCTGGCGATCGCGGCCTGTTTGCGCAGAACCACCCGCCGAGTCACCCTCCACCAGGAAGACTTCGGTCTTGGAGGGATCTTTCTCGGAGCAGTCTTTCAGCTTGCCGGCCAGGAAGTTCACATCCATCGCCGTCTTGCGCCGGGTCAGCTCGCGCGCCTTGCGGGCAGCTTCGCGGGCCAGGGCGGCCTCGATGATCTTGCCAACGATCTGCTTGGCCTCGTTGGGGTTTTCCTCGAACCATTCGGCCAGTTTCTCGTTTACGAGGCTTTCCACCACCGGGCGCACCTCAGAGGAGACCAGCTTGTCCTTGGTCTGGGAAGAGAATTTGGGGTCCGGCACCTTGACCGAAAGCACACAGGTCAGACCTTCGCGCGCATCGTCGCCGGTGAAGGAGACCTTTTCTTTCTTGGCGATCCCCGAGGACTGAGCATAGCTGTTGATGGTCCGCGTCAGCGCACCGCGGAAGCCCGCCACATGGGTGCCGCCATCGCGCTGGGGGATGTTGTTCGTAAAGGGCAATACGGTTTCGTGGTAGCTGTCGTTCCACCACATCGCGACCTCTACCCCGATGTCGTCCTTTTCGCCGGTGATATAGATCGGCGCATCCATAACAGGGCTTTTGGAACGGTCGAGGTATTTCACGAACTCCTTGACGCCCCCCTCGTAGAAAAGCTCGGTCTCAAGCCGTTCTGCAGGCCGTTCGTCAATCAGGATGATCCGCACCCCTGAGTTCAGGAAAGCCAATTCTCGCAGACGTTTTTCCAGTGTCTCGAAAGAGTATTCGAGGTTCGAGAAGGTGTCGGTCGAAGCAAGGAACCTTACCTCGGTCCCGGTCCGGTCGCCGCAGTCGCCCACGACCTCAAGGTGCTTGACCGTATCGCCACGTTCGAAGCGGGCGATATGTTCCTTGCCATTACGCCAGATGCGCAGCTCGAGCCAATCGGACAGGGCGTTCACAACGGAAACACCAACGCCGTGCAGACCGCCGGACACTTTGTAGGAGTTGCTGTCGAATTTGCCGCCCGCGTGCAGCTGGGTCATGATGACCTCGGCCGCAGAGACGCCTTCTTCGGCGTGGATATCGACCGGGATTCCGCGCCCGTTGTCGCTGACCGAGACGCTGGAGTCGGGATGGATTTTCACCGTCACGGCATCAGCGTGCCCCGCCAAAGCCTCATCGATGCCGTTGTCGACAACCTCGTACACCATGTGGTGCAGGCCCGATCCATCGTCGGTATCCCCGATGTACATGCCGGGGCGCTTGCGGACCGCCTCCAAGCCTTTGAGAACCTTGATGGAATCCGCACCGTATTCGGCGGGGGCGTGCTCGTTTCCGGACATTCGCGCGTTCCTGTTTTTACTTTGGGATTTTATACGCAGTCCGGGGGGGAATGTCACGCGCACACCCCCCTTTTTCTTTGACGCATCAGGCCGCTTTGGCGCCCAGACCGGCGACTTTTTGCAGCCAGCCTTCGACCTTTTTGCCCCCCGCATCTGTTGCTGGTGCAAATGAGGAAAACCGAGTGGGTTTCACACCAACAAAACCAAGGATTTGTCGGCTGATGATCTTTTTGATCGCATTGCTGTACATAAGGCTCAAAAGCATGGGGGGCGTATCCGACGTCAACAGGACCCGCGCCGTCTTGCCGGTCAGCATCGGTGCCGGAACGCCAAACATATTCGGATTTCGGGTGTCAAAGGTGCGCCCAGGCAAAAGTGCGCGATCAAAGACGCCTTTCAACTTGGCCGGGATCGCGCCCCACCACAGCGGCGTTGCCACCACAACGTGATCGGACCATTCGAGATCCTTCAGAAAAGCTTCCAGATCCGGTTCCAGCGGCTTTGGGTTGCTGTAGCCGCCCTGCCCGTAATCCATGTCGAATTCCATGGCGGAGATATCGTGATAGCGCACCTCGTGCCCCTTGGCCTTGGCCGAGGCCGCATAGGCATCGCACAGGGATTTCGACAGGGAGGTTTCACCGGGATGACCGTTCAGGATGATGATTTTCTTGGTGGACATTTCGCACTTCCTACAACTAAATTGACCTTGGTCAGTTTAATGACTCACAAAGTGACCAAGGTCAATATTTAAATTGACCCCGGTCAAATATTTTTGCGCAAGGACATCCGATGCCCCGACAACCCCAGAAACGACGCCTCGAAACCCGGGCCAAACTGCTCGAGGTCACCGCCGAACTGGTCGCCGCGCAAGGCTACAGCGCCCTTAAGGTAGAAGATGTCGTGACGGGCGCGGGCGTGGCCAAGGGGACCCTGTTTTCCCATTTCCGCGATAAAGACGGCCTCTTGGCGGTTCTGATCGGCGCCGAGGTGATGCGCTTCCTCGACGAAATGGAAGCGGCTGGCACGCCGGACGGCCGCGAGGCTCTGCTCCAGCGCCTTGCCCCACTGCTTGACTATATCGCTGGGGACCGGGTGATTTTTGACCTTTTGCTGCGCTATTCAGGCTCGACCGGCACCGAAACGGACGAGGTCATCACCGAGAGCTTTTACCGGCAGATCGGGATCTGGGCCGGATGGATCGAGGCGCTGCAAAAGACCGGAGAGGTGCGCAGCGACTGCTCGCCAGATTTTCTCGCCGAAGGCATTCAGGCCTTCCTCAACCAGGTGATCGCCATCTGGTTCTGCATGTCCAGCCCGAACACCGCGACACCTCTTGAGGCTTTGCGTCCCTTCCTTGAGGCCTGGCTGGCACCGCCCGCCTGATCGCGCCGTCATGAGAAAGGGATGATCAGCCCGACGCAGATCAGCAAGGCGCCAGAGACCGTGTTTACGCGCTTGAGCGCCTGAGGCGACGACAAGAGCGCGCGCACACGATGTACCAGGGCGGCCAGCACCAGATTGCCCAAAAGCGGCAGCATGAAGGACAGCGTCACGATCCCAACCACATCGGCCCAAGTGACCGCCGCGAGGTCAAAGAACCCCGGCAGCAGTCCCATGTAAAACAGGATCGCCTTGGGATTACCCAGGATCACCGCGATCCCGGCCATGAACCCGGCCCAGGTTCCGGGCCTCAGCAGCGCGCTGTTTTCCTGAATGCGCACGCCTGCATGACGGATCAGGGTGATTCCCATGAACAGAAACATCAGGCAGGCCATCCAGCGCAGGGCCGTCATGATCCCTGCGAACTCCGAGACCAGCCAGGACATCCCCGCCACCGCCACCAGCGGCCACAGGATGTCCCCGCACGCTACCCCCAACGCCAGCGGCCATGCCGACTGGAATCCGCCGGAGATGGCCCGCGCCACCAGCGCAAGCCAAACCGGCCCCGGCGTCAGGAACAGCACAAAGAGCGCTCCCGCATAAAGAACAAGATCCCAAACAGTGAGGCTCATGACCGGTTCTCAATGATCGAGCCATCGCCCGTATCGGTGATTTCAAACATCTGGGCGCGGGCGCCCATTTCCGCAAACAGCTCCGCCTCCGTACCCGTCATCCAGGCCTGCGCGCCAAGGGCGCAGATCTCGTCATAAAGGGCCGCGCGACGGGCTGCATCCAGATGGGCGGCGACCTCATCCAGCAGCACGATGGGCGGCGCCCCCTCGCGGGCTGCCAGCGCGCGGGCATTTGCCAGGATCAGCGAAACGAGCAGCGCCTTTTGTTCCCCGGTGGAGCAATCGCGCGCCGGAACACCCTTGGCGGCATAGGTGCCGATCAGATCGGTGCGATGGGGCCCGACCAAAGTGCGCCCCGCCGCCAGATCACGGAAGCGACTTTCTGCCAGCGCCTCGCGCAGATCCTCCTCACTGCCGGGCATGCTTCCTTCGCTCTGGATCAGCTCCAGCTCAGCCACGGGAAAGGCGGTTTCGGCCTGAGCTTGCGCCTCGTGCAAAAGGGACACCGCCGCAATGCGGGCGGCATTGATCCGATGACCCGCATCGGCCATCTGCATCTCAAGCACCTTGTACCAAGCTGGATCGCGGTTCTGGTCCTTCAAGAGCCGGTTTCGCTCGCGCATCGCCTTTTCATAGGCCAGCGTCGCCTCGGCATGGTCGGGCTCAAAGCTCAGCACGATGCGATCCAGAAACCGGCGGCGGCCCTCAGCCGCCTCGATCCAAAGCCGGTCCATGGCCGGAATCAACCAGACGACACGGCAAATCTGCCCCAGCGCGATCTGGTTGGAGGCCTTGTTGTCGATCCTGACCTGCCGCGCATTGCCGCCCTCGGACCAGGTTTCCACCTCATAGGCCTGATCCGGCGCCTGCAGCACTGCCTTCAGCTTCCACCCCAGCGCCTCGGGACGGCGCGTCATCTCGGCCGCGCTGGCCCGGCGTAGGCCGCGACCCGGAGAGAACAGCGACACAGCCTCCAGAATGTTGGTCTTGCCCGCACCATTGGGGCCAAACAGCGCCACGGGCCGCCCGTCCAAATGCATTTCCGCCCGCAGATGCGAGCGGAAATGGGACATGGTCAACTCTGTCAGGGCAAGCACTTAGGGCGCCCCTTTCCTTATGTGGACTGCGCCGGTTGGCTATGGGTCAGACGCGCATCGGCATGACGACATAGACCGCGCTTTCGTCGTTGCCTTCGCGCATCAAGGTCGGATCGCCGGAAGAGTTGAACATGAAGACGGCGTTCTCTCGATCCACCTGGCTGGCGATTTCCAGGAGATACTTGGCGTTGAAACCAATCTCGAGCCGCTCATCGCTATAGGCCACGGCCAGTTCTTCCTCGGCGGCACCGCTGTCAGGGGCGTTGACCGACAGGGTCAGGCGATCTTCTTCGAGCTGCAGCTTGACCGCACGAGAGCGTTCCGAGGACACCGTCGCAACCCGGTCCACCGCCTTGGCAAATTCGGCGGCATCCACCTCAAGGCGGCGCGTGTTGCCCATGGGAATGACGCGGGTGTAGTCGGGGAAGGTGCCGTCGATCACCTTGGAGGTCAGCGTGATGCTCGGCGTGGCAAAGCGCACCTTGGTTTCCGATACCGACACCGCGATGTCCATCTCGTCATCGTCCAACAGCTTGCGCAGTTCGCCCACGGTTTTGCGCGGGACGATAACGCCGGGCATATCCTCGGCCCCCATCGGCAGCGGTGCATCGATCCGCGCCAGGCGGTGACCATCGGTCGCCACGCAGCGCAGGGCCTTGCCACCCTCAGTGCTGTCGGCCACATGCATGTAGACACCGTTGAGGTAGTAACGCGTCTCCTCGGTAGAGATAGCGAATTTCGACTTGTCGAACAGCCGTCGCAGCATCGCCGCATTGGCGGTGAAATTCGAGTGATACTCGGAGGAGGCCATGACCGGGAAATCCTCCCGCGGCAGGGTCGCCAGCGAGAAATTGGACCGGCCCGCCTCGACGGTCAGGCGCCCCGTTGCGGCATCGGCAGTCAGCGTGACCAGCGCGCCATCGGGCAGCTTGCGTACGATTTCATGCAGAGTCGTGGCGGCGACAGTGGTGGCACCGGCGCGTTCAACCTGAGCGGGGGCCTTGTCGACAACCTCGATATCAAGGTCGGTCGCGCGGAACTGGGCGGTGTCGCCATCAGCCTCGATCAGAACGTTGGCCAGAATCGGAATGGTGTTGCGGCGCTCGACCACCGACTGCGCCTGGGCAACAGCCTTGAGAAGCGTGCCACGTTCGATGCTGATCTTCATGTCCCTTGTCCTTTTTGTCTTGCCTCAGGCACTGGCCGGGACCAGCAAACTAGCGTGTTGCCCCTGCCATACAAGGCTTTTTATCGAGTTCTCCAAGGGTTTGCGGGCAGCGTCAAGGGACCTGTGGCTCAAGCGCCGCAGAACAGCGCACAAAGTTGCCTGCGGGCACCCCGGAATGCCTGGATAGACAGATAAAAAAGGCCCCGGTCATCCCGAGGCCCGTTGCTGGTTCAATGGTCGCGCCGGATTACGCTTCAAGCGAGCGGCGCAGCATCTCCACGTCTTCGGCGATCTGCCCGTCGGTGGTTTTCAGCTCTTCGATCCGTTTGACACCATGCATTACGGTTGTGTGGTCCCGACCGCCGAACCGTCGGCCGATTTCCGGCAGGGAGCGGCTGGTGAGCTGCTTGCACAGGTACATCGCCACCTGACGCGGACGTGCGTAAGACCGCAAGCGCTTTGGACCAATGATGTCGGACATGCGGATGTTGTAATACTCTGATACCTTGCGCTGGATTTCCTCGACGGTGATCTTGCGCTCGGAGGCGCGCAGCACGTCCGCCAGACAATCCTGGGTCAGATCCATGTCGATCTCGCGACCCACGAGCGAGGCAAAAGCGAAGAGGCGCGTCAAAGCCCCTTCGAGCACACGCACGTTCGTCGAGATACGGTGCGCCAGGAACTCCAGCACGCCATCGGCGATCTCAAGCTCCGGATAGGTTTGGCGGTGCATCTGAACCTTGGTCTGCAGGATACCGAGACGCAGCTCGTAATCGGTGGGGTGGAGATCGACAACGAGACCACATTGCAGGCGCGACTTCACACGGTCCTCAAGATCCTTGATCTCCCCCGGCGCACGGTCTGCCGAGATGATGATTTGCTTGTTCTGATCAACCAAGGCGTTGAACGTGTGGAAGAATTCTTCCTGAGTGGAGTCCTTGCCCGCAATGAACTGCACGTCGTCTACCATCAGCACATCGACTGAACGGAACAGGTGCTTGAAGTCCATCATCTTGCGCTCGCGCAGGGCCTGAACAAAGCGGTACATGAACTGTTCAGCCGAAAGATACAGCACGTTCAGCTGCGGGTTCTGCTCTTTCAACTCCCAGGCGATGGCGTGCATCAGGTGGGTCTTACCGAGCCCAACACCGCCATAAAGGACCAGCGGATTAAACGTCACCGGGCCGCCTTCGGCAACACGGCGCGCGGCGGCATGGGCCAGCTCGTTCGGCTTGCCCACGACAAAACTGTCAAAGGTGAAACGCGGATCAAGCGGGGCAGCGGGAATCATCTCGAGCCCGTCACGCGGTGCGGCAGCAGCAGCCGCATCGGACAGGGCTTGGGGCTGCTCATCATCCACGCGAGCACCAGAAGACAGCTCAACAAATGGCTCAGCCGCATGCTCAACCTGACGCACGGGGCGCACGGGTGAATTTGCAGGCACCTTGAAAGCCAGACGCTGCACGGGTTCACCGGACAGGGTCAACTCATGCAGAATGAGGTCCGCAAAGTTCTGGCTGACATAATTTCCCATGAAGTTTGTCGGCACATGGAATACCGCCACACCTTCTTGGAGCGCATCGAATTCAAGCGGCTCGATCCAGGTGGTGAAGTTGTTCTGACCGACCGTCTTGAGCAGTCGTTTTCTGAGCTGTCCCCATTTTTCTTCCGTCATGCTGCGCCTCACGCGTCCCCAATAGCAGCGGCCCTTGTTCGACCTATCGTTTCATCAAGCCCCCTTTTCTGGAGGCGCGTTCACACACAGGGCTACCGGTGCGCGCCAGCACAACCGGCCGCAAAACCCGAAGCGGGCGGCAGGGATCATGTACAACACAAAACCCGTCGACCGCCGCAAAAAATGCGTTGAGTCGATATGCACCAATATCAAAACAGGACTGTGTGCAGTCGATGCCTGCACAGTATGTGTAGCGAAGCAGCGAGCCAATTGGCCTACGTCTCCGCACACTTTAGCGTGATCTCAATGCCCGTTAAGATCAGCGCGAGCAGCCTGTCCCCCAGCGAGTGAATCGCTGCATTAGTGGTAGCAATTTGTGAGGGGAAGCGGCAACGAAACTATGATGTTGACTCACGCTTTGGCCGCAAAGAATCTCTCGCACTTGCAGCACCGGCTCAAGTTGAGAGCAAAAGAAAGGCGCCGCAAAACGCGACGCCTTTGAAGAAAACCCAGATCGGGGAGTCTATCGGGGAATCTCCGATAGACTGAAGAATCAGCCCAGTGCTTTGACGCGGGCTGCCAGGCGCGAGATTTTGCGCGAAGCGGTGTTCTTGTGATAAACGCCTTTGGTCACGCCACGCATCAGTTCGGGCTGAGCAGCGCGCAGAGCTGCGGTTGCGGCTTCCTTGTCGCCGGATGCGATTGCTTCTTCAACTTTACGCAGGAAGGTACGGATGCGCGAACGACGGGCTTTGTTGACGGCAAAGCGTTTCTCGTTCTGACGGGCGCGCTTTTTTGCCTGGGGCGAATTTGCCATGGTGTCTGACCTTTGTCTCGGGTTCGTGTTGTTCAATAGGCGCAATGCCAGCCGGACCCGGATCAGATTACCGGTGTGATTCTAGCCTAGGCGGGCTGCACGCGCGTGTATGTCGGCGGTCTATACAGAGATGGGTCCTCCTTGGCAAGGCCAATGGAAAAGGCGTCCCCTTTGCCACGAAAAAGGGCAGGTCCAGCCTGCCCTTCCCTCTTCGATATGACCCCGCGACGATTACTTGTCGCGAAACTGTGCTTCGCGCTTTTCGAGGAAAGCGGCCATGCCTTCCTTCTGGTCTTCGGTGGCAAACATCGAATGGAACACCCGGCGCTCAAACAACATGCCTTCGCTGAGCGGCATCTCGTAAGAACGGTTCACGGTTTCCTTGACGGCCATCGCGGTCAGCAGGGATTTCTCGGCGATCTTCTGCGCCGCGCCCATGGCCTCTTCCATCAGCTTCTTTGCAGGTACCACGCGTGACACCAATCCAGCGCGCTCGGCCTCCTCGGCATTCATGAAACGGCCGGTGAGGTTCATGTCCATTGATTTCGATTTGCCAACAAAACGCGTCAGGCGCTGGGTCCCGCCGATCCCGGCAATGACGCCCAGATTGATCTCGGGTTGGCCAAACTTGGCGTTGTCGCCCGCAATGATGAAATCACAGAGCATCGCCAGCTCGCAGCCACCACCAAGCGCATAGCCGGACACTGCCGCGATGATCGGCTTGCGGATCGCCTCGATGCGATCATTTACAAAGGCAAAGAGATTGCTCGAGAACACCTCGGTGAAGCTCATCTGCGACATTTCCTTGATGTCGGCACCCGCAGCAAATGCTTTCTCGGATCCGGTCAGAACGATGCAGCGCACCTTGTCGCTGGCATCGGCCTCATCGAGGGCGGCGCAGAGTTCCGTCAGCAACTCGTTGTTGAGTGCGTTCAACGCTTCGGGTCGGTTCAGCTTGATGAGGCAAACGTGGTCCTTCACTTCGACGTTGATCGTCTCATAGGCCATGGGTATCGCTTTCAGTTGTTCCGTTCAGGACCGAGTCATTATCACGAGACATATCTCGTTCAAGCTATCTTTGGCACTTGCCACAGTAGAAAGACGATCGCCCCGATTGGGTGATTCTCGCAATGGTTCCGCCGCACCCCTCGCGCCTGCAGGGTTGGCCCTCGCGCCCGTAGGCATCGAAAGCATGCTGGAAATATCCAAGTTCTCCATTGGCTTGGCGAAAATCCTTGAGCGAGGATCCCCCTGCCCGGATGGCATCCTCCAGTACGGTGCGAATGATCGGCACCAGCGCGGCCACGCGCGGCGCGGCAATCTGCCCTGCCTTTCTTTTGGGCGAGATGCCGGCCCGAAACAGCGCTTCGCAGACGTAGATATTGCCCAGACCCGCAATGATTCCCTGATCCAGCAGCGCCGATTTCACCGGCGTATTGCGCCCCTTGAAGGCCGCGATCAGGTGCTCTTCGTGAAAGTCATTGCCCAGTGGCTCCGGCCCCAGCACCGACAGCAGCTTGTGCTGCTCTGCCGTCGCCGTCTCCAGAAGGTCCATCGCCCCGAACCGGCGCGGATCGTTGAAGGTGATGCGGGCGCCATTGTCCATGTGGAGCACCACATGGTCGTGCTTCTGGGCCTGTGGATGTTCATGCACGAACTGCCCAAGGGGGTCGCCCGACACCGTCATGCGCCCCGACATGCCCAGGTGGATCAGCAGGGTTTCCCCCGTATCGAGATCCGCCAGTATGTACTTCGACCGGCGTCTCAGGCCATTCACCCGCACGCCGGTCAGCCGCTCGGCCATGCGCTCCGGGAAGGGCCAGCGCAGATCCGGGCGGTTCACCGCGGCCCGCGCGATCACCGCCCCCTCCATCGCAGGCGCCAAACCGCGGCGCACCGTCTCGACCTCTGGCAATTCTGGCATTACATCGCTCCTGACACTATAGACGCATGTTAGATCCATGGGCCGCATTGTGCCCGCCCGCAAGCGCCCTATAACTGGGGCGAAGCAAGGAAAACGGCAAGCCGCATGAACGATACGAACGACACCACCACCCATTTTGGCTTTGAAACAGTTCCCGAAGGGGAAAAGGCAGGCCGCGTGCAGGGTGTATTCAACTCTGTCGCCTCGAAATATGACGTCATGAACGATGTGATGAGCGTCGGCATCCACCGGATCTGGAAAGATGCCATGATGGACTGGCTGGCGCCGCGCCCCGGTCAGCGGCTCCTGGATGTGGCGGGCGGAACCGGTGACATTTCGTTCCGGTTCCTGAAACGCGCAGGCCATGGGCATTCCACCGTTCTGGACCTCACTCAGCCGATGCTGGAGGAAGGTCGTATGCGCGCAGAAGCCGCCCAGATGGTCGACAGCCTGGATTGGGTCACGGGGGATGCCATGGCGCTGCCCTTCAAGGACAACACATTTGACGTCTACACGATCTCCTTTGGCATTCGGAACGTCACCCGCCCCCAAAAGGCGCTGGAGGAAGCTTACCGAGTGCTGAAACCCGGTGGCCGTCTGATGGTGCTGGAGTTCTCGCAGCTCCCGAATGACGGCATGCAAAAGCTTTATGACCTCTACAGCTTCAACGTCATCCCCCGTATGGGCAAGCTGATCGCCAATGACTATGACAGCTACCAGTATCTGGTCGAATCGATCCGCAAATTCCCCGATCAGGAGACCTTCCTACAGATGGTGAAGGACGCCGGGTTCGCGAACGCCAAATACCGCAATCTGTCCATGGGTATCGCGGCGCTGCACTCCGGCTGGAAGATCTGAGCCATGCGCGGCCCCCACAACATCATCCGCCTGATCCGCACCGGCGCCACGCTGGAGCGCACCGGCGCCATGAACGTCGTTCTGGACGCCTTTGAGGCCCCCAAACCCCTGCGTATTCTGGCGCGCACCCTGGCCTGGCCGTTCAAATGGCTGGGATACAAGGGCGATCCCAAGATGCCGCCCGCGACCCGTGCCCTGACCGCGCTGGGGCCGGCCTACATCAAGTTCGGCCAAGTGCTATCCACCCGCCCCGATGTGGTGGGTGAGGATCTCGCCCAGCAACTGCGCGTCCTGCAGGACAAGTTGCCCCCCTTCCCACGCGAAGTCGCCATGGCAGAGGTGGCAAAGGAGTTGGGTCGCCCGCTGGACGAGGTGTTTTCCGAGTTCAGCGAGCCGATCGCCGCCGCCTCGATCGCGCAGGTGCACCGCGCGCGGCTGGCGGATACCGGCGAATACGTTGCCGTAAAGGTGCTACGCCCCGGTATTGAGCGCGCCTTCAACAAGGATGTGGACGCCTTCTATTTCGCCGCGCGCATCGTGGACCTCTTTGCCCCCGGCGCAAGGCGCCTGCGACCGATGGACGTGATCGAGCACTTTGACGGTGTGGTAAAAGGCGAGCTAGACTTGCGGCTCGAAAGCGCCGCGGCCTCGGAATTTGCAGCCAACACCGGTCAGGACGCAGGTTTCACCCTGCCGCAGATTCAATGGAACCACTCCGCGCGCCGGGTGATGACGCTGGGCTGGGCCGATGGGCTGCCGCTGGGCGACAATGACTCGCTGGATGCGGCAGGCCACAACCGTCAGGAGCTGGGCGAACGGGTGCTGACGCTCTTCCTGCGACACGCTCTGCGCGATGGTTTCTTCCACGCCGACATGCACCAGGGCAACCTCAAGGTCGCCGCCAACGGCGACATCATCGCCTATGATTTCGGGATCATGGGCCATATCGACGAATACACCCGCCGGGTCTACGCCGAGATCCTGTTCGGTTTCATCAAGCGCGACTACAAACGCGTGGCCGAGGTACATTTCGAGGCCGGCTATGTGCCCGCCAATCGCGACGTGGATGAATTCGCCCGCGCCCTGCGCGCGGTGGGGGAGCCGATCTTTGGTATGGACGCCAGCCACATTTCGATGGGGCGGCTGCTGAACTATCTGTTCGAGGTGACCGAGCGCTTTGGCATGGAAACCCGGACCGAGCTGATCCTGTTGCAGCGCACCATGGTGGTGGTCGAAGGCGTCGCGCGCTCGCTTGATCCCCATATCAACATCTGGGAGGCCGCCCGTCCCGTGGTCGAGGATTACATCAAGAAGTCCATCGGCCCGCGCGCCGTGGTGTCAGACCTGATCAGCACGGCGCAAGTCATGGCCCGCTTCGGCCCCCGCCTGCCCGCACTGGTGGAACGCGCCCTGATTGCCCAGGTGCAAGGCGGCGAGACGCAGAAACGCGGATCATGGGGATGGCTCGCCCCGGCAATGATCGGCGCGGGTGCGGGTGGGCTGTGTGTGGGTCTGCTGGCGCTTGCTCTTTGACTGCATATGCGGTCTCGGTCAGCCAAAATGAGACATCCCTAAACTGTGTGGTGTCCGCTTTGCAGGCACTCCCAACGTCAAGGCCAAACAACATAACCGCATTTTTCTGAGAATAAGGTCATCGCTTCCGGACTGTGATAGCCGGTATCCGCTAAGCCTACACGCAGTTCCAGACCATCCGAAAAGCAGAGAGTAAACGCAACATCGGATGCGGTGACTTTTTCAACTATCTGACCAACAAGATCCTTTGCAGAGCCACCCACGAACTCGGCGGTATTGTTAATGTTCAGAGAAACATCACCAAGCCAAATCTGCAGATAGTCGGAAACGAAGCAAACTCGCGTAATCCGCCGCCCCGTAAGCAGTTCATCAAATAAGCTCATCTCTGGTCTCGAATATTGACTAGAAACCAGCTTCAACGGGAGCAGCGAGATGTCAACGCCCTCCCTCGCATCGCGACAAATGAAGGTCGAAGCTCGATGCAATCTGGTCCCGAACCGATTCGGTGGTTTATTAGGCGCACCTCTCGGTAAACCAGAACGACAACTCCCGCGCAGATTTGCCCTCCTTTCGGAGGTCTGCATCCCCTTGGGCCCGGCTCGACGCCTTTGGCGTCGAGCCGGGCCCAAGGGCGCAAGGCGTGCGGCGGCACAGCCGCCGGATCCCGAGCGCGCGCGGGAGGGCCACGCGCGCTGGTTTTGACGGATCAGAGGCGTTCAATCGCCAGGGCAATGCCCTGACCGCCACCGATGCACATGGTGATCAGGCCCAGCTTGCCGCCGGTGCGCTCCAGCTCGTACAGAGTCTTGATGGTAATGATGGCGCCGGTTGCGCCCACCGGGTGGCCCAGCGCGATGGCGCCGCCGTTCGGGTTCACCTTGGCGGGATCGAGACCCAGCTCCTTGTTCACCGCCAACGCCTGTGCAGCAAAGGCCTCGTTCGATTCAATCACGTCGAAATCGCTGGCCTTGAGTCCGGTTTTCTTCAAGAGGTTCTGCACCGCGGGGACCGGGCCGATGCCCATCACCTCGGGGCGCACACCGGCGTGGGCGTATCCAACCACCCGCGCCTTGGGCGTGAGGCCCGCTTTTTCAGCCGCCTCGGCCCGTGCCATAACAATCGCCGCCGCGCCATCGTTGATGCCCGAGGCGTTGCCTGCCGTCACGCGGCCATCTTTCTGGAACACCGGGCGCAGTCCTGCCAGTGCCTCCAGCGACGTCGCCTTGGGGTGCTCATCCACTTTGAAGGGCACCATGTCGCGCTTGACCTTGACCTCGACCGGCGTGATCTGGCTGGCGAAATGACCAGCCTCGATCGCCGCCGCCGCGCGGGTCTGGCTGGCGAGCGCGAATTCATCCATCTGTTCGCGGGTGATGTCGTGTTCATCCGCAACGTTTTCAGCCGTCACACCCATGTGGCCGGTGCCAAAGGGGCAGTTTAGCGCGCCCAGCATCATGTCGAGCGACTTCACATCGCCCATCTTCGCGCCCCAGCGCTGCTGCTGCATGATGAAGGGGCTGCGCGACATATTCTCGGCACCGCCCGTCAGCGCGTAATCCGCATCGCCCAGCATCAGCGACTGGATGCCGGACACAATCGCTTGCGCGCCCGACCCACACAGACGGTTCACGTTCATCGCCGGGGTGCCATTGGGCACACCGGCCTGCATCGCCGCGACACGGGACAGGTACATATCGCGTGGTTCGGTGTTGATCACATGGCCAAAGACCACGTGGCCGATCTGTTCCGGCGCAACGCCCGAACGCTCCATCGCCGCCTTGGAGGCCACGGTGGCCAGGTCGATGGGCGCGGTATTGGCCAGCGCGCCGCCAAAGGTGCCGATGGCGGTCCGGGCGCCGTCCAGGATCACGATATCTGTCATTCTCTCTCTCCTCACGAGTCAGTTGCGCGCATTATGCAGATGCAGCATCCGCTGTCTTGCCAAACGTACCGTCATTGACAAATTTGCGCCTGGGGCGCAGGCTTCCGTTATGCCGGACAAATCAGACGATATCCTGACACTTCTGCCCGCACGCCTGAAAGAGGCGCGCCGCGCCAAGGGGCTCAGCCTTGAGGCCGTATCGCATCTGTCCGGCGTTTCGCGCTCCATGGTGAGCCAGATCGAGCGCGGCGAAAGCAGCCCCACCATTGCGACCCTTTGGAACCTGACCCGCGCACTGCAGGTGGATTTTGCGGGCCTCTTGGATTCAGGGGAAAAGAAAAACCGAATCGAAGTCCTGCGCGCGGGCGATGTGCCCACCATAGACAACATGGGCCAAGGCTGCCGGATCCGCATCCTCTCCCCGCCCGAGGACGCAGGCGGGCATGAGGTCTATGATATCGAATTCGACGCAGGTGGTACCCTAGACAGTCAGCCACACGGGCGCGGTACTGCAGAACATGTGACCGTGTTGGAAGGCGATATCAGCGTCACCTCGGGCAGCGCCCATATGCGCCTGCACACAGGGGATACCGCGCGCTACGCAGCAGACATTCCTCACAAGATCACCGCGCCAGACCGGGCCGCGCGGGTATTCCTGATCGTCAAGAACGGCTGAAGATTTCGACATTCTGACATGGGACCATTCTTCTGACAAACCGCGCGGCAACGGCGTCGGGTCTCTCTCGGCGTTTCAGGCATTCAAACAGCCTGCCATCATCACAGCTCACCAGTCCGCAAAAAATCCACTTTCACGGATTTTTCTCCACCATCGTGAATTCCCCTATTTCGGAAATGCCTCCGTTATGATAGATTGCATCTGATAGTAGAAGGAATCTCCCCATGGCATCCGCCTTTTTGACCGATATCTCCAACACTCTGGACAGCATCAAAGCAGACGGTCTCTACAAGAAAGAGCGAATGATCACCTCCCCGCAGGGGAGCGAAATCACGGTGGGCGGTCATGAGGTGATCAACCTTTGTGCCAACAACTACCTTGGACTGGCGGATCATCCTGACCTGATCGCGGCCGCACGGGGCGTGATGGATGACAAGGGTTTCGGCATGGCCTCGGTCCGGTTCATCTGCGGCACCCAGGACATCCACCGCGAGCTGGAGCAGAAACTGGCGAAGTTCCTGGGCAAGGATGATGCCATCCTCTTTGCTGCCTGTTTTGATGCCAATGGCGGGCTGTTTGAGCCGCTCCTAGGGCCAGAAGATGCGATCATCTCGGACAGCCTCAACCATGCCTCGATCATCGACGGGGTGCGCCTGTGCAAGGCGAAACGCTATCGCTACCTCAACAGCGACATGAACGATCTGGAGGCCTGGCTGAAACAGGCTCGCGAGGATGGCGCGCGCCATATCATGATCGCCACCGATGGCGTGTTCTCGATGGATGGCTACTTGGCAAAATTGCCCGAGATCCGCGCACTGGCGGACAAATACGATGCTGTGGTGATGGTGGACGATTGTCACGCCACCGGGTTCATGGGGCCGAATGGTTCGGGCACGCCAGATCATTTCGGTGTCGATGTGGACATCCTGACGGGAACATTGGGCAAAGCACTTGGGGGGGCCATCGGCGGCTATATCGCCGGGCCGCAGCCAGTGATTGACCTCCTGCGGCAGCGGGCGCGGCCCTATCTGTTCTCCAATTCGCTGCCGCCCTCCATCGTTGCTGCCGGGATCGAGGCGCTGCGCCTTGTCGAAGAGGGCCCGGGCCTGCGCGCGCAGCTGTTCGAAAACACCCGGTTCTGGCGCAAGGGCCTGGAAGATCTGGGTTTTGACCTGTTGCCCGGCCAACACCCCATCGTACCGATCATGCTGGGCGAGGCGCAGCTGGCGCAAGACATGGCGGCGCAGCTCTTTGACGAAGGGGTCTATGTATCGGGCTTCTTCTTCCCGGTCGTGCCGCGCGGGCAGGCGCGCATCCGCACCCAGATGAACGCAGCGCTGACGCGGGACGACCTGGAACGGGCACTCGGTGCATTCGGAAAGGTAGGCAAATCGCTGGGGGTGATCTCATGAGCCGTCCGAACACCATGAAAGCGCTGGAGAAGTCAAAACCCGAAGAAGGTCTGTGGATGGTTGAGGCTCCGGTGCCGGAGATAGGCTCCGATGATGTTCTCATCAAGATCAACATGACCGGTATCTGCGGCACCGATCTGCATATCTGGAACTGGGATGGTTGGGCCCAGCGCACGGTGCCTGTGCCCCTGATCACCGGACATGAATTCGCGGGCGAGATCGTCGAACTGGGCCGCAATGTGACCGATCTCAGGATCGGGCAGCGCTGTTCGGGCGAAGGGCATCTCATTGGCCATCATTCACGTCAGTGGCGGGCCGGGAAGTTCCATCTCGACCCGGAAACCCGTGGCATAGGCGTGAACGAACAAGGCGCCTTTGCCCAGTATCTGCGCCTGCCCGCTTTCAACGTGGTGCCTTTGCCAGATGAAATTCCGGACGAAATCGGCGCCATTCTGGATCCTCTTGGCAACGCCGTCCACACCGCGCTCAGCTTCGATCTGGTCGGGGAAGACGTTCTGATCACAGGCGCCGGTCCCATCGGGATCATGGCCGCTGCTGTCGCCCGTCACGTGGGCGCACGCCATGTCGCAATTACCGATGTGAATCCGGAACGGCTCGCCCTCGCGGAAAAGGTAGCTGATGTACGCGCCGTCAACGTGGCCGAAGAAGACCTGAAGGATGTGATCGCAGAGCTTGGTATGACACAGGGCTTCGATGTGGGGCTTGAAATGTCCGGCAATCAGGCTGCGCTCGATCAGATGGTCGAAGCGCTGGTCATGGGTGGAAAGATCGCGCTGCTGGGCATTCCTCCGGGAAAATCCCCAGTGGATTGGAGTCGCATTGTCTTCAAGGCGATCACCCTCAAAGGCGTTTACGGACGGGAAATATTTGAAACCTGGTACAAAATGATCGCCATGCTGCAGAACGGGCTGAAAGTCGATGAAGTCATCACGCATCGATTCGGAATAGAAACATTCCAAGACGGGTTCTCCGCGATGAAATCCGGCCATTGCGGTAAGGTCATTCTAGATTGGAACACGCTTTACTGAGGGAAAAATGCCCCGTTGAACAGCAGGACGAACGGATTGATCTTCAAAGAAAAAGCCGCCCATCGTCAGGGCGGCATTACTCATCATTCACACGGGTATTTGGCGTGGCTGGCGCCGAAACACGATCATCCCAGAACCGAGAAGAAAAACAGAATAAAACTGGCAAAATGACGACCAGCCACATTCACAAGCTAGCATACCTTCTCGCGGGATGCGAAAGAAAACTGGTGGATTTGTGCGTAAAATGCACACTCTTTCGGTTAGGCAACCGTTAACCTTTTGCGCCCATCTGAGGTCACTTGCCAGCAGCTCGCCCCCTCAAAAACTGCAGCCGTGAGCGGGCGGCCAAAGCCTGCGCCACTATCGAGGTTGACGCGGTTGCCGCGATGTTCGGCGGTCGGAACATGCGTATGGCCATGCACCACCAGCCAAGGATGCCGACGGGTGTCGTTCAGGAACTCCTGTCGGATCCAGATCTTGTCGTCCTCGCTTTGCTCCGCCAGTGCAAGACCAGGCCTGATCCCTGCGTGAACGAAGAGAAGCCCTTCTTCCTCGTGATGACTGGGCAGGCCTTCCAGAAACGCTCGGTGATCTTCCGGCACAGCGGCGCGGGCCTTGGCGTGGACCTCATAGATACGCGCGCCGCTCTCTACCTCGACCCCATATGAAGCCAAGGTCTCCACCCCGCCGATCTTCTCGTGTAGCCAGTGATAACCAACCAGCAGCCGAGCATCATTGCGCGGATAGTCTTCTATGAACATCGAGAACATCCGGTCATGGTTGCCCATCAGACAGGTCCAGTTCTTGCCTGCCGACAGGCCCGCGATCAAAAGATCCAGAACGCCCCGGCAATCCGGCCCACGATCCACATAGTCGCCCAAGAACACCACCTGCGCGTCAGGGCCGCCATCCGCCGCGATCAACTCCAGCGCCTCTTCCAACATCTCGCGCTGTCCGTGGATGTCACCAATGGCGTAAATTGGCGCTGTCATGGGGTATCTCCTTGGCTGCAATGCTGAATAGATGACCCATGCCTGTCCGCATCACAAGAGGCCCCTGCGTCAGTAAAAACTGGATCGAGCCCGGACATCCAGTCAAAGTGCCATGAGCTGCCATTCACTCCACCTAGGTTCACGCGGGTCAGAGAACGGCACGGTAGCCAATATTGACAAATAGCAAGAGAGGGACTGACCAATGAAGGGACTTTCGTCTGCATTCTTTTTTATTGCCGTGATTTCGGCGATTGGTGGCATGGTCTGGGGGATCCAGATGTCTGCATCGAGCGATCACAGCCTTTCGCCGGCCCATGGGCATTTGAACCTGATCGGATGGGTAAGCATGGCCATCTTTGGCTTCTACTATCACCTTGTACCAAGTGCCGCCAAAGGCCGGCTGCCAAAGCTGCATTTTGGCCTTTCCGCTGCAGGTCTGGGCGTAATCGTACCCGGCATCGCAATGGCGATTTCGGATCAGGGCGATGTACTGGCCAAGCTCGGCTCGGTCCTGACACTGGCGGGTATGCTGGTGTTTCTCGTGGTGGTCCTGCGCAGCCGCCAAACGGCCTGAAGCAAAAAGCCGCCCTAAAACCAGGGCGGCTTTCTGTATCTTGTTGGATCCTGCGGATCAGTTCACGTCGAACTCAAGCGGTTTGATCTGGTTGAAGAGACCGGTTTCCGCCAGCTTGGCGCGGGCTTCGGCAGGGACCAGACCGTCCACATAGAGCAGCGCGATCGCCTCACCGCCCGCAACGGCGCGGCCAAGGGTAAAGTTCGCGATGTTGACGCCGTGATCGCCCATGGTCTTGCCCAGGGTGCCGATGATGCCTGGCACGTCATTGTTTGTGGTGTAGAGCATGTGCTCGCCCACTTCAGCGTCGATGTTGATGCCCTTGATCTGGATGAAGCGCGGCTTGCCGTCCGAGAACACTGTGCCCGCGATGGAGCGTTCGCGCGTCGGGGTCGCCACGGTCACCTTCACGTAGCCCTCAAAGGCGCCGGACTGCGCCTGATTGGTGGTCGAAACCTTGATGCCGCGCTCCTTGGCGATCATCGGGGCCGAGATCATGTTCACATCCGGGTTGATCGACTTCATGATCCCCGCGATCAGCGAGCAGTTCAGCGCCTCGAGGTTCATTTCGGCCGCACAGCCATCATAGAGGATGTTGATCGCCTTGATCGGCTCATCATCGGTCATCTGGCCAATGAAGGCGCCCAGATGCTCGGACAGTTTGATCCAGGGGCCCATGACCTTGGCTTCCTCGGCGGTCACCGACGGCATGTTCAGCGCGTTCTCGACAGCGCCGGTCAGCAGGTAGTTGGCCATCTGCTCGGCCACCTGCAGGGCAACGTTTTCCTGCGCTTCAGTGGTGGCGGCGCCCAGATGCGGGGTGCAGACCACGTTGGGCAGGCCAAAGAGCACATTTTCCTTGGCGGGCTCTTCCTTGAACACGTCAAAGGCCGCGCCAGCAACATGGCCAGATTTCAGCAGCTCGGCCAGTGCCTCTTCATCGACCAGACCGCCACGGGCACAGTTGATGATGCGCACGCCCTTCTTGGTCTTGGCGAGGTTTTCTGCCGACAGGATGTTCTTGGTCTGATCGGTCAGCGGCACGTGCAGGGTGATGAAGTCGGCGCGGGACAGCAGCTCGTCCAGCTCGACCTTTTCAACGCCCATCTTGTCGGCCTTTTCCTGACCCAGGAAGGGGTCATAGGCCACGACCTTCATCTTCAGGCCACGGGCACGGTCGCAGACAATGCCGCCAATGTTACCCGCGCCGATAACGCCAAGGGTCTTGCCGGTCAGCTCAACGCCCATGAACTTGGATTTTTCCCACTTGCCCGCATGGGTCGAGGCAGAGGCCTCGGGGATCTGACGAGCAACGGCGAACATCATCGCGATGGCGTGTTCTGCGGTAGTGATCATGTTGCCAAAAGGCGTGTTCATCACGATCACGCCTTTTTTTGACGCGGCTTCCTTGTCGATGTTGTCGGTGCCGATGCCGGCGCGACCGATCACCTTGAGGTTGGTCGCGTTCTCTAGGATCTTTTCGGTGACCTTGGTGGCAGAGCGGATGGCAAGACCGTCGTAGTTGCCAATCACCTCGGCCAGCTTGTCCTTGTCCTTGCCAAGGTCAGGCTGGAAGTCGACGTCGATGCCACGATCACGAAAGATCTGAACGGCGGCTTCGGAGAGTTTGTCTGAAATCAGTACTTTGGGGGCCATGTCTGGTGGTCCTTTGTGCGGGGGCCTTCGGAAAGGCCATCATTTTTGAAAGGGGAAGGCGCCCGGCAATCACGCCGGGCGGGGTCACGTCTCAATCAACCTTGCGCGGCGATCTCGGCTTCAAAGGCCCACGCGAGCCACGGCAACATTGCTTCGATGTCCGAGGTCTCGACCGTACCGCCGCACCAGATCCGCAGACCGGCAGGTGCATCGCGATAGGCACCGATATCAAGCGCGATGTTCTCTGCCTCAAGACGCTTGGCCACGGCCTTGGCAAAGGCTGCTCCGTCCTTGATGCGCGCGTCCGTGAACTTCAGGCAAACCGAGGTGTTAGACCGCGTCGCCGCATCCACCGCCAAGTTGGCAATCCAGTCGTTGGCATCGCAGAAATCAAATACTGCCTGCGCGTTGGCGTTGGCACGGGCCTGCAGCCCTTCGAGACCGCCAACCGAGCGCGCCCAGTCCAACGCGAACAGATAGTCCTCAACCGCCAGCATGGACGGCGTGTTGATGGTCGCGCCAGAGAAGATGCCGTCGATCAGCTTGCCGCCCTTGGTCAGACGGAAGATCTTGGGCAGCGGCCACGCGGGGGTGTAGCTTTCCAGACGCTCCACCGCGCGCGGCGAGAGGATCAGCATGCCGTGAGCCGCTTCACCGCCCAGCACTTTTTGCCAGGAGAAGGTGGTCACATCCAGCTTGTCCCAGGGCAGATCCTGCGCGAAGGCCGCCGAGGTGGCATCGCAGAGGGTCAGACCTTCACGGTCCGACGGAATCCAGTCGCCATTCGGGACGCGTACGCCCGAGGTGGTTCCGTTCCAGGTGAAGACGACGTCGTTTGTGAAATCGACCGAAGCCAGATCAACGATCTCGCCGTATTCAGCAGTCTTGGAAACGGCATCCAGTTTTAGCTGCTTTACGACATCGGTGACCCAGCCCGCGCCAAAGCTTTCCCAAGCCAGCATCTCAACGCCGCGGGCGCCCAGAAGGCTCCACATGGCCATTTCCATGGCACCGGTGTCCGACGCGGGCACGATGCCGATCTTGTAGTCGGCGGGGATCCCCAGAACCTCACGAGTGCCTTCGATGGCAGCCTTCAGCTTGTCCTTACCGACAGCGGCGCGGTGCGAGCGGCCCAGAGGCGCGTCTGCGAGTTTGGTCAGATCGAATGTGGGGGGTTTGGCGCAGGGGCCAGAGGAAAAACGCGGATTGGCCGGCCGCGTAGCCGGTTGCTGGTTAGCCATTTGTGCTATCCTTCCAGATAAATGCCCCTCGTTGGGGAGGGGTGTCCCACCGACGGAGCTAAGGCCTGCCATCGCGTCGCGCAATATGAAAAGCGACAGATTGCGGCGATCTGGCGCGCAATTGCGACCTGTCCTGACGCCTTTCGGAAACTTCGTGAATAGAATCTTGCTGAACCGGCTGTTTCATTGCAGCCATGGGAGCAATGCTGTTGTCTGTTTCAGGACAAGAATCGAATCGGATAATTCAGATGAGCAGACTGGCCCTCGTCACCTATTCCCTGGCCCTGTTGCTGATGGTGGGCTGGTTGTTGACCGCCGGACAGACTATCCTCCTGCCGATCCTCATCGCCATTATCGCGGTCTATATTTTGACCACCGCCGCTGAGGTACTGGAACGAGTGCCCATTGTTGGCAGCCTTCCCCGCACCATCCGGCGCCTTCTGGTTCTTCTGGGAATCCTTGCCACTTTCATGGTGCTTGCCTCTTTCATTACGGCGAGCGCCACCGCGATTTCGGCGGCCCTGCCGCAATATGCGGCGAACCTGGACAAACTTCAGCATGAGTTGTTGACCTATCTTGGCGTGGATGAGGTTCCGAGCTGGGCCAACATTGGTGAGAGCCTGCTAGACCTCATTGACGCAACCACTCTGATGCCCGCCATGCTCGCCACCATCAGCAATGGCGGAACCCTGATCGTGGGCGCCGCGCTCTACGCGGTTTTTATCCTGACCGAGCTGGACCGGCTGCCGGAAAAGACCCTAAAAGCCATGAATGATCCCGAAGACGCTGCGCGCACCCTGGAGCTGGCGCGAAAGATCAACGACAAGATCGGCGGGTATCTTGCAGCCAAGACACTGGTGAACGTGGTCTTGGGCCTCATCTCCTATGCCATCCTGCTGATGCTGGGGATCGCACATCCGGCCTTCTGGGCGATCCTGATCGGACTGCTTAATTACATTCCTTACATCGGCTCGATCATCGCGGTGTTCTTTCCGGTCACCATCAGCCTGATCCAGTTCGGATCTTTTGGCCATGCGGCGCTGGCGCTGATAACTCTGATGACTCCGCAGATGATCATCGCCTATTACATTGAGCCAAAGTATCTCGGCCAATCTGTCAACCTCAGCCCCTTTTCGGTGCTTCTGGCCCTTGCACTCTGGACCGAGCTTTGGGGAATGACCGGCGCGATCCTGGCCGTGCCCCTCACCGCCATGGTCATGATTATCCTCGCAGAGATTCCCAACACGCGCTGGCTGGCGGTCATGATGTCGGAAAACGGTCAGATCTGAATGTATCGGTTTTAAGATGACAGCCACAGCGGGGACTGGTCCCTTTGCCGCCATGCCGCTATGAGAGGCGACGAACTCGCCCTCTCGCATCTTGGAGCCTGCCCATGCACACCGTCACCCTGCTTTGCAATCCTGCGGCACGCTGCCTTGAGTCGGCGCTGGTCGAGTCCCTGCGCAATGCATGGGGCGGCGGCGAAGCCCGCTGGCTGTCCCCCGATGTTGCGGCAGAGTTCTCGATTGAAGCAGTGCCTGACAACCAGTGGACGGTCTGGGAAGATCTGCAAGAAATTTCAGTCGATCTGGTGATCCAACCCTGCGAAGCTCGCCAAAAGAAAATGCTTCTTGCGGATATGGACTCGACCATGATCCAGCAGGAATGCATTGATGAGCTGGCCGAGGTCGCAGGTGTTGGCGAGCGCGTCAAGGACATCACAGCCCGCGCCATGAACGGCGAGTTGGACTTTGAAGGCGCCCTCACCGAACGCGTGGCTCTTCTTAAAGGCCTGCCGGAACGCATGATCACAGAGGTGCTGAACACCCGCATCTCCTTGATGCCAGGCGGCAAGCAATTGGTCGCGACGATGAAGGCAAACGGCGCCTATGCGGCGCTGGTCTCTGGAGGCTTCACCGCCTTCACCGCCAAGGTCGCCGCCGAACTGGGCTTTGATGAGAACCGCGCCAACACGCTACTGACGGCAGGGAAAACGCTGAGCGGAGACGTGGCCCGCCCAATTCTGGGGCGCGAGGCAAAAGTCAACGCGCTGGAGGAGATCACTGCACAGCTGGGTATTTCCGAAGCTGATGTGATCGCCGTCGGCGATGGAGCGAACGACCTTGGCATGCTCAAGCGTGCGGGCGCAGGCGTTGCTCTTCACGCCAAGCCGTCGGTCGCTGCCCAGTGCGACATCCGCATCAACCACGGCGATCTGACCGCGCTGCTCTATATTCAGGGCTATGCCCAGGACGACTTCAAAGGCTAACCTCAGTGCCAGAATTCCTGCTCGTGGCAGAGGTTGCCCCGGACATACTGCTGCTCCTGATGGCTGCGGGATTTGTCGCCGGTTTCATTGATGCCATCGCGGGCGGCGGCGGGCTGATTACCGTGCCCGTGCTGCTCATTGCGGGCGCCAATCCGGTGACCGCCCTTGCGACCAACAAGATTCAAGGACTGTTCGGTGCCGCCACAGCAGCGCTGTCCTATGCACGCGGCGGCCATGTGGACCTGCGCAGCCAGTGGGGATCTGCGCTGATCGCCTTTGGCGCCTCTATCATGGGCGCTTTGCTGGTCTCGATCCTGCCGGTCGAATGGATCCGAATGATCCTGCCGGTTTTGCTCATCGGCATTGCACTGTTTTTTGCTTTCAAGAAGGGGCTTGGAGATCTGGACCGCGCGCGTCGCCTGTCTCCGGCACTCTTTGCGGGCACCATGGTGCCGCTCTGTGCTGCATACGACGGGCTTCTGGGACCGGGCGCCGGAAGTTTCTACATGCTCGCCTTCGTTTCACTGGCCGGATACGGAATCCTCAAGGCCACCGCCCATACAAAACTGCTGAACCTTGCCTCCAACGCAGGTGCACTGGCCGCCTTTGCCTTCGTCGCAACGCCATGGTGGATCACGGGACTCGCCATGGGTGCGGCACAGATAGCAGGAGCCAGACTGGGCGCCATAATGGCGCAAAAAATCGGCGCCCGCCTGATCAAGCCGCTGTTGGTCCTTACTTCTGTCGCGCTGGCTGCAAAGCTCATTTTCGACATGGTGTAGCAACCGCTGAGACGCAGGGAGCGGCCTCCCGCGCCTGCGGGTGCTACCGGTCCTGTAAGCCGTCACCCCCTCACGCCGAGCGTGAGCACCCTGTTTGCGCGTTGACGCTTCAGAAACTGAGTTCTGCAGATGGCCGGATTGCACCGCAGTCAATGTTACGGCGGTTCAAGAGCGGTGCGTTCATGTATTTGCGGGTCTCGGGATGGTCCGCTTCCAACACGCCAAGACCGACAAGAATGGTTGCGATGGCGCATTCGCTTGCGCGGGTTGCACCATCCACGATCTTGAGCGCGACGCCCAGCTGCTGTTCGGGCAGGATCGCCACAAACACCGCCTCGGCGCCGGTCTTGATTGCAACGCGCCCGCCCATGGCGCGCATCAGGTTGGTGCAGGCGCGTGTTTCTCCAGCAACCAGCTCAGGGTGCTTGGCCATCGCCGCGACCAGATGCGCCGCGCCCTCCGAGGCTCGATCGGAGCGGGTATGCGCAGAGGCAAACCACCCCATCGCCCGCGCCAGCCCATGCACAGAGGTGGCGAAGTTCGGCGCCGAGCAACCGTCGATGCCATGGCCGGGACTGTCCATCCCCGTTACCTCTTCGAAAGCCGCAAGACAGGCTTGCTGCACGGGATGATCCATTTCGACATATTCCGGCCCTGTTCCCAGATGCTGACTGAGCGTCAGGAAACCCGCATGCTTACCCGAACAGTTGTTATGCACCTGACACGGAGACTGATCCGTTTTGATCAGCTCGTTCCGGGCCGGGATATCGGCAGGCTCCTGCGGGCCACAGCGGAAATCGCTGTCCGACAGTCCAAGTTGAGCAAGCCAGGCATTGACCCGATCCGTATGAATATGCGCGCCGTTGTGCGATGCGCAGGCAAGCGCCAGCTGCTCGGACGTCAGCCCATATTTGGCAGCCGCACCCGAACTCATCAGCGGCAACGCCTGGATCATCTTTGCTGAACTGCGCGGATAGATCACCGCATCCGGATCTCCCCAGCTACGCACGATCTGGCCACTCGCATCACAGACCACCGCGTGACCCAGATGCAGGCTTTCCAGCAGTGGTCCGCGCCAGACTTCGGCCATGGGAACGGGATTTGTCATGATATAAGCCTCGGTTCTTGGCGAATTCCTGCCAAAACGCACTTTCGCCCGTGGTGCTTGTTACGTTACTGTGCTTGTGTATGGCAAGCGGGGGAATGCGGGCAAAGACGGCGGTTTAACGCTGCCAGACCCAAAGCTGCCCCCGGAAATTGAGGTTATGACAGTCTTGGAGTCGGGACAAATGGCATCGAAACTCGTCCGCTTGGCCGCGGGCCTGTGTATGGCCGCAATGGCCACCACCACGCAAGCACAGCAGGCAACGACAGACAACCGCGTTGGCGCAAACGTGGATTGGAGCGTCTTCCAGGCCGACAACCCCAAGGAATGCTGGGGCGTTTCTGCCCCGAAGGAAACGGTCAACACACGCGATGGCCGCGTCGTTGCAGTGCGTCGCAGTGACATCCAGCTTTTCGTCCTGTTCCGCCCCGATGACAGCGACAAGGGTCAGGTCAGCTTTACCGGCGGCTATCCTTTTGCACCGGGATCCACTGTGAATATGGTCATTGGCGACTCTGAGTTCGAACTCTTCACCGAGGGCGAATGGGCTTGGCCCGCAACGCCTGCGGATGACGCCAAGATCATCACCGCGATGAAACGGGGCGCCGATGCCGTGCTGACTGCGCGCTCGGCCCGAGGCACCCAGACCAAGGATCGCTTCTCGCTGTTGGGCTTCACCGCCGCATTCGAGGACGCCGAAAAGCGCTGCACGCAGTAAGTCGGACAGCCCAATCAGGCGATAGAATCGGCCCCGCCTTCATAAGGTATCGGGGCCTTTTTTTCGCGGCACGCACGCTCTAACGCAACAGATCTCACAGGAAATCTTTTGATCTTTGGGCAAACTCCTATATAGAGCCGCATCCAGCCCATAAACCTTGAGTCGCCCCATGTCCGCCAATGCGCCGATCACCCAAGACGTTCTGACCCTGCCCCGCAAACTGCCCGAGGGCGGCAAGATCAACCTTGTGGGCCTCACCCGCGAGCAGATGCGCGCAGTGCTCATCGAAAATGGCACGCCAGAAAAGCAGGCCAAGATGCGGGTCGGACAAATCTGGCAGTGGATCTATCAATGGGGCAAACGCGACTTTGCCGAGATGACAAATCTCGCCAAGGCTTATCGCGCACAGCTGGCCGAACGCTTCGAGATCGCCATCCCCGAGGTGGTGAGCAAGCAGGTCTCAAACGACGGCACCCGCAAGTATCTGGTGCGCATTGCAGGCGGGCATGAGGTCGAGGTGGTCTACATCCCCGAAGAGGGGCGCGGCACGCTCTGTATCTCCAGCCAGGTAGGGTGCACCCTGACCTGCTCCTTCTGCCACACCGGCACCCAGAAGCTGGTGCGCAACCTGACCGCCGCCGAAATCGTCGGCCAGGTGATGATGGCGCGCGACGATCTGGAGGAATGGCCGGTACCGGGCGAACCCAAGGACGAGACCCGCCTTCTGTCCAATATCGTGCTGATGGGCATGGGCGAGCCGCTTTATAACTTTGACAACGTGCGCGATGCGATGAAAATCGCCATGGATCCCGAGGGGATTTCCCTCTCGCGCCGCCGCATCACCCTGTCCACGTCAGGCGTGGTGCCGGAAATAGCCCGCACCGCCGAGGAAATCGGCTGTCTTCTGGCGGTATCCTTCCACGCTACCACGGACGAGGTGCGCAACAAACTGGTGCCGATCAACAAACGCTGGAACATTGAGGCGCTTCTTAACGCGCTGCGCGACTATCCGCGCCTGACCAACTCCGAACGTATCACCTTTGAATACGTGATGCTGAAGGACGTGAACGACAGCGACGAAGATGCCCACCGGCTGGTGGAACTGATCAAGGGTATTCCGGCCAAGGTGAACCTCATTCCATTCAACGAATGGCCCGGCGCACCTTACAAACGTTCGTCGAACAACCGCATCCACGCCTTTGCCAACATCATCTATCAGGCCGGCTATGCGTCGCCCATCCGTACGCCACGCGGCGAGGACATCCTGGCAGCCTGTGGTCAGCTCAAGTCCGCGACCGAGCGCGCCAGAAAGAACCGCAAGCAGATTGAAGCAGAGGCCGGACTATCGTCCTGATCATCTGACCGGACGCACAGACACCCGGCTCCGGTCGCCGTACCCTGGTACCGACAATATTGGCGTGGCCGCTTTTCGCCATGATTGCGCATCGCTGCCGCAATCTTTCCCTTATTCGGGTGAAATTTTGCCATTCAGGCAGAACAGTTTCGAATCCAGAGACAATGAGGTCCAGAAAGGAATCGAAATGCAAGACAGCATCGGCGAAGCGGCCAACATCAATGAGATCGAACCCGGGGTTCTGACCATGATCCGCGACGAGCGCGAAAAGGCACTCAGCCCGCGCGAATGGAAATTCCGCCTTCGCGGCTATGGCTATGGCATCAAGACCGTCGAAGGGGAACAGATCCTGACGAGACTGCCCAAGAACGTCCCCATTGGTGTGCTGCCGCCAGAGTTCTGCTGAACACGGTCGGCACACTTCAAGGTGGAGCGATCTGGCGAGGTTCAGCGATTGCGGTCTGGCAGCGTGTCTCGCGCTGGCGCCGGCTCCCAGTTTTCGATGATGTCCACAGCCTCCTGAGCCGTTTCGACAAACCGGAACAGGTCAAGATCACGGTCTGAGATGGTCCCGGCATCGGCAAGGGCCTCCCAATTGATGATCTTCTCCCAGAAGGCACGACCAAACAGGATGAAGGGCACCCGCTCCATCCGCCCGGTCTGAACGAGGGTGAGGCTCTCGAACAGCTCATCCAGCGTCCCAAAACCGCCCGGGAACACGGTGATCGCCCGAGCGCGCATCAGGAAGTGCATCTTGCGCACTGCAAAATAGTGGAAATTGAAACTTAGCTCTGGCGTCACGTACTCGTTTGGCGCCTGTTCATGCGGCAGAACGATCCCCAATCCGATGGAATGCCCACCTGCATCCACGGCGCCAAGGTTGCCCGCCTCCATCACGCCGGGACCGCCACCCGTCACCACCACGTTGTGATGACCCGAAGATTTCAGAGACTCCACCGTCATTAACCGCGCGAACTCGCGCGCCTCGTCATAGAAATGCGACAGATCCGCGAGAGTCTGGGTGCGCGCCTGGTCTCTGTTCTCCGGGCTCGGAATGCGCGCACCACCAAACATGACGATGGTGCTTTCGATCCCCTTTTCATCCAGCAAAAGCTGAGGTTTCAGCAATTCCAACTGCAACCGCACCGGGCGCAGCTCGTCCCGCAGCATGAAATCGTTATCGGCAAAGGCCAGCTTGTACGACGGGGAACGCGTTTGCGGTGTCAGCGGAATATGCTCGGCGCGGCTGCGGTCGGACAGGGCGTCGGGAAAGGGGCTTTTGCGATCATCACTCATGGGAACTGCCTGCGGATTTTGGTCACTTGCCACCCTGTCTATCCGCACCATGCGGCAGGCGCCAGTCCAACGCGGCGCCTGGCCTCTTGCGCCCGCTGCGCAGTGGCGTAGTCTCCCCCGGCACAAGCAAGCAACAGGCGGACCGGATGAATTGGACAGGCGAAATCACCAAGGCAGCAGAGCGTATCAACGGCCATGTGCAGATCACGCCTGTTCTGCGCACACAGGGATTTGGGCTGACCTTCCCGATTGAGATGAAGCTGGAGCACGTGCAGCATACCGGCAGCTTCAAGGCCCGCGGTGCTTTCAACACCCTCCTGAGCAGCGAAGTACCCGAGGCGGGCCTCGTCGCGGCTTCGGGGGGCAACCACGGAGCGGCCGTCGCCTATGCGGCCAGCAAGCTGGGCCACAAGGCACGGATCTATGTGCCCGAGATGGCCGGCCCCGCCAAGATTTCCCTGATCCGAGATGCAGGCGCGGATCTGCAGGTGGTGCCCGGCGCCTATGCCAATGCCCTGGAGCTGGCACAAGCCTACGAGGCCGAGACCGGCGCCATGCAGGTCCACGCCTATGATGCCCCCGGCACCGTCGCCGGTCAGGGCACCTGCTTTTCAGAATGGGAAGAGCAAGGGCTTGAAGCGGACACCGTGGTGATCGCGGTCGGCGGCGGCGGCCTGATTGCCGGTGCGCTCGCCTGGTTTGACGGCAGGAAAAAGATCGTCGCGGTCGAACCTCATACCTCCTGCGCGCTCCATGCGGCGCTGCAAGCAGATGCTCCGGTGGATGTGGAAGTTTCGGGCGTTGCCGCCAATGCCCTTGGCGCCAAACGCATCGGCTCGATCTGCTTTGATCTGGCACGGGAAAACGGCGTGACCTCCGTCACAGTATCGGATGAGGCCATCACTGCGGCGCAATCAGCGCTCTGGCGCGAGCGGCGCATCCTGACCGAACCCGCAGGCGCCACCACGCTGGCGGCCCTGATGTCTGGCGCCTACCAACCGGAGCCGGGTGAGCGCGTCGCCGTGCTGGTCTGTGGTGGCAATATCGCCCCAGATCCGCTGGCACCGCAAGGCTAAGGCTTGCGACAGCACAAAAGGCACCCTATCGCAAGGTCATGACCGCCACGATTGCAGACAGGATCTATCTGGAGCTCAGCGAGCGTATCGTCACCGGGCAGCTGCCTGCGGGCGAAAAGCTGCGCCAGGACCATATCGCGCGCGAGTTCGACACCAGTCATGTGCCCGTGCGCGAGGCCCTGTTGCGGCTTGAGGCCCACGGGCTTGCCTATTCGCAGCCGCGCCGTGGCACCCGCGTGAGCGCCCTTGATCCCGCCGAGATCCGCGAAGTGATAGAGATGCGCGTGGCGCTTGAGGTGCTGGCGCTCACACACGCTTTTGCCCGGCTGAGCGATACAGACACCAAAGCGGCAGACGCCGCCCGCATCGCCTGCGATGAGGCAACCGATATGGCCTCCTGGGAGCGGCTGAACCGCCAGTTTCATCGCACCATCCTGTCGACATGCGGCATGCCGCGCCTTCTGGCGGCCATCGACGATCTGCACATCGCTTCGGCCCGGCATCTGTTTGCGAACTGGAAACACCAGTGGCGCCCGCGCGCCGATAAGGATCACGCCGCCATCGTTCAGGCCATGCTGCGGCGGGATGCGGCGGCGGGATGCGAGATTCTGCGCCGCCACCTGCGCCGGGTGCGATAGATCGTCCGGGGGCCACCAAAAGGCCGCCACACACCGCAATCGGCACATGACCTTGCCCGCAAATGCCGCTATGTAGGCGCGAAACCATATTCTTGCCGGAGATACACTCATGTCCAACGCACAGCTGGAAGCCGCAATCGAAGCCGCCTGGGAGGCGCGTGATACCATCACCCCCGCAACTTCGGGCGAAACGCGGGAAGCGATCGAGGATACTCTGAACGCTCTAGATTCCGGCAGCCTGCGCGTCGCCGAAAAGCTGGAGAATGGCGACTGGCACGTGAACCAATGGGCAAAAAAAGCCGTTCTTTTGGGCTTCCGCATCAAGGACATGGAGATCCAGACCGGTGGTCCGCAGGACTCTGGCTGGTGGGACAAGGTCGACAGCAAGTTCAAGGGCTGGGGCGAAAACCAGTGGAAGGCCGCCGGTTTCCGTGCCGTGCCGAACTGCGTCGTGCGCAAATCCGCCTTTATCGCGCCGGGCGTGGTGCTGATGCCTTCCTTCGTGAATCTCGGCGCCTATGTGGATGAAGGCACCATGGTCGACACCTGGGCCACCGTCGGCTCCTGTGCGCAGATCGGCAAGAACGTGCACCTGTCGGGCGGCGTCGGCATTGGCGGCGTGCTGGAACCGATGCAGGCCGGCCCCACCATCATCGAAGACAACTGCTTCATTGGTGCGCGTTCGGAAGTGGTCGAAGGCTGCATCGTGCGCGAAGGCTCGGTTCTGGGCATGGGCGTTTACATTGGCAAATCGACCAAGATCGTCGACCGCGAAACCGGTGAGGTCATGTACGGCGAAGTGCCGCCCTATTCGGTGGTGGTCTCCGGTTCCATGCCGTCGAAGAACGGCATCAACCTTTACTGCGCGGTGATCGTGAAGCGCGTGGATGCGCAGACCCGCTCCAAGACCGGCATCAACGAGCTGCTGCGCGACTGATCCCGGCCTTAACTGGCAACCATGGAAACGCGCCCCAATCCGGGGCGCGTTTTCGTTAGAGGATCCCCGGCAGGGTCAATTGATGCTGGCGCGCGCAGTCCTTTGCAATCTCATATCCCGCATCTGCATGACGCATGACGCCGGTGGCCGGATCGTTCCATAGCACCCGCTCGATGCGGCGGTCGGCGTCTTCGCTGCCATCGCAGCAGATCACTACGCCGGAATGCTGCGAGAACCCCATGCCTACCCCGCCGCCATGGTGCAGCGACACCCAGGTCGCGCCCGAGGCGGTGTTCAGCAGCGCGTTCAAAAGCGGCCAATCCGACACCGCGTCAGAGCCGTCCCTCATTGCCTCCGTCTCGCGATTTGGCGAGGCGACCGAGCCGCTGTCCAGATGGTCGCGGCCAATGACCACCGGCGCGGACAGCTCGCCATTGCGGACCATCTCGTTGAAGGCCAGTCCGGCCCGGTGGCGATCGCCTAGCCCAATCCAGCAGATCCGTGCGGGCAGACCCTGAAACGCGATCCGCTCCTCTGCCATATCCAGCCAGCGATGCAAACCTTCGTTTTCGGGGAACAGCTCTTTCATCTTGGCGTCGGTCTTGCGGATATCCTCCGGATCGCCCGACAGGGCACACCAGCGGAAGGGGCCAATGCCCCGGCAGAACAGCGGGCGGATATAGGCGGGCACGAAACCGGGGAAATCGAAGGCGTTCGTGAGCCCTTCCTCCAACGCCATCTGGCGGATGTTGTTGCCATAATCAACGGTGGGAATGCCCATCGCGTGGAACTGGCACATGGCCTCGACCTGCACTTTCATGCTGGCGCGGGCGGCCTTTTCCACCGCTTTAGGGTCGGTTTCGCGTTTCTCGATCCACTCACCCATGGTCCAGCCCAGCGGCAGGTAGCCATTGATCGGATCATGGGCCGAGGTCTGATCCGTGACAAGATCGGGGCGGATGCCACGCCGCACCAGTTCGGGAAAGACATCGGCGGCATTGCCCAAAAGGCCCACCGATTTTGCTTCACCCGCATCGGTCCAGCGCGCGATCAACGCCAGCGCCTCGTCCAGGCTGTCGGTCTGCTCATCGAGGTAGCGCGTGCGCAGGCGGAAATCGATGCTGTCCGGGTTGCATTCCACCGCAAGACAGCAGGCCCCGGCCATCACCGCCGCAAGCGGCTGCGCGCCGCCCATGCCGCCGAGGCCACCGGTCAGGATCCATTTGCCGCCGAGGTCTCCGCCATAGTGCTGGCGCCCGGCCTCGGCAAAGGTCTCATAGGTGCCCTGCACGATGCCTTGCGTGCCGATGTAGATCCAGGACCCGGCCGTCATTTGACCGTACATCATGAGCCCCTTGCGATCGAGTTCGTTGAAATGGTCCCAGGTCGCCCAGCGCGGCACCAGGTTCGAATTGGCAATCAACACGCGCGGCGCGTCCCTGTGGGTTTGGAAGATGCCGACGGGTTTGCCCGATTGCACCAGAAGGGTCTGATCGTCTTCCAGGCTCCGCAGGCTGTCGACGATGAGGTCAAAATCCTTCCAGGTTCGCGCCGCCCGCCCGATGCCGCCATAGACCACCAATTCATGCGGGTTCTCGGCCACATCGGGGTGCAGGTTGTTCATCAGCATCCGCAGCGGCGCCTCGGTCAACCAGGACTTGGCGCTGATCTCGGGTCCCGTGGGCGGATAGATGTCGCGGTTGTTCTTGCGGGGATCGGTCATGTCGGCCTCCAGGAAATAAGATCGGTCAGGATGTGGCGAAGATGTTCGCGCAGCCGGTCGGCGCGGATGCGGTCATAGGTCCAAGGCGGGACCTCTTCGCAGTAGCTGGCCTGCGCCAGTTCCATCTGGATCGCGTGAACGCCTTGCGCGGGGTGGCCATAGTGGCGGGTGGTCCAGCCACCAAGGAAGCGGCCATTGAGGATGGAGGAATAGCCCCTGGCAGCCTCGCACCGCTGCTGCACCTGCGCCTCGATACCGGGATCGCAGGTTACTCCGCGATTGGTGCCAATGTTGAAATCCGGCAGCCGCCTATCGAACAGAAACGGGATCTGGCTGCGGATCGAATGGCAGTCATAGAGGATGGCAAAGCCATGCAAATCGCGGACCCGGCGTAGCTCGACCTCTAGCGCAGAGTGATAGGGCGCATGATAAAGATCCCCAAGCCGCGCGATTTCCTCCGCGTCCGGTTCGGCCCCGTCCTGCCAGATCGGGTGCCCGTCAAAATCCGTCATCGGGACCAGCGTTGTGGTGTTCTGCCCAGGATAAAGGCTCTGCCCTTCGGGATCGCGGTTCACGTCGATCACGTAGCGATGGATGGGGGTGCGCACTGTGGTGACCCCATCGACCAGACCGGTGTAAAGACCGTGCACATGCCAATCCGTATCCGCCAGCGCGCGGCCTGTATCATTGAGTTTGTCCCAGACCTCGACAGGGACATCGGTGCCGGTATGGGGTAGCGCCAGCACAAGGGGCGATGCGCCGCGCGTGACCTCGATCATTTTGCAACCTCGATGCCCGCCGCTGCCGCGATGCGGCCTTTGCGGATCATGGCGCTGGCCGTTTCGATTTCGGGCGCAAGGTAGCGATCCTCGGCAAGCGGAGGGATCTCGGAACGCAAACTCCGCATTACATCCTGCAAACGCAAGGAGGTCGCCAGTGGCGCGCGCGCCTCGACCCCTTGAGCAGCACAGAGCAATTCGACCCCGAGGATCACCGACAGGTTCTGCCCCATTCGCCCCAGCCGCAGCGCGCCATGGGCGGCCATGGAGACGTGATCCTCCTGGTTGGCTGAGGTGGGCGTTGAATCGGTCACACACGGGTTTGCAAGGTGTTTGTTCTCGCTCATCAGGGCTGCCGTCGTCACCTCGGCGATCATAAAGCCAGAATTGAGCCCCGGATCGGGCGTCAGGAAGGGCGGCAGGTTATGGGACAAGGTCGGGTCCACCATCAGTGCAACGCGGCGCTGCGCGATGGCGCCGATTTCGGCGATGGCCAGCGCGATCTGATCGGCGGCAAATCCCACATATTCGGCATGGAAATTCCCGCCCGAAACGATGCGACCAGACTCGGTCAGCACCAACGGATTGTCTGTGACGGCGTTTGCCTCGACCTCAAGCGTACGGGCAGCCATGCGCAGAACGTCCAGCGCCGCGCCCAGAACCTGCGGCTGGCAGCGGATGCAATAGGGATCCTGCACCCGGCTGTCTCCCTCACGGTGGCTGTCACGAATCTCGCTACCCTGCATCAGGTGACGCATTTCACCGGCCACGTCGATCTGCCCTGCGTGGCCGCGCAGATCGTGGACCTCAGCAAATAGCGGGGCGGTAGAGCCCATGATCGCATCCGTGGTGAGGGCCGCAACCACGATGGAGGCTTCGGCAAGCAGCCAGGCATCGAACAGCCCGGCAAGGGCGCAGGCGGTTGAAAACTGGGTTCCGTTTATAAGGGCGAGCCCCTCTTTCGGCCCGAGGACAATAGGCTCTAATCCAGACTGCTTCAGGGCCGTGGCACCGGACATGCGCACTCCTGCAACAATCGCCTCCCCCTCTCCGATCATCACAGCCGCCATATGAGCAAGCGGCGCCAGATCGCCCGAAGCACCGACAGAGCCTTGCGAGGGTACAACGGGCGTGACGCCAAGCGCGAGCATGCGCTCGATCTGTTCTATGACGGTCCAGCGCACGCCAGATGCACCGCGCCCCAGCGACACCAGTTTGAGCGCCATCATCAGCCGGACCTTGTCTGCCGCAAGCGGCTCCCCCACCCCGCAGCAATGGCTGAGGATGAGGTTGCGCTGCAGTTGTGCGGTATCCGCAGGGGCAATCCGCGTGGAGGCGAGCTTTCCAAAGCCGGTGTTGACGCCGTAGACTGGCTCATCACCAGCGGCAGCGGCGGCGACCATATGGGCCGCCTCTTCGACCCCTGCGCGGGCAGATGGATCAAGGCACAGGGGATCCGTACCGCGATAGATGGTTTCGAGCGTGTGCAGCGTTACAGCACCGGGTGTTATCTGGAGCATCTCTTGCCCTCAACAATCGTTTCGTGAAGCGGGTTGAACCCGATGCGATAGGACAGCTCGGCAGGGCGCGTGACATCCCAGATCGCCAGATCAGCCCGCAGCCCCGATGCGATCCGGCCCCGGTCGCGCAGCCCCAGCGCACGGGCCGCATGGGCGGTCACCCCGGCCAAAGCCTCCTGCGGGGTCATGCGGAACAGCGTGCAGCCCATGTTCATAGCCATCAAAAGCGAGGTCATCGGAGAGGAGCCGGGATTGCAATCGGTGGCGAGCGCCATGGGCACGCCATGCTTGCGGAATAGATCTATCGGCGGCGCCTGGGTTTCACGAAGCGTATAGAAAGCTCCCGGCAGGATCACCGCAACAGAGCCTGCCTTTGCCATGGCTAAGGCATCTGCTTCGGTTGCGTATTCCAGGTGGTCGACAGACAGGGCGCGGCGCGTGGCAGCCAAGGCGGTTCCGCCCTGATGGCTAAGCTGCTCAGCATGGAGTTTAATCGGCAGGCCCAGCTCAGACGCGCATTGAAACACCTCGTCGATTTGAGAGGCGGAAAAGGCGATGTTTTCGCAGAACCCATCCACCGCGTCGACCAATCCCTCGGCATGTGCCGCGCGTAGTGCAGGCAAGCAGATCTCAGTCAGGTAGGCCTCCGCCCGCCCATCGTATTCCGGCGGCACCGCGTGGGCGCCGAGAAAGGTGGTAGTAATGGTCACCGGGCGCAAATGACCCAATTGCCGGGCCGCACGCAGCATGGTCAACTCGGTATCGCGATCCAGGCCATAGCCGGATTTGATCTCCACCGTGGTGATGCCTTCGCGGATGAGAGCATCAAGGCGCGGCAGGGCACTGGAAATAAGATCCCCTTCCGAGGCGGCGCGGGTCGCAGCAACGGTAGACGCAATCCCGCCCCCGGCCCTTGCAACCTCTTCATAGGACGCACCGTTCAACCGCAGCTCAAACTCATGCGCGCGGTCGCCGCCAAAGACCAAGTGTGTGTGACAATCGATTAAACCCGGCGTCAGCAGGCGCCCCTCAAGGTCAATAGTCTCCCACGTGCGGAAATGCGAAGGCAGATCGGCCGCGCAGCCGGTCCAGGCGATCCGTCCGTTCTCAACGGCAACAGTCGCGTCCGGGATCAGCCCATATGGGTCAGACCTTCCTTGCATCATCGCGGCATTGCAGCCGCTCAGCACATATTGGGTTGGATCGCTCATTGGCCCCTCAGAAACAGCTTGATGGCGAATTACTATGCGCATACCTATATTATGTCTATACATATGGTGATATCATGCAAACAATTTTTGCGCGGCAGGCCCGCCTTCCTGGCGGATGGGTACAAGACCTACGCCTGAGGATTGAGAACGGTGCCATTGCGGCGCTGCAGCCGGACAGCACATCGCAGGACGGCGATACCCGGGTCGACACGCTGTTGCCGGGGATGGCAAACCTGCATTCACACAGCTTTCAACGCGCCATGGCCGGAATGACCGAACATCGCGCCCCAGGAAAAGACAGCTTCTGGACCTGGCGTGATCTGATGTATCGCTTTGTCGAAAAACTCACCCCCGACCATATCGAGGCGATTGCAGCCCTAACCTTCATGGAGATGCTGGAGGCCGGTTTTACTTCGGTGGGGGAATTCCACTACCTGCATCATCGACCAGGGGGAGCGCCCTATGCGGACCCTACCGAGTTGAGCCAACGTGTCTTTGCGGCAGCCATGGAAACCGGCATTGGCCTGACCCATCTGCCGGTGCTCTACTCCTATGGCGGCGCAGGGCAACAGCCACTGTCCGGCGGGCAGCTTCGGTTCGGCAATTCCGTGGATAGTTTCGTAGCCCTACTGGAGAACACACGCGCAGCCGCCCGACGCAACATGCCCGCTGATACGGTTGTCGGCCTCGCGCCCCACTCCCTGCGGGCAACCTGCCCGGAAGAGTTGATCAAGGCGATCTCGCTGCAAGAGGGCACCCCCCTTCACATCCACATAGCCGAGCAACCCGCTGAAGTGCGCGCTATCCAGGATTGGCTCGGGGGGCGCCCGGTTGAATGGCTGCTCGAAAATACATCGGTCGACAGCAGTTGGTGCCTGATCCATGCCACCCATATGACGGGCAAAGAAACGCAGCACATGGCACAGTCTGGAGCCGTCGCGGGCCTGTGCCCCATCACCGAGGCCAATCTCGGGGATGGCCCCTTCAATGGGCCGGATTTTCTGGGCAATGACGGACGCTTTGGCATTGGATCGGATTCGAATGTGCGTATCTCACTACCTGAAGAGCTGCGCATGTTGGAGTATTCCCAACGTTTGCGCCACATGGCCCGCAACGTGATGATCCATGAGGCCGGATCTGTTGGCGCATCGCTTTTTCTTGGCGGGGCTCAAGGTGGGGCACTGGCTTTGGGCCGCAATAGCGGGCAGATCGAAGTTGGCGGCCTGGCTGATCTCATCGCCATTGACAGCGACCGGCCATCACTGTGTGCACTTCCACCCTCTCAGCTTCTGGACGGTTTCTGCTTTGCGGCCGGGGACGATGCGGTCACCGATGTCTGGAGCGCCGGGCGCCACAAGGTGCGACAGGGCAGACATGCTTCCCGCGACAGCATCGTGGCAACGTATAAGCGCTGCATATCGGATCTCTGCGCTGCACTTTAGCCTGCGAACTTTACAAATCGCGCCCAGAGACCGACAAAGACATTGACCAGCTCATCGACGCAAGTGACAGGACAGCCGTTGCAATCCGAAAAAAAGACCACATACCAGGATGTACGGGACGAGGTCCTGCGTCGCATTCAGGGCCGGATCTGGGATCAGGGCAGCCTTCTGCCGACTGAGCAGGAGCTGTCAGAAGAGTTCGGCTGCGCCCGTGCAACCGTCAACCGGGCCTTGCGGGAGCTGGCCGAGCGCGGGATCATCGACCGCAAACGCAAAAGCGGCACCCGTGTTACAACAGCGCCAGTGAAACAGGCGCGGCTGGAAATCAGCGTCACCCGGCATCAGGTTGAAGAGACAAACGCCAGCTATCGCTACAGGCTGGTGAGCCGCGAAATCGTGCAAGCTCCCGATTGGCTTGCCGCGCAAATGGGGCTGCCCGCGCAAGCGCGGGTACTGCATCTGACTTGTATGCATTATGCAGACAACCGCCCCTTTCAGCATGAAACCCGCTGGATAAATATCGACGCGGTTCCGGACGTTGACACGGCAGATTTCAGCGCGACCGGTCCGAATGAGTGGCTGCTGGCACGGGTGCCATTTTCCGATGCGGAGATTGCCTTATCCTCGGTCGCCGCATCGGCCGATATCGCTTCATTTCTGGGCGCCAAGGAGGGCACGCCCCTGTTTCTAATGGAGCGAAGCACCTGGTTTCAGGGTCAGCCTGTGACCTTTGTGCGTCTGCATTTTCATGAAGGATACCGGATGCGGACTCGCTATTGATTGAGCGTCGGGAGATCAGGCGGCCCGGAACAGCAACTCCGCCTCATATGCTCTCAACGCGGGACGAGCTGCGGGACCAAAGGCGGCCAGCCCCCCCCCGATCACCTGCAGGATTTCCGCCCGCGCGTATGCGTCAAAACCCTCCAAGGTTTCGCACCGGGGGTGATAGCTTTCGCTGAACAGCCCATTGCCACATACAATCTCATGTTGGTCAAAAAGCAGGTGGACATAGGTCACCGCATTCCCGTCAGCGTGTCTGCGAATGGCCGTACCGTTGTTCAGATCCTTGGCCTTTATCAGAACCTGTGCTGATCCAAAGATGAAATCAGCTAGGTTCGATGCCACAAGGACGCGATGACACGGCGAAAGCTCTATTTCGTCATGCGCGCCCAAGGCACCGGCCGCGAACACTGCTGGCGCATCCCCTCCCTCGGCGACGCGCGCACTACGATCGGTCCAGCCCAGCGGCTGGAATCCGTGGTCGCGAGTGCGCACTTGCGTGCCCGGCTTGAGGCTCTCTACAGGGATCCGTCCCCCAAGAGTATCGATGAGTTTTCCCGCGACGAAACGGGGCACAGTGGTCATTTCCACGACGCCGGTGTCCGTATCTCCCAGATTGTCCGCCACGGTATAGGTAAAAGTAGTCGTCTCAGGGCCGTCCACATCCGCCTGCCTCGCGACCGTGAAGGTGCCATCCATGTTAAGCGTTTCCTGCTCTCCGTTCGCAAGAGTCACGGTACTGCCCAGCGTTACGGGTTGGCCTCACCGGGATTCACAGGGGCTGTCAGGGTCAGCGTGATGGTGAACCCGTCCATTTCGGTATTGTAGACGTCATCGTTCTGGTGGTTGTCGACATAGAGGTTCTTGTTCGCTTAATCGTTGATGTTGTCGCTCGAAATATCACCTGTCCCAATGGTCATGTCGGCCTGTTCACCGTTGACCCAGACGCCAACAACATCGTTGCCCCCCGTGCCGACCCATTCAAGATACTCCTCCGAGGAGAAGACGAACTGCATGGTCTGGGTAGAACCGGCGGGTATGAACTCGGCTTCGAAAACTGCTGCGTCAAAGGTTTGCGCGCCCGCCAAGGCTGTGAGATCGTCATCTCCAGCTGAGCCGAGACGGGTTGTGGTGCGCGCACTCGTGTTCACGTCTCCACTACTGTTGGTCACATCCTGAGCGTTGCCCGTTGACAGTATCACACCGCTGTCAGACGGGGTTAGACCAGGTGCTACCGTGTCGCCGTTTGAATAGATACCCGAGGCACCCTGAACGCCGGTATGGCTGGCGCCGGTGATCGTAATGCCGCTGCCAAACATGGCATCCGCCATTTGCATGGCCGAAGCGGCGGTTTCGATCGACAATTCAGAAGCGACTGGCATGACGTCCATCCTGAGCCGGAATGCGTATTCAGGAACGGCCCACTGCGTAAGAGACCGTTTTGCGGTAGGCTGCACCGTGACCCGTTGCGAATTGGTAAAAATTTTAGGCCAATTGCAGTAAAGCTGTTCGCGAGCCACCCACAGGTCAAACCTCGGACAAACGGATTGACCGCAAGGCCGCACCGGCGTAGGTCCGGCGCCATGGAAAAGAAGAAACCCTCACGCCAGCAAGTCTACACGCTTTTGGTTCAGATCGGACGCAAAGAGGGTGACGGGCTGCCCGATGGCGCCACAGGTGCGGCGTTGATGGTCTATGCCTCTGGCGTGGACGAGGCAGAGGCCGTGCGCGAAACCGTCGCGATACTGAAACAGGCAGATACAGCCCCTCTGGATGTGACCGGCTATGGCACGCTCGCAGAACGAGAGGCCGAAGGGCATGAGATCGGAGACGAAGAACGCGACCTCATGCAGCGTGCCTTGGAGGAAAACGCTGTGATCGTTGCACAGATGACGCCATTCTTTGACGGCGATGAAGCCACGATTCACTAGCCTGTACTTAACCCAAGGATCTACTTGGCGTTGCCGAACCAGCGCTTGTAGATCTGATCGTAGGTTCCATCTTCCTGGAGCGCGAGCAGCACGCGGTTTACCTCTTCGGTATGCGGAGAGCCTTGCGGGAACAACAGACCATAGTTCTCACGCAGGAACGAAGCGCCAATGGTGCGCCCATGCGCCTCTCCCTGATGGTTGACATAGTAGTTCAAAACCGGCGCATCAAAGACGACCGCATCTATATCCCGCGCCTCAAAGGCCTCAATGAGTTCCGATAGTCCGGTGAAATCATAATAGTCGATATCCCGTCGCTGCAGGAAACCGGCTGCGGTAGAGCCCGTAATCGTGCCAACACGTTGCCCGTAAAGATCGTTGACGGAATTCACCTTTCCGGTGATCGCCTCCACCGTCATTGCGGTGGTGATCTTGGCAACAAAGACCGAAACGACAAACAGCGAAGAAATCACCAATAGCACCCCAAACATCCGACCGATGGGGGTACGCGGTACGCGCTCTTCAAAGCCGCCATTCACAACAAGGTTCAGGGCCCACCAGAAGGACGGAAACCAGGCCTCGTTCAGGGGACGGTCGAAATAGGGCTGGGCACGGCGCTCGAACACCCACATCAGCATGCCGCCGCCAAAGAGCACCAAAAAAGCAAGACCGACGGCAGCGGCCAGATCCCAGGAGAGCATGGCCCGCAACAAGGATGGAGGGCGGACATCCTCGGCATGAACCATGATCTGCAGACCGCTTTCGAATACCGGCTGGCTGAAGTCCATCTCCGTTTCACGGGACGCCGTGATCGAGATATTCGCCGCAGCCATATCAGCCTCACCGCTGCGCACGCCCTCCAGCATCTCGCCGAAAGTGTTGGTGCGGTTGATCTGATAGCTCCAGCCCAGACGCTCTGCCAGCGCATCAACAAGCTCGATCGAAAAACCGGTATCTTCACCGTTTTCAACCATCGAAAACGGCGGGCGTGTCACCGTGTTGACCGTCAGCGTCTGCGCTGTGATCGCTTGCGCCCACAGGATGAGCACGATTGACATAGGAAAGCGAATAAAGCGCACGTTCGACCCGGACCCGTTTATTTCGGAGATCAAAATTGTCTTAGGCGCTCAGATGATTTCACGCAAGCTTGATCCCATCCACAAGAGTTTTGCGGACGACCTCAAAGAAAAACCTGTCCACGCAGGCTTTAAAAAACCGCTTTGCTCAGATCGCATACGCCTGCGCAAGCAGCCGAGCCTCTCTGCTCGAGAGCGTGGGCCGGGCAGCAGCCCCGTAGCCCTCACCAGTTTCGAGATCTAGGTCCGGGAAAAGCGCGCAGATTTCCTCAAGTACCTGCCGTTCGAACAGATCCTTGATCTCGAAACT
>Ga0208016_100097_pt1 | contig 51128 bp, 44 predicted proteins | sample 28_taG_FD_184102 | JGI IMG/M metagenome (GOLD analysis project Ga0208016, IMG submission 184102) | Marine viral communities from Cariaco Basin, Caribbean Sea - 28_WHOI_OMZ (SPAdes) (version 2) | ecosystem: Environmental > Aquatic > Marine > Oceanic | place: Caribbean Sea: Cariaco Basin...
CCCTCTGTGATTGTGTTTCCAAAATCGACCGAGCAAGTCCAAAGCGTGGTGAAGCTGGCCAATGAATATGGCATAGTCATCACCCCAAGTGGTGGCCGTACTGGATTATCTGCCGGTGCTGTGGCCAGTCATGGCGAGATTGTACTTAGCCTTGATAAAATGAATAAAATTGGTGAGTTTTTCCCCGCCGATAGAATGGTTGAGATTGAAGCAGGCGTCATCACCGAGCAGCTACAGCAGTTCGCTGAAGACAAAGGCCTATACTATCCTGTGGATTTTGCCTCAGCAGGCTCCAGTCAAATTGGGGGTAACATCGGCACCAACGCCGGCGGCATCAAAGTAATTCGCTATGGCATGACGCGTAACTGGGTGCTGGGTCTTACAGTCGTCACTGGTAAGGGTGATATCTTACAGCTCAACCGCGGTATGATAAAAAATGCCACCGGTTATGATTTGCGTCATTTGTTTATCGGTGCAGAAGGTACGTTAGGCATTGTCACCAAAGCACAAATCAAGCTTGAACGTGCCCCGCAGGACTTGACGGTGATGGTATTTGGCATGGATAAGTTTGAGCATGTGATGCATGTGCTGTCCGCTTTTCAGTCTCAAATTGACTTGACTGCCTTTGAGTTCTTCGATGATGTGGCTATTGAGAAGCTGATGGCCACAGGCCATGTACAAGAGCCTTTTGAAGCCCGTACCAAATATTACGCCCTACTTGAATTTGAGGCCCCCTATGAGCCTATCATGGATAAGGCGATGGCCATGTTTGAGCAGTGCATGGAGAATGGCTGGATTGTCGATGGTGTCATGAGTCAAAACCTATCTCAAGCCGCTGAGCTGTGGAAACTGCGCGAGTATATCTCAGAGACCATCTCAGTATTTACCCCATATAAAAACGATGTGTCAGTACTGATCAGCTATGTGCCTGAGTTTATCAGGGATATTGAGAGTGTGGTCAACAGCAACTACCCGGACTTTGAGATTTGCTGGTTTGGTCATATTGGTGATGGTAACTTGCATTTAAACATCTTAAAACCTGAGAATTTATCCAAAGATGAGTTCTTTGAAAAATGCCAAAGTGTTAATGATCTAGTGTTTGCCACAGTACAAAAATACGGCGGATCGGTGTCTGCCGAGCATGGTGTGGGCATGACCAAAAAGCCTTATTTGAACTACACCCGTAGCGAGAGCGAAATTGAGTACTTAAAAGCACTAAAACAAGTGTTTGATCCTAATGCGATTATGAACCGTGGTAAGATTTTTGATGTTTAGTTTTAGTTTTATACTTACTACCTGTACTAAACTCGGCTATCAATAATAACCGGATAGCCTTTGTGCTCAATGACGGTAGCTTTCACCCCATATAAATCCTGTATGGTCTCTTGCGTCAGCACTTCAATAGGATGGCCGGTTTGAATAACTTGTCCGGTCTTCATCATGACTACGGTATCGGCGAACTGTGCGGCTTGGTTGATATCGTGTAGCACAATAACCACTGTCTTTTTTTGTTCATGAGCCAAACTGCGTAGGGCGCGCATCAGCTGGCCTGAGTGGTACATGTCTAAGTTGTTAAGCGGCTCATCAAGCAGTAAATAAGGGGTATCCTGGCAGACAATCATAGCAATCAATACCCGCTGCTGTTGCCCACCTGATAAGGTAGATAAGTAGCGGTTTGCCATATCTTGCAATTCAAACTTCTCAATAACCTCAGCCACCTTTTGATGATCGGTTGGGGTAGGCCGGCCTTGATGATACGGATAACGGCCGAACATCAATAGCTCTTCTACCCGCAAGCGGCCTTGTAGTTGATTGCTTTGTGCCAATATGGCCACTGTCTTAGCCATAACCTTACTGTCGGTATGTGCAATGTCGTACTCACCAAACTGAACCGACCCACTTTGTAGCGGTTGTAGGCGTGACATGACGCTAAACAAGGTGGACTTTCCGGCACCATTTGGCCCAATTAACGCAATCACTTGCGCATCTTCTAAGCTTAAGCTGACATTATTTAATATGGGGTGGTGATCGATGTGATGGCTTACATTATTAATGGTAATCATAAAGATATTCAGCTGTCAGGTATAAAAATAGGATGAAAATTAGGGGGATATAACAGTAAGTGTCAAAGAAGCAGTCAAGCGGGCTTATTGATCACTTAGGCCACCTGCTTGCGATACTGCTTTAAAATCAGGCCGATAAAGACCATGCCGCCGAGCAGTTCAATCACAACTGACAACACACCGGCCATGCCAAGCACCCGCTCAAACAAAGTCTGACCCAATACCAACGTAATCATGGACACCAAGCTGACCAAAACGATACGCTCGCTATGATACATGCTGTGGCTTATGCGGTTGGTCAAAGCGCACACCAATAACCCCAAAAATACGATAGGGCCGACAAAGGCGGTCGCGGTTGCGACCAGCACTGAGATGACCACCAATAGACGCAAGGTTAAACCTTGATAATCAATGCCCAGAACAATTGCATCGGAGCGGCCAAGCATCAGTACATCGACCTGAAAGCGCCAGCGCCAAATAAGCCATGCACTGACAAGACAAATGGCCAGGCTCAGCCACATCATATGGACATTGGTGATATTAAATTGGGCAAAGCTGGCCGCTTGTATCACTACGAAGTCTTCGGGGTTAATGAGGCGTGCCACCAAATTTGATAAGCTTCTAAATAACACGCCAAAGATAATGCCGACTAAAATTAGCCGAGATAAAGAGTGCTCAGTGCGATTAAATAATAGCCGAAACAGGAATAAGGAGGCGGCCACCATCAGTGCCACTTCAATGCCAAACTTTAGTAACGGCTGACTGGTAAACATATTCACCGCACCCAAGAAGAACACCAATAGGCTTTGGATAAGAATATATAACGAGTCAAAGCCCAATAGGGCAGGCGTTAAAATCGGGTTGTGGGTGAGGCTTTGAAACAGCAGTGTCGAGACTCCAATACAGTAGCCCACAATCATAAGTGCCGCCAGCTTTTGCCCTCGGAACGGCAACACAAAGTCCCAGTTGCCATTGGCCTGTAAGGTCATAAACAGCACGCAGCTTACCAGCAAAGTCAGCAAAGCAAGCCACACCGGTTTGCTAAATACCAAGCCTGGATTAATACGCAGCTGTACAGGGTGAGTGGTAAGTGGATGTTTAGAAGTTTGGCTATTTGAGGACACAAACTGCGAGCCTGCACAATCTTTATTATTGCTAGAGGACTTAGGCATTGATGTGGTGGATGCTTGCTTGGATGAATTCATAATAAGCTTAGCTGGCAAAAAGGATAAATGAGAAGATACGACTTAAGAGCTGTGGGCTTAGGCTTGGGCCGATGGATTGATTTCAAGCTTACGAGATTTGGGTTTGCGAGGTTTACGGAGTAACATCCATAAAAATATCGCGGCGCCAATAACACCGAATACGGTCGCTACCGGTACTTCAAAGGGGTAGCGGATGCTGCGGCCAATCACATCGCATAGTAGCACTAAGCTTGAGCCGAATAATGCCACTGCCGGCAAGCATCGACGTAGACTGTCTCCCATTAAGCGGCTGATAATATTAGGTACGACCAGTCCGACAAAAGGAATGGCGCCTACCGTAACCACCACCACGGCGCTAATCATGGCCACAGTTAAGATCACAAACCAGGTCATCAAGCGCTGGTTCACCCCTAAGTTAATAGCAATGGCTTCACCTAATCCCACAATGGTTAGTTTGTCGGCCAAAAAGTACGCCACCAGTGCCAACGCACCGGTCACATACAGCAGCTCATAACGCCCCGCCAAAATAGTAGAAAAATCCCCAAAGCGCCACACTGACAGCATCTGCAAAGACTCCGTCTCATAGGCAATAAAGGTAGTGACCGCCTCAATAATACCGCCAAACACAATGCCTACCAAAGGGACCATTAAGATATCTGTGGCAGGCAAATGCTTAATCAGACGCATAAACAGCACCATACCGGCGATAGCGCACAAGGTCGCAATGAGCATCTTGCTAAATAGGCTACTTGTGGGCAAGTATAGGCTGACCAAAAGTAGGCCTAGGCCTGCGCTTTGGGTGGCGCCCACCATGGAGGGGTCAACGAAGCGGTTTTTTAACACAACTTGTAAAATCATCCCCGCCACAGCTAAAGAGGCACCGGTCAAAATAATGGCCAGCGTGCGCGGCAGTCGGCTTACCAGCAACAACTGTAAATCGTTACTGACCGACTGCTGAGTCAAGGCTTGCCACAGCCCTTGCCATGAAAAATCTGCCACACCCAGCGATAAGCTTAGCAAAATTAGAGCCACCAATAGCAGCACACTTAACGTGTTGAGCAGCATAGGCGATAGCAAAACATGTCGAGCTTTAGGTTTGGCAGAAGAATCAAACATAACGGTCTTTATTTTTACTGTAAAAATTGAGGGATAAGCGTGTGCTTATTGAGCGCTTTCAACTGTTTCGGCTTTACTCAAGGCATCAGTGACGATCTTGGTGTCTTTTAGCCACTGATAGTAACCCCCGAAAGCAAGGTATGAGTCTGGGCTTAGGTAGACAATATGTTTGTTTTTCCAAGCTTTGGTTTGATGCATTAATGGGTTGTCTAATACCGCATCTGCACCTACGCCTTCTTCACCAATGGCTGAGCTTCTATCTAGCACAAATAACCAGTCTGGATCGATTTTTTGTAAGTATTCAAAAGATACGGGTTGACCATGTCGGCCATCTTCAATCTGAGTATCAGCAGCAGGAATACCAAAGACGGTATGTAAGAACCCAAAGCGAGATTTTTCGCCATAGGCTGAGATTTTATTGCCGTTTACTAGGACAACCAAACCATTGCCTTTACCGGCACTGGCGGCTTTGGCTTGCTCGATGGCTTGATCAATGTCTTGTTGCAACTGAGCGGCTTTATCGGCTTTGTTAAATAGCTTACCTAAATCAGCTAAGCGCTGTTTGCTAGACTCATAAATATTTTCAGTATCTAAGGTCAGGTCTAAAGTTGGCGCCATTTTGCTAAGGGCATCATATTTTTCTGCCATACGTGAGCCAATTAAAATGGCTTTGGGCTGCATTTGGTTAAGTGCTTCCATATCAGGCTCGAATAAAGTACCGATATTCTGGCTCTTTGGGGCACCCGCCGCTTTTAGATTGTCTAAATGTAAGTTGTCAGGCAGACCAGCTACAGGTACTTCTAAGGCAGCTAAATCCTGCATCAAGGTCATGTCATATACAGCTAATGGCTCAGGATTGGTGGGTAAAGTTACTTCACCGCGAGTGGTATCAATGCTTACTTGTGCTTGGTTGTCAGTCGCACTTGACTCTGTGGTGGCCGCTTCAGAGCCAGTCTCACTTTGAGTTTCAGCGGCACTGTCAGTTTGAGTGTCTGTCTGTTTAGGAGAGCAACCAAAAAGCGCACCGCTCACCATTAAGGTGAGTAGAGCCAACTTGGCTTTGGGATACGCAGAAGAGGCGGCGGCAGAGGATAGACGTTTGGTAAACATAAAATCTCACTTAATCATTAAACTTAGTCGTTAAAAAAGCCATGACAAGACAATGGCTGTTAAATAAAAAGCTGTAAAACATGTCAAAAAACTAGACTATAAAAAAACAAAACTCTCTTATCTGATGACATAGCGCACAGACCCTCTAAATTAACTGCGAGTGGTACATCAGATGTCTGCTAATTTTTTGAGAATGAGCCTATGATACGCTTTTTAAATGAAAAAATAAATGATAATAATTCGCATTAAATAAAACAAAGGTGTTTTGTTACTTTTAAGTGGGTCTATTATCCCCCAAAAGGGGTAGGGAATTAGGCTTATGTACCGCTTTTGCTTAATAGGTATTGATTAAGATTGGCGCTATATTAAAAGCAATTACAGGGCAGTGACTTGCTAAGCTCACAGGGTCTTTAAAGACGGGAGCTTGCCAACATCACTGCTTTTTTTTATGTCTATTGCTCAGGAGACGCATCATGCATGCCAAGGAGCTGCTTGAGATTGAGCGCCGTGATATTAGAGCGCTGCACTATACCTGGATTGCTTTTTTTCTAACCTTTTATGTTTGGTTTAACATGGCGCCGCTAGCAACTTCTATGCTGGCGGCTGAAAGTTATTTGACACCTGAGCATATCAAGCTGTTTTTGATTGCTAACGTGGCGTTGACCATTCCTGGCCGCGTAGTGGTGGGCATGGCATTAGATAGATTCGGCCCGCGCCGGGTGTTTTCGGTATTAATGATAGTGATGGCGATACCCACGTGGTTCTTCGCCTTTGGCACATCGGCGATGCAGCTGTTTGTATCTCGGCTATTTATGTCTATTGTCGGGGCAGGCTTTGTGGTCGGTATTCATATGACCGCGCTTTGGTTTAAGCCCAAAGACATTGGTTTTGCAGAAGGCTTTTATGCTGGATGGGGAAACTTTGGCTCTGCGGCGGCTGCGATTACTATTCCCACTGTGGCTTTACAGTTCTTCGGTGGTCATGATGGGTGGCGCTGGGCCATAGCATTGTCTGGCTTGTTGATGGCGCTATATGGGGTAGCGTATTGGTTTTTGATTACTGATGGGCCAACAGCAGATACGCACCAAAGATCTAGAAAGGCGGGCGCCTTAGAAGTATCCAGCTGGCGAGATTTGTGGTTATACTGCTTGTTTACGATTCCATTGTATGGGGTGTTGGGGGTGCTGGTTTATCGCACTCAAGACATGGGGTTTTTGTCTGCGACAGGTGCTATCGTCTGTTATGTGATGATAGCGGTGGTGGTAATTTATCAGATTTACAAAGCCTTGAGTGTCAATATTCCTATGCTCAAAGCGGGCATTCCAGAAGATGACAAATACCCCTTTAAATCGGTGGCCGCTTTAAATGTGTCTTATTTTGCCAACTTTGGCGCGGAGCTTGCGGTCGTCTCTATGCTACCTATGTTCTTTGCCAGTACTTGGAAGCTAGATGCCACAGCGGCCGGTCTAATCGCTTCTACTTTTGCTTTTGTTAACCTTTGGGCCCGACCTTTAGGCGGTTATATTTCAGATAAAATTGGCAACCGCCGTCTGGTGATGCTGGTTTATATGTTTGGCATCGGTATTGGCTTTGCGCTTATGGGACTACTCAACGCTAATTGGCCATTATTTATTGCAGTCGTCTTTACCATTGGTTGTTCGGTGTTTGTGCAGGGTGCAGAAGGGGCAACCTTTGGCATTATTCCTTCTATCAAGCGCCGTTTGACCGGTCAAATCTCAGGTATGGCAGGCGCTTATGGTAACGTGGGTGCGGTATTTTACTTATTTATCTACACCTTTGTTGAGCCTAACCAGTTCTTTTATATCATCGCCGGTGGTGCCTTTGTGGCATGGCTAGTGTGCTTTTTTTGGCTCAAAGAGCCTGATGATGCCTTTGGCGATGAGTACAAGATGTCGTCGGTGGATATCGCTTTGGCAGAGCAAGATCGCTTGGCACAAAACAAGTTGTCAGCTATGACAAATGACTGAAACTCTGACAATGGTTTTAAAGCTATACGGATGCCCTTAGTCTCGTAGTGAATAAAAAAAGCCACCCAAGCGATTGTTTGGGTGGCTTTTTTTATATATGGCCTAAAGACAGTCAAATAAAAGGTATTGCCTGTAATTCAAAGCTTAAGACATCAAAGGGTTAAGCGGTCAAATTATTCACCGCCCACACTGCGACATCTACTCGAGTGCGCAAATTGGTTTTATTTAAAATATGTTTGACGTGAACTTTTACGGTCGACTCAGAGATGCCCAGCTCATTACCAATCATCTTATTACTGTGGCCTTTGGCAATCATTTTTACCACTTGCAGCTCACGGCTTGTTAAGTTGCTGACAATGTCATCTAAATTAGGCGTACGCAGTGTTTGGGCTAACACAGCAGCTAAGCGCGAGCTGACCACCAGCTCACCGCGTAAGGCTTTACGAATATCAAGTGCCACCTGCTCAGGCTGCATGTCTTTTAATAAGTAGCCATTTACTCCAAGCTTTAACGCATTATGGATATCATCGCCACTATCAGAGACTGTGAACATCAATACTTTAGCCTGATGGCCTTGCTCACGAATTTGCTCAGCAGTATCTAAACCGCTAAGGCCTGGCATGTTTTGATCAAGAATCACTAAGTCCACTTGGTTTTGGGCAAGATAGCTCAATGCTTCTTCACCACTACTGACATCGGCGACTACTTGAAAGTCGGGCTCTAAGCTAAGTAGATCGGCCATACCACGTCGTAGCATGGGATGGTCATCGACCAGGAGGATTTTGGCAGGGGAGGTCGCGGTATAAACTTTCGTTGACATAGAGACTCACAAAGGTAAAAAATAAAAAGAATAATCAAATATAAACATTTAAATCGTATTACTAGAAAAAGGGTCTGTTAACACATAACTGATGAACAAAGAAGCTGTATACAACAAGGCGCCACAAGCTATCCATTAAAAAAATCTGGCGAAAAGCATGCTTCTACCACAGTGCCTGTCGGCTCATTATTGCTGACAGTTAATTGGCCGCCCAAGCTTTTGGCGCGCTCTTGCATAATCATAAGCCCATGATGATGGGTCTGATCAAAACTACCTGATAGCCCTTTGCCATCATCGCTAATACTTAACAAGGTATCATTACTGTCTGCAATATAGCCAAAATTTACGGTCACGTTCTTGGCATTGGCATGGCGGCAGATATTAGATAAGGCCTCTCGAACAATCTGAATCACATTGACCTGCTCGCTTGCGCTTAGATTTAAGGAGATAACTTGATTGCTCACCTTGACATTAAAACCGCCTTTTTTGGCAAATTCTTCTGCCGAATTGTGTAGTGCCTCATCGAAACTGTCATCATTAAGGCTTAGACGGAAGGTTACCAACAGGTCTCTTAGGTGCTGATAGGCAGAGGTCAATCCGTCTTTTAGCTTGCCAATAGAGTCACTTACTAACGCCAAATCTGGGCTATCACAGTGAGTGTGCTGCAGTCGCTTTTCCAAAATAGTGGTCTGTATCTTCAAGTAAGATAAAGACTGCGCTAATGAGTCATGCAGCTCACGAGCAATGGTGGCGCGCTCCTCTAATAATATGATCTGATGCTCTTGTTGGCGCTGCTGTAACAAAAACATCGCCGTACTAATTAAGTTGGTTAAAGCGGTGATGGCCGGCTTGTTATTGGCAATTAATGCTTGTGTTTCTGTATCATCGATCATTGAATCAAGTTGAGCTACCTGTACCAAAGGAATGCGGTTCTCTGATGGGGTGGCCTGCTCAGTAGGGCGGCTTATGCCTAAAGATTTAGGGCGCACCCGTAAATCCCCAAACTGCGACTTTTGATGACGGATCAAAAAAGACTCCGTATAGAAGCTGGACTTAATCAAACAGCTATCACAGGTGGTGGTTGAGCACAAATCTCGCAGCTCACTACTGTGAATGGCAATGGCATCTTTATTGTCGATTAAATCGCCTTTGATACACAGTGTGAATTCAAGCTCTGGGATAATTTTACCAAAATCTGCAATCAGCCGGTTTAGTTCAGTAATACTCACCTGGCTGGTGGTTAAGTATTTGGCAAAGTCATACAGCAGTGACAATACTTGGTTGGCCTGCGTTAGGTGTGCGGTTTTTAATGCAATTTGTCTTTCCAAAAATTGTTTATTTTGCTCAATGGTGCTCACCATATCATTAAAAGAGCGGCCAAGCTCCTCAAACTCTTTATAACCGGTCAAGTGAACCCGAGTCTCTAGCTTACCTGAGGTAAAGGCAGCTTTGGCCTGCATCAATTTTTTGACCGGCAATAATACCTTTTTACGCAGCTCATAAATACCGCCAATCATGATAAGTATCATCAGACTCATTGAGATGAGCTGTAATAACTGCTGGCGGTTTTGCCGCTGCTCATTACGATACTGTAATTGAGACACCACCGCATCAACTTGCTGTATATATGGCAAGGACGCTTTATAAAACCCTACGCTGTCACGTGCCAATAGTAGAGGCATTAAGGTCTGTGTCCAGCCTTGATGAATGCGCTCAATTTGTCGATCGATGCGAGTGTCTTTATTGGTACGTTGGCTTTGATAGTGTTGCAGTAAGCTTTGACGCCGATTCATATCGTCTATCAGCTGATTAATCTGCTGCACTGAGCTGATATCCGCAGCTCTTAGCTCAGCGCTACTTTGGTCGGCCACCAATAAAAAGTTCATGCGGTAGGTGGCCATTCTAATGGAGCCAGCAGTATTAATGGCTTTGGCATCATTTTGCGCCGCCCATGCCAAAAACCCACTACTTAGGGCAGTGCCCAAAAAAAGCAAGATAATCAGTGTCGTGGCTATCCAAGAGCGAACTGCTAATGTATTAGGTATGGGCATCGTATATAACTACTTGATATATTTGAATTTAAAAAAGTTTCTGGAGCCGATCTTTTTAGAGATTTTGAGTATTTCTTTGAGCCAAAAAAGATGAGAAAAAAAAGGGGTAGGTTAAATTAGCATTTACGCCCCAAGCTTTGACATACTCCTAAAGTAGTAGTTAATAAGCGCTAATGCAAGTTACCTACTTAAGTGGATACATTAAACCCTTATAACCATATTAAATTCATGATGGCTGAAGTACCTTAACTTATCGAACAACAAGCCGTGACTGTGAGTTATCAACAGTACTAAGTGAGGTAAGTATGGGTGTGAATAAAGAAGACTTAAAAGGGGGCAAGCTCATCACTGACTGGCGCCCAGAAATGGAGGATTTTTGGGAAAACGGCGGTAAGCAGGTCGCCAGCCGCAACTTATGGGTGTCTATCCCAGCACTGCTATTGGCCTTTGCGGTATGGATGGTCTGGAGTGCGGTGATTGTTAACTTGCCTGAGATTGGCTTTGGCTTTGATGAGGGGCAGCTGTTTTGGCTGGCCGCTTTACCAGGATTGTCTGGGGCGACGCTGCGTATTTTTTATTCGTTTATGGTGCCTATCTTTGGTGGACGTCGCTGGACAGCCATCTCTACCGCGTCACTGCTTATTCCTGCAGTGTGGATGGGCTTTGCCGTACAAAATCCTGATACGCCCTTTAGCGTGTTTGCCATGATTGCACTACTGTGCGGTTTTGGCGGCGCAAACTTTGCGTCCTCTATGTCCAACATCTCGTTTTTTTATCCTAAAGATAAGCAAGGCACAGCACTGGGTTTAAACGCAGGTCTGGGTAACCTAGGTGTGTCTGTGATGCAGTTTGTGGTGCCTTTGGTAATCGGTTTTGGTGTGTTTGGCGCACTTGGCGGTGCACCGCAAGTGACTGAAGCGGGCAAAACACTTTATCTGCAAAATGCAGGCTTTATCTGGGTGCCTTTTATTGCACTGGTCTCTATTGCTGCTTGGTTTTTGATGAATGATATTGCCTCGGCAAAGGCATCGTTTAAAGATCAAGCGGTTATCTTTAAGCGCAAGCACAACTGGATCATGTGTGTGCTATATATGGCCACCTTTGGCTCGTTTATTGGCTTTTCGGCCGCCTTTCCGATGCTGATTAAAAAAGGATTTCCGGATGTCAATGCGTTGCAATTTGCCTTTTTAGGCCCCTTAGTCGGTGCGTTATTCCGTCCTGCAGGTGGCTGGATTGCTGATAAATTGGGCGGCGCCCGAGTGACATTCTGGAACTATGTGGTGATGATATTGGCCGTAGTGGCGGTGATGTACTTCTTGCCAAGTGGCACCAGCGCCGGTAGCTTTACGGGGTATCTGATCTCATTTATGGTGCTGTTTGTCACCACAGGGATTGGTAATGGCTCAACCTTCCGTATGATTCCAGTTATCTTTAGAACGGTATTAGAGCGTGAGCATCCTGATAAAGTAGGCACAGAGCCTTTGTTTGTTGAGATTCGCAAAGAGTCAGCAGCAGTGGTGGGCTTTACCTCAGCAGTAGCGGCTTATGGCGCTTTCTTTGTGCCTAAGATGTTTGGCTCAGGCTTAGGTGTCAATGGCACATTCATCGCTTTGATTGCCTATTATGTGGTTTGTATTGTCTTAACCTGGTGGTATTACAGCCGCAAAAATGCAGAGTATCCGTCATAGGGCTATATTGTAGGGCTATAATGGTAAGACACACAATGTAGTTATTTAGGACTTACGCAGGATTAGGGTTTTTAGCGATTGGGTATTATTTTCTCGCTTGCTGTACGGTAGTTCCAGAGGCTTCAAAAACAATCCCCAGTCGCTCTTTAAGGATAAAATGCTGGGTTAAGGATTACATTCTGGGTTTTGCGTAAGTCCTATTATTAAAACTAAGCGGTTGCAGCGTCACTTTTAAAGTGGCGCTTTTTTATTGCCCAAAGTAAAGCCGCTAACTGTCTTAAAAAAGGTTTGGTTGCAAAAAAGTGGATAACTTAATCGTCACAACTTTGAGGTTATGAAAAAAATAGAGCTTAAAAAAAGAGCCATGAGCTAACCCTAAAGTGGTAGGCGATTGCCTATGTTAGATGATAGTAAGCCAGGTACGGGACAAATAGAATACAGCCTATCTAATGATATCTATTGCTCACGCACTGACAGCATCAGGATTAGGCTGCTGCTCTGAGCTTTTTTGTACATCGAAGTCTTAACCTAGAGGATAGCAATATGAGCCATTTACTCGACCAGTTTCGTTTTTTTAAACGCAAAAAAGGGGAGTTCGCTGACGGTCATGGTGAAGTGCGTGATGAGTCGCGAGGATGGGAAGACGGTTACCGTAATCGCTGGCAATATGACAAGATTGTGCGCTCAACACATGGGGTGAACTGTACAGGCTCATGCTCATGGAAAATCTATGTCAAAAATGGCCTGGTGACTTGGGAGACGCAGCAAACCGATTATCCACGCACCCGTCCTGATCTGCCTAACCATGAGCCACGTGGCTGCCCTCGCGGGGCAAGCTATAGCTGGTATATGTATTCTGCTAACCGGGTTAAGTATCCAAAGGTGCGTAAGCCATTATTAAAGCTATGGCGCGCGGCCAAAGCACAGCACAAAGACCCGGTTGATGCGTGGGCGAGCATTGTTGAAGACCCAAGCAAAACAGCCGAGTACAAATCAAAACGGGGTATGGGCGGTTTTATTCGCTCAAGCTGGGATGAGGTGAACGAAATCATCGCCGCCAGCAACGTCTATACTGCCAAAACTTATGGCCCTGACCGTATCGTTGGTTTCTCACCGATTCCTGCGATGTCCATGGTCAGCTATGCCGCTGGTAGCCGTTATTTGTCCTTAATCGGTGGTGTATGTCTGTCATTTTACGATTGGTATTGCGACTTACCGCCAGCGTCTCCCATGACATGGGGCGAGCAAACCGACGTACCTGAGTCCGCGGACTGGTACAACTCAGATTACATTATTGCCTGGGGCTCTAACGTACCGCAGACCCGTACCCCTGACGCTCACTTCTTTACCGAAGTACGTTATAAAGGTACTAAGACGGTCTCTATCACCCCAGATTACGCTGAAATCTCAAAGCTAACTGACCTGTGGTTAAACCCAAAACAGGGTACCGATGCGGCGGTGGCTCAAGCGTTTTGTCACGTGATTATCAAAGAGTTTTACCTCAAGCAGCCAAGCGATTATTTCATTGATTACGCCAAGCGTTACACCGACATGCCAATTTTGGTCATGTTAGAAGAAGATGATAATGGTGGTCGTCGTCCGGGTCGTTACCTGCGTGCCTCAGATTTGGTCGATGATTTAGGTGAAGAGAATAACCCTGAGTGGAAAACCATCGGTATTAATAATGATGGTGAATTGGTATCGCCGCTAGGCTCTATCGGCTACCGCTGGGGTGAAAAAGGCAAATGGAACCTTGAGCAAAAAAGCGGCTCAACTGGCAAAGACATCGACTTAACCTTAAGTCTGAAATCCGATGCTGGCGAGCAAGAAGTGTGTGACGTTGCTTTTGATTACTTTGGTCATACCGAGCATCCTTACTTTAATGCCGTGGCGGGTGATGCGCTGCAAGTTAAACGTGTGCCTTGCAAAACCGTCACTTTAGCGGATGGCAGCACTGTTAAAGTGGCCACTGTATTTGACTTAACGGTTGCGAACCTAGGCGTTGATAACGGTCTGGGCGGCGAGCATGTGACTGATGATTATAATGACGCTACCGTACCTGGCACGCCAGCTTGGCAAGAGGTTATCACTGGTTTATCTCGTGAAAAAGTGATCCAAGTGGGCCGTGAGTTTGCCGAAAACGCACACAAAACCCATGGTAAATCGATGATTATCATCGGTGCTGGTATGAACCACTGGTATCACCTAGATATGAACTACCGCGGCGTGATTAATATGCTGATGCTGTGCGGCTGTATCGGTAAATCAGGTGGCGGCTGGGCACACTATGTGGGTCAAGAAAAACTACGCCCACAAACGGGCTGGTTGCCACTGGCATTTGCCCTAGATTGGCACCGTCCGCCACGTCATATGAACGGCACAAGCTTTTTCTACAACCACAGCTCACAGTGGCGCCATGAGACCGTATCGGCACACGAGATTTTATCGCCTCGAGTAAATAAAAAGTTCTTCCCAGAGCACATGCTCGATTACAACATTCAAGCCGAACGTGCTGGCTGGTTGCCATCGGCACCTCAGCTCAACCGAAACCCGCTATCTATTGCGGCTGCGGCCAAAGCACAAGGTAAAGAGATTGAAGAGTATGTGGTGGATTCACTATATGACAACAGCTTACGCTTTGCTTGTGAGTCACCTGATAACCCACAAAACTTCCCACGCAATATGTTTATCTGGCGCTCAAACCTTTTAGGCTCGTCCGGTAAAGGTCATGAGTACATGCTGGAGTACTTCTTAGGGACCAAAAACGGCCTAATGAGTGAAGAGAACTTGCCAGATGGCCTGCGTCCAAAAGAGGTGGATTATGTCGAAGAGGGCGCCAAAGGTAAGCTTGACTTGGTAGTGACGCTCGATTTCCGTATGTCATCAACCTGCTTGTATTCAGACATCGTACTGCCAACGGCAACTTGGTATGAAAAAGATGACATGAACACCTCAGACATGCATCCATTTATTCATCCATTAACCGCAGCCACTGACCCTGCTTGGGAATCAAAAACAGACTGGGAAATCTACAAAGGTATTGCCAAAGCCTTCTCAGCGGTATCCGTAGGCCACTTAGGCGTTGAGACGGATGTGGTGACCTTGCCAATGCAGCACGATAGCCCAGGTGAGCTGGCACAGCCCTTTGGTGGCACCGACTGGAAAACCGCTGGCGAGCGACCAGTACCGGGTAAAAACTGCCCCATGATTAAAGTGGTTGAGCGTGATTATCCCAATACTTATGCCAAATATACCTCATTGGGCCCTGCACTTGAGAAACTGGGTAACGGCTCAAAAGGTCTTAATTGGGATATGACCAAAGCAGTCAAAGACTTAGGCGATTTAAACCATCGGGTAACCACGCCAGGTGTGTCAGAGGGTCGTCCACAAATCTTTACTGCTATTGATGCCTCAGAGACCATCTTGATGCTCGCGCCTGAGACCAATGGTGAGGTCGCGGTGAAAGGCTGGAAGGCGCTAGAAGAATTTACTGGCCGTGAGCACGCTCATTTAGCAGCATCAAGTGAGCACGAGAAAATCCGCTTTAGAGACATTGTGGCCCAGCCACGTAAGATTATCTCAAGCCCAACCTGGTCAGGCCTTGAGTCTGAATCGGTCAGCTATAACGCTGGTTACACCAACGTACATGAGCTGATTCCTTGGCGTACCATTACTGGCCGTCAGCAGTTTTATCAAGATCACCCTTGGATGCAGGCGTTCGGTGAGCAGATGCAGCAGTATCGTCCGCCGATTGATACCAAGACCACGGATATCATGAAAGACGCTAAGCCCAATGGTAACAAAGAGATTGTACTGAACTTCTTAACCCCGCACCAAAAATGGGGTATCCACAGTACCTACTCTGAAAACTTACTAATGCTCACACTTAGCCGTGGTGGTCCGATTGTTTGGTTATCAGAAAATGATGCCAAGTCAGCCGGTATTGAAGATAACGACTGGATTGAGGTGTTTAACGTCAACGGTGCGATTACCGCCCGTGCCGTAGTCAGTCAACGTGTTAAAGACGGCATGACCATGATGTATCACGCGCAAGAAAAACTGGTCAACATCCCAGGCTCTGAGCAGACCGGTACCCGAGGCGGTATCCACAACTCAGTGACCCGTACCATCTTGAAGCCAACACACATGATTGGTAGCTACGCCCAGCAATCATACGGCTTTAACTACTACGGTACGGTCGGCTGTAACCGTGATGAATTTGTGGTGGTGCGTAAGATGTCGAAGATTGATTGGCTAGAGGACAAGCCAGATGACTCATTACCACAGCCATTACCAACCACTTTAGAAGGTTAAGACAACCTTAAACACGTTAATTTGGAGCACACACCCATGAAAATCAGATCACAAGTAGGCATGGTGCTTAACCTCGATAAATGTATCGGTTGTCACACCTGCTCAGTTACCTGTAAAAACGTTTGGACCAGCCGTGAAGGGATGGAATACGCCTGGTTTAACAACGTAGAGTCAAAGCCGGGTATTGGTTATCCCAAAGAGTGGGAGAATCAAAATAAATGGAATGGCGGCTGGATTCGTAATGCCAATGGCACGATTAATCCACGCATCGGCGGTAAATTTCGAGTGTTAGCGAATATCTTCGCTAACCCTGATTTGCCAGAGATTGATGACTATTATGAGCCGTTTGACTTTGATTATCAGCACTTGCACACCGCACCGATTAGCAATCATCAACCGATTGCGCGTCCACGCTCTGCCATTACTGGTAAGCGAATGCAAAAAATCGAGTGGGGCCCTAACTGGGAGGAAATCTTAGGCTCGGAGTTTGAAAAGCGTCGCCGTGATAAAAACTTTGATAACGTGCAAGCAGACATCTATGGCGAGTATGAAAACACCTTCATGATGTATTTGCCGCGTCTGTGTGAGCACTGCTTAAACCCAACTTGCGTGGCGTCATGCCCAAGTGGGGCGATTTATAAGCGTGAAGAAGACGGTATTGTGTTGATTGACCAAGACAAATGCCGTGGTTGGCGTATGTGTATCTCAGGCTGCCCATACAAAAAGATTTACTACAACTGGAAATCAGGTAAATCTGAAAAATGTATCTTCTGTTATCCCCGTATCGAAGCGGGTATGCCAACCGTGTGTTCTGAAACTTGTGTTGGCCGTATCCGCTACCTTGGCGTGCTGTTATACGATGCCGATAAGATCGCAGAAGCTGCGAGTACCCCAAATGAGCAAGACTTATACCAAGCACAGCTGGATGTATTCTTAGATCCAAACGATCCAGAAGTCATCGCTCAAGCATTAAAAGATGGCGTACCTCAATCTGTGATTGATGCGGCGCAAAAATCACCAGTTTACAAATTGGCGATGGACTGGAAATTGGCACTGCCATTACACCCTGAGTACCGTACGCTGCCTATGGTGTGGTATGTACCGCCTTTATCACCGATTCAAAATGCAGCAGAAGCGGGCAAAGTAGGCATGGACGGTCTGATTCCAGATGTCGACAGCTTACGTATTCCACTGCGTTATTTGGCCAACATGCTCACTGCTGGTGATGAAGAGCCAGTGCGCATGGCACTAAAACGCCTGCTTGCCATGCGCAGCTACAAGCGTATGCAATTGGTTGAAAAGCAAGAAGTACAAAGCATCCTAGATGATGTGGGCTTAACCAAATTGCAAGTTGAAGAGATGTACCGCTACCTAGCGATTGCCAACTATGAAGACCGTTTTGTGATTCCAACGGCGCATAGAGAAGAGGCGATGAGTGATGCCTTTGCTGAGCGTAATGGTTGCGGCTTTACCTTTGGTGAAGGCTGCTCAGGCAGCAGTGACACCAGCATGTTCGGTCAGAAAAAAGCGACCCGCCGTGACTTTATTGACACCGTTCAAAAGTGGGAGGTGTAACATGACAGACGTTATCCAAAGCCAACGATTAGATGCCGGTATAGAGGACACGATGACCACTACACCAACCCTTGCAGACTCGGATATGAAGATTTTAAAAGTATTGAGCCTGCTGATTGATTATCCAACCAATGAGCTGTTTGAAGGGGACACGCTGGCACTGTCAAAAGACATTGTTAGCACTTCACCGCTTATTAGCCCAGAGGTGCGTGCTCAGATTGCAGCACTGATAGATGAGCTGGTTGAGATGGGGTCACTTGAAGCGCAAGCGCAATATGATGGCTTGTTTGAGCGTGGTCGTTCACTATCGCTATGGCTGTTTGAGCATGTGCATGGTGAGTCACGTGACCGTGGTCAGGCCATGGTTGATTTGATGGGTCAATATGAAGCAGCTGGCTTTGAGATTGGTCTAAAAGAGCTGCCTGATTATCTGCCAATGTATTTAGAGTTTTTGGCATATCAAGCAGCAGTGGGCGGTGATGAGATTCAAATCCGTATGGATATTGCGGATGTCAGCCACATCATTGCACTACTGGCCGCCAGACTCAAAGATAGAGACAGCTTATATGAAGGCTGCTTTAATGCGCTATTACAAATCGCTGGTAAGCCGCTTAATACAGTGGAAGCACTTGAGGAGCAGGTGCAAAGTGAACAGCGTGATGACACCTTTGAGGCGCTGGATCAAGAGTGGGAAGAAGAGGTGGTGGATTTCTTAGGCGCTCAGCAAGAAGAGCGCTGCCCCTCAAGTTCACAAAACCTTGCCAAAGGTATTGCGATAGACCGAAGCGTCATGCCACCAAAACAAGTCGATGCCCCTGTGCATTGGGTGGATTTCGATACATCGAAACCTGTTAAACAGCCTTAAGGAGAAAAAGGACATGAATATTGCAGATCCTGGTGTACAGTCTTTGGCCAACTTAAGCTGGCTACAAATTTTCTTATTTGGTATCTACCCCTACATTGCATTAGTGGTTGCCATCCTTGGTACTTGGGCGCGTTTTGATTTGTCACAGTACTCATGGAAGACCGGCTCTTCACAAATGCTGCGTAAAAAGAACATGCGCCTTGCCAGCAATTTATTCCACGTGGGTATTATTGTTGTCCTGCTGGGTCACTTGGTTGGTATGTTAACCCCTCACTTTATTTATGAGCCATTTATCAGCGCTGCACACAAGCAAATCCTAGCGGTGGTGGTCGGTGGTATTGCAGGGGTAGTGTGCTGGATTGGTATGGTGATGTTGATGGTACGCCGCTTTACCGATGATCGTATCTCGCATACCTCATCTTTTAGCGACAAATTGGTACTGATACTGCTATTTATCCAGCTCAACTTAGGTCTGATATCTATCTTTACTTCCATGCATCATCTTGATGGGTTAACCATGATGAATCTTGCTGGCTGGGCACAAGATATTACGATCTTAAGACCTTGGCATGCGGCCGCTCGTATCGAACAAGCCGATCTGATTTATCAGCTGCATATGGCGCTAGGCATTACCCTGATTATGATTTTCCCATTCACACGTTTGATTCATATCATCAGTGCGCCAGTGTGGTATTTGGGTCGCCGCTATCAGATCGTGAGACAAAAAACCTCTCAGTAGGAATTTATCACAATTGCTATACAACAAAGGGTTGGTCCGGTAAAATCATAAGATTCATTTCAAATGAATCTTATGATAGAATAGCGCCCTGCAGTGATGAGCAAGGCTATTTTATTCGCTGCTTTATATTCTTTTACCTACCAACCCGTGCTCAATGCCGAGTTGCATACCCTACTGATTAAGGAAATCACAATGGCATCACCCAAAACATTACAAGTCGTAAAAGCAACCGTTCCTGTGCTTGAAACTCATGGCACCCAGATTACTACGGTCTTTTATCAAAATATGTTTGCTGAGCACCCTGAGCTTTTGGATATTTTTAATGAAACCAACCAAAAGCTAGGACGCCAGCAAAGCGCTCTTGCGACCACAGTTTTGGCCGCAGCCAAGCATTTAGAGCAGTTAGAAGTATTATTACCGCAAGTGATGCAAATTGGTCATAAGCACCGCGCGTTACAGATTAAGCCTGAACATTATCCTATCGTTGGTAAACATTTATTGGGCGCCATCAAGGAAGTACTGGGTGATGCTGCCACAGACGAGATTATCGAGGCTTGGGCAGAGGCGTATGCTGAGATTGCAGAGGTGTTTATCAAGGTAGAACAAAGCATGTACGAGCAGGCCATGTGGCCAGGCTTTGCGCCCTTTAAAGTGGTGGACAAACAAATCACCGGCACAGACATCGCCGCCTTTACGGTGCAGCCTGAAGACAGCAGCCTAGATATCCGTGCATTGCCATTAACAGCAGGTCAGTACATTACTGTAAAAACCGACCCACAAGACAGTGACCATATTGCCTTAAGACATTATTCACTGTATTCAGTCGATAGCAGCGACGGTATTAAATTTGCGGTACGCCGTGACAACCGTAATGCTCATCGCGGCTTGGTGTCTAACTACTTGCATGATCATGTGGAAGTCGGCGATACCATCTTACTATCTGCACCGGCAGGGGATTTTGAATTAAATAAACCTCTTATTGAACAAAATGAGGTGCCCTTGGTATTAATCAGTGCGGGCGTGGGCATTACACCAGTACTGGCTATGCTTGAGGCGCAAGTAAAAGCCAATCCTAGTCGCCCTATCATCTGGGCTTATGCGTGCCAAAACCCAGAGTTTCAAGCCTTTGATACCCGCGTAGCGCAGCTACTAGGCCAAGCTCAAAATGTACAACAGCACACCTTCTACTTTGAGCAAGGTCAACTATTAGATGAAAGCTGGCTAAAAACCCTACCTAATCCTGCCGATGTCTATGTGTGCGGCTCTATGGTCTTTATGGACAGCATGATTGAAGGGTTAATGGCATTGGAGCACAGCGGCGATAACATCCACTATGAGCCTTTTGGTCCAAAAATGAGCCTAAGCGTGGGCTAGACGCCTTCAATGAAATTAAATCACGCTGTTCATCTGTAGCAGCAGCTCTATAAAGCTTGCCGATATTAAGATTAAGGCAGCTTTATAGAGACATATGACTCAATGGAGTACACCATGACAGCAATGACTTACGACCCTAGACAAGCGGCGGATGACAATATTCGCATCATGCCCACCTCAGATGACTTAAAAAAGCCGCACTCTGACCAAGAGTTTATCCAAAAAGCACTGGCAGAGGAGCGTAGCAATCATCAAAATCTGATTGCCTCAAGTCGTGAAGAATTGCCAACAGTGCGTGTCAATGGTGTGGTAATTGACAAACAAGCCATCGCTCAAGAGCTACAGTATCATCCGGCACCCACCAAAGAGGATGCACTATTTTTGGCCACTCAAGCTTTGGTGGTGCGTGAGTTGTTAAAAAATGCCGTAATAGAGGATACTCAGCTGGGTCAAGCCGCTTGGGAGGCCAATGAAGAGCAGGCCATCTCAGATTTAATTGAAAAAAACGTAACAGCCAGCACGCCTGATGGTGACACGTGCGAGCGCTATTACGAACAAAATAAAGCCGATTATAAAACCGCGCCCATTATGTCAGTACGTCATATCTTACTGGCGAGCTTACCTGAGGATGGGGAAGAGCGTTTGGCGCTTAAAAAACAAGCATATGAGCTTATTGAGCGGATTAATAACAGTACCAATGCTGATGCAGAATTTATTGAGCTGGCGCGTCAGTATTCAGCTTGCCCCTCAAAAGAGCAAGGCGGTGAGCTGGGCGTGTTAACCCAAGGTCAAACTGTACCTGAGTTTGAATCGGTCGTCTTCTCAATGGATGAGGGGTTAGCGCCCAGTCCGGTCGAGACCCGCTATGGATTTCATATCGTACAGGTGCTTGATAAACAGCCTGGTGTTCAGCTGGATTACTTGCAAGCCAAACCTGCTATCGCGAATAAGCTTGCACAGCAGGCTTTCCATCATGGGCTATGTGATTACTTATATACCTTGGCTGAGCAAGCAGAGATTGATGGTATTCAAATGGAGCTGGCTCAAGAGAATATTTTCCGCGGTTAGATAGGCTAGGCTGTAAGGTCAAAGTCAAAGTCAAAGTGTAAGTTACTAAGTGTATAAGGATGTATTATGAAACGTACGAATCAGCTTCAGCCTTTATCACGAGAGCATCATTTAGGTCTGGTGCTCTCTCGCCGTGCTAAGGTATGTGCCAATAATGTTGAGGACATTGCCAAACACTGGACAGCTTTGACGGACTATATTAACCAAAATATGACCAATCACTTTAAGGTTGAAGATGATCTTATATTGGCCAAGCTAGAGGGTTATAGAGCCAGCCATCCTCAAGTGGCACAGGTCATTGATAAAATAGCTGAGCAGCATCAAAAGCTGTATCAGCTTATTGGTTTGCCTAGCCTAAGTGCCGCTCAAGTTCAAGAGCTTGCCAACGCTTTGTATGACCATATTCGTTTTGAGGAGCGTGAGCTGTTTCCACTGGCTCAACACGTGTTGTCCGAGCAAGAGCTGGATGCTATTTATGATGCCAGCTCTAAAAATGTCAAACGTGAAAAAGAAAATCGATAAGCCATTACCTCGACAGGAAGTCGTCACTTTTGTCTGTATGTACAATCGTAAGGAGATAACATGAGCCCTATAGTCATTCCCAGTCACTGGAGAGTCAAGCGCTCCACACCATTCTTCACCAAAGATAATATCCCTCCTGCATTACTGACCCACCACAATACAGCTGCAGGTATTTATGGTCAGATTTGCGTCATGCAAGGCACGGTTACCTTTTTTGGCTTTGCTGATGAAGCTGCCACTGAGCCTGAGAAAAAAATTGTGATTCAGGCCGGCCAGTTTGCAGTCAGTCCACCACAGTATTGGCACCGGGTTGAGCTAAGTGACGATGCTCAATTTAATATTAACTTTTGGTCCGAAAAAGAGCATGAAGGCAGCAAGCTTATGCAGCAGTCAAAAGTACACAATCAGCCCATCGCAGATTTATTCGATGAGGGTGTGAAGGATGCACCCAAAAAATAATACCAAATCTAAAAATTAACATAGCAAGGATGACGAGTGAAAAGATGGCAAGTGAAAAATGTACACCTAGTACGGTAAACGAGTTTGACAACGCTAGGTTGTTTTTTAGAAAAGGTATCAGCCATAAGCCATAAACAAGGCGGTGACATGCTGATTGTAGAACGCACTAGGGGGTTAATATCAGCAGGCTTATTTAGTCGCGACATTGATTAAATGGGCATGATTTTATATGCTGAGCGAACCTTGTACTTTTGTTGATTTAATCCCTAAGGAGACTAAAATGACGGCGACTATATTTCATAACCCAAAGTGCAGCACTTCGCGCAATGCTTTGGCCATTATACAAGCATCAGGTGAGACACCTGAGGTGATCGAGTATTTAAACACACCCCCAAGCCGTGAGTATTTGGTTAATTTGCTAAATCAGATGCACATGGCGCCGCGTGAGCTGATGCGCAGCAAAGAAGCGGTGTTTACTGAATTGGGCTTAGATAATCCTGAGGTGTCAGATGATCAACTTATCGATGCCATGATTAGCCACCCAATTTTAATCAATCGACCGATTGTGGTGACAGACAAGGGCGCTGTGTTATGCCGTCCCTTAGAGCGGGTATTTGAGGTTTTAGCCACTCCTGTAGAGACATTTACTAAAGAAAATGGCGAGATTATTACCTACCCCGCGCTGTAGCTGAAGCCAACTAAAAGCCAGCTCAATGGGTTGATTTTGGCCGCTGGATCGCCTGATCTGTTTTGATTGTAGATACGCCCTGAGCCTTACGGTTCAGGGCTTTTTTTTGAGGAGTATGCCGGTATATTGCGCTTTTAGGAAAAAATGTAACGGCCATTAAAATATATTGTTGAGTAAAAAAACTAGGCATATAATAACTGCAAATCGTAAGTATTAATATTTACAATATCTTAACTTGTTTGGATAAAGCCATGCTCGCCACCGATGCAGATGCCTCTGAGTCTGCTAACAGCTATCCTACCTCATCTTACTCACTTATCGATCTTGCAAAAAATCAAATCGCTTTGATAGAAGCCATTGTCGAAAATCCTCGCTTTGGAGGGTTAGATGCTGTGGTCAGTCAGCGCCTAAAAGACTTAGGGTTTTTGCCCAATACCCCGATACGTATTGTCGCTAAAGGTTTATTTGGTAAGCCGCCTTATGCAGTGCAATTAGGCTCAGGCGTGCAATTTAGCTTGCGTCTTGATGAGCTACAAAAAATTCGCTGCAAGGCGTTATAGCCCCAGATACCTGCCCCCATTTTTGTAGGCTTTTTTTACCGATAAGTGACTCCCCGTATGTCAACATCCTCTTTAGCCAGTGCCGCCACTGAGGGCAGCATAGCCCCCATTACTATCGCGCTGGTCGGCGCCCCAAATTGTGGCAAAACCGCTTTGTTCAATGTTTTGACCGGCTCAAAAGCCAAAGTGGCTAACTATTTATTAATCAAAGCCAGGTCAGGATTTTGGATTTGCCAGGCACTTATAGCCTAGCAACCACAAGTCCCGATGAAGAGGTCACTCGAAAGGTCTTGATGGGTGAGATGCCCAGTGAGTCTATCCCCGATGCCATCTTGGTGGTTGCCGATGCCACCAACTTACGGATGTCGTTAAGGATGATTCTTGAGCTAAAAAGCTTGGGTCTACCGATGATGGTGGCATTAAACCTAAATGATGTGGCAGGCAGCCGCGGTATGGTTGTCAATGAAGACAAACTCTCTGAGCAGCTTGGGGTACCTGTGGTAAAAACGGTGGCTATCAAGCGCCGCGCTAATGATGCTTTATTGTCATTAATTAAAGAGTTCTCGCAGCGCCAACACCGCCACATAAGGCCAGTACGCTTCGCCCAAGATGTACCCGATCCACAGCAGCTGTATCAACGCGCTGATGAGATAATCAGCCAAACCGTTTCTACACCGCACAGATTGCCTAAGTGGCATGAGCGTTTAGATTATTGGGTGCTGCATCCTGTGGCGGGGGTGGTTATATTGCTAACTATATTGTTTGTGATTTTCCAAGCCATCTATGCTTGGGCCGCCCCTATGATGGATGGGCTAGAGCTGTTGGTAAATGGCTTTGGGACGATGATAGCCAGTGACTTACCTGAGGGTATCTTAAAAAGTCTACTGGTAGACGGTATTATTGCTGGGGTTGGCAGTGTGGTGGTGTTTGTGCCTCAGATTGCCTTACTGTTTTTATTCTTGTTAATTTTGGAAGATTCGGGCTATCTGCCGCGCGCCGCCTTCTTATTAGATACGTTATTGTCCAAAGTGGGGCTGTCAGGCCGCTCTTTTATTCCGCTCTTATCTGGGTTTGCTTGTGCTGTACCGGCTGTTATGTCGACCCGTACCATTCCAAACCCTAAAGAGCGCTTTGTGTCCATAGCGGTATTGCCTATGCTCACTTGCTCGGCGAGGTTACCTATTTACGCATTGATCATAGCTGCGGTGATACCCAATAAGAGCGTGTTTGGGCTTTTTAATTTGCAAGGGATGACCTTATTTGTGTTATATACCGCAGGTATTGTGTCCGCCTTATTCATCTCTTGGCTAATGACCCGAGTGGGACGCAGTAAAAGCGATGCAGCCAGCTTTCCGTTATTGATGGAGCTGCCCACTTATCGTATGCCCAATGTCAAGCATATTGCCACTGAGCTGTGGAGCAAGGTTAAGGCCTTTTTGGTACGGGCAGGGACCGTGATCTTTGCATTAAGCGTGCTGCTATGGGCGTTGGTGAGCTTTCCCTCAGCACCAATAGGCAGTACAGATCCAGGCATCAACCACAGTTTTGCCGGCATGTTTGGCCATGTTATTGAGCCAGTTTTTAGCTCCATCGGCTTTACTTGGCAGATGTGCATTGCCATGATTCCGGGTCTGGCCGCCCGCGAGGTGGTGGTGGCGGCGCTAGGTACTGTATATGCTGTGGGCAATGTCGGTGAAGAAGCGGTGAGCCATACTCTAATGCCGATTATCCATAATCAGTGGGGATTGGCCACAGCGTTCTCCTTTTTAGCCTTTTATATTTATGCCCCCATGTGTCTGGCAACGTTGACCGTGATTCGCAGAGAAACCAAATCTTTGCCGCAGACCTTAGCCATTACCGGCTATTTGTTTGCCTTAGCCTATGTGATGGCGTGGATAACGTACCAAGTTGCAGGTTTTATTTTTGGTCTATAAATTATTGGAGTAATAAGCGATGTCTCATGTTGTCGAATATGGTCTGGTGTTTATTATTATCGCCTTGGCTTTATATTATGTGTGGACTAGAGTATTGTTCAAAAAATCAAGCAGCTGTGCCTCTGGCTGCGGAAAGTGTGGCTCATAGCACGCCAAGCTTTCGCCTTATTTTTGATAAGGTTATAATCCATCCGTGATTCGTATTCGCTTGGGGTCACTTGAGCCTTGCTGCTTGATGGCGATATGCTTGATTTATTTAATATTTACCCTGATGCTGCTTAAGCCTTCTATACTGGCCACCAACGTATCCCCTGTTACCACGGGCCCAACACCTGCTGGCGTACCGGTCATGATTAAGTCGCCTGGTTTTAACTCAAACAGTTGTGATAAACGAGAAATCACCTCAGAGACACTCCAGATTAAGTGAGTCAAGTCGCTATCTTGTCGCGTCTCGCCATTGACGGTCAGCTTAATATTACCGGCATTTATTTCACCCAAATCAGCGATAGGGGTCAGCTCACCAATGGGGGCTGAATAATCAAAAGCCTTACCAATCTCCCAAGGGCGGCCTTGCTCACGCATGGTGGCTTGCAAGTCACGGCGGGTCATATCTAGTCCTACGCCATAGCCAAAAATACTAGAGGCAGCTTGTGCCACTGAGATGTCCTTTACAGGCTTGCCTATCGCTACCACAAGCTCAGTTTCGTAATGATAGTTTTCGGTCAATGGCGGATAGGGGATATCCACGCTACCATTGGCAGGCACTGCCACCACCGCATCAACATCGCCCGGCTTACAGAAAAAAAATGGTGGCTCACGATCAGGGTCTGAACCCATCTCTATCGCGTGAGCGGCGTAGTTGCGGCCGACACAATATACCCGGCGTACTGGGAATTTATCTTGAACGCCCTTGACATCTAATGCTGCAGGCAAGCTGGGGTTAAAAATATAGGTCATAGTACAGTCCTTTTATAAGTGGGCCAAATGACCTATATTAAGGCACATTTAAACCAATTTATACCGCATATTATAGTAAAAATAAGGACATGCTATGCTAACGCACACCACCAGTCAATTAAAACCACAAACGCTCATCTTGCTGGCGCGCCTTACTCAATGAGTTTTTAGCGCAGTAATAAACAAGGTATTCTTTGGTCTTAAGGTAGAGGTTTTATGAACAATAAGCTTGGCGTTTTGTACTCTTTTCGCCGCTGTCCTTATGCAATGCGGGCGCGGCTTGGGCTGTTATTTGCCGGTGTGTCAGTTGATTTGCGTGAGGTGGTGTTAAAAAATAAGCCACCGCAAATGCTTGCCATCAGCCCCAAAGGCACGGTGCCTGTTTTGCAGTTAGCAGATGGGACAGTGATTGAAGAGAGCCGTGATATTATGCTGTGGGCACTTAACCAAAATGACCCTCAATGTTTACTGAATAACACAGTAGGTGCTCAAGCTAAGGCTTTAATTGATCAAAATGATACTGAGTTTAAATATTGGCTTGATCGCTATAAATACGCCGATCGTTATCCTGACATGAGCCAAGAGGCTTATAGGCAAAAGGGCGAGCAGTTTTTGCGCACCCTAGAAGCCTTGTTAACTCAGCACCCTTATCTTTTTGGCGAGCGCATCGGTGTGGCGGATATTGCCATTATGCCGTTCGTGCGTCAGTTCGCTCATGTTGATCGTGCGCTGTTTTATCGCCTGCCTTATGTTCATGTGCAGCGCTGGCTTCGGCATTGGCTTGAGCATCCACTATTTTTGCAGGCCATGACGAAATATACACCTTGGTCTGAGGGAGATGACGTGGTGGTATTTGGCAGCTAAACCCAGCAGTGCTCATTAAAGCGCATTACTTTGCTTGGCAAGATCCGCTTTAAGCGATTAATGCCCCAAGATTTTAGATAAAAATAACTGGGCGCGATCGCTACGTGCCCCTTCAAAAAACTCATCTTTACTGCAGTTCTCCACGATGTGTCCCTCATCCATAAAGATGATACGGTTGGCAACTTGACTGGCAAATCCCATTTCATGAGTCACACACATCATGGTCATGCCCTCTTTTGCAAGCTCTACCATAACATCTAACACTTCTTGAATCATTTCAGGATCCAGTGCTGAGGTAGGCTCGTCGAATAACATACATACTGGGTCCATTGCCAAAGCGCGGGCAATGGCAACACGTTGCTGCTGCCCGCCTGACAGTTCGGCGGGGTATTTTTTGGCTTGAGCCGATAGCCCCACACGGTCAAGATAAGCCATGGCTTTTTGCTGGGCTACACTGTCACTGCGCCCCAAGACTTTGATTTGTGCCACAGTCAAATTATCAATGATTGAAAGATGCGGAAATAGCTCAAAATGCTGAAACACCATGCCCACTCGGCTACGTAGCTTTGGCAAATCAGTTTTTGAATCACCCACGGCTATGCCATTGACGAAAATCTCACCCTTTTGAAACGGCTCTAGCGCATTTACCGTTTTGATCAAAGTGGACTTACCACTGCCAGAGGGCCCACAGACCACCACCACATCGCCACGATGCACGTGTGCGGTACAGTCAGTTAGTACCTGAAAGTCACCATACCATTTACTGACATTAGACATTTCAATTACCATCTCATCGCTGGCATGTCCTGTATCGGTGACCAATCCGCCAAAATCATTGATATAGGAATTGGGGCGGTCAGTAGGCATAGAGTCGGAGGTTAAAGGTGGGGTAGGGCTGTCAGGTTTTGTCTCAAATTTATTCATAATGGTATCCGTTATTATAGCTCTTAATATGAAGCAACCGCGCATGAAGCTTAAAATCGCATGGATTTTTGCAGGCGCTGAACCCCAATAGAGGCAATCAAACTAATGATGAAATACACAGCGCCGGCGCCTAAGATGTAAGGGGTTAAATATCCCATTAGCTCACCGCGTACGTAAGCTGATCGGAAAAAGTCACTCAATCCAATTGCAAATACTAAAGTGGTATCTTGGAATAAAATAATACACTGCTGCAAAATAAGCGGGGTCATTTTGCGAAAGGCTTGTGGCAAGATAATCAATCGCATGGTCTGAGCATACGTCATCCCTAAAGCTTTGGCTGCATTGACCTGTGCGCTACCAATGGATTGGATGCCCGCCCTGACTACTTCTGAGAAATAAGCGGCTTCAAACACCATAAAGGCCACCACACAGGAGGTGAAGGCAGTATCAAAAGTAATATAGCTACCGGTTAAGCCGTTATAAATCATCGGTACAGCAAAATAGAACCACAGTAGGATTAGCAGCAGCGGCACCGATCGAAAGAAATTCACATATAGCTTGGCGGGTAGCTCAAGGGCTTTAATGCCTGATAAGCGCATCATGGCTAATACGGTCCCCAGTGCCATACCGCCTACTATCGCTAGTAGTAGTACTTTGAGGGTGACAATCATGCCACTGATTAGGCTTGGATATGCGGTGGTTAACTCGGTGACAAATGCACTCATTTTTTACCTCCTGCAATTAGCCCTGGGATACGAAGTTTTTGTTCAATAAGACCCATGATACCTATGAGCGATAGGTTAAATAGTAGATAGATAATGGTGGCGTAGGTATAGATTTCGATGTTGTTTTGGGTGTACTCACTGATGGTTTTGGTTTGACTAATAAGCTCCATCACCCCGACCAAAGAAGCAATAGAGGCATTTTTATAACAGTTGGTCAGCTCTGAGCTTAGTGGGGGTAGGATGACTCTAAATGCTTGTGGCAACAACACTTGTCGATAAGCCTGAGCGGTGCTAAAGCCCAAAGCATAGGCGGCATTGTGTTGGCCCTCAGGTAAGGATTGAATACCGGTTCGAACCTGCTCGGTAATACGCGCGGCAGTAAATAGGCCAAGCCCAATACTGGCAGAAATCATGGCTGACATATTAGGAGACAGGCCTTTATACCACCACTCTTGCAGGACAGGCGTTAGCCAGCCTGGGGCAACATAGAACCAAAAGAACAGTTGTACCAATAAAGGGATATTACGAAAAAAGGTCACATACATGGTGCCAATCGTACGCGCTGTTTTGCTGGGTAGCGTGCGCATAATTCCCAAGACTGTACCAATACCCAATGCCAGTATCCAAGCAATGGTACCAATAAGCAGTAGCCAGCCGAGCCCTGATAATATCCAATACAAATAGATACCATCACCAATGCCGGTTGGCTCAAAAAGTACCCCCCAATTCCAACTGTAATTCATCTGTATTCCCTTATTCTTAGCACCACTTATATCCCTAAATGGCCTATTAAAAAAGCAACATGCCCATACCTTGCCAAAGAATGAAAAGTATGGGCACAGTTTAGCTAATATTCAAAGCGACAATATGAGTTGTGGCTTATTGGGCAGGAGCCGTCATAGGCTGTGCACCATCATGTGGATTGGCAATAAGTGCTTTAAGATTGTCTGACATCTCAAAGTTCATATTTACGTTCTTAGGTGGAATTGGATTCATGAACCATTTGTTATAAATATTATCAATCTCACCTGACGCATAAACATTTTTTAATGCCTCATCCACAATCGCTTTGAACTGTGGGTCATCTTTGCGCATCATACAGCCATAGATTTCAAATGACTGCGGGGTACCAACGATTTGCCACTCTTCTGGATGAGCAGACTTGGCTTTTTCACCTGCTAGAAGCACATCATCCATCATAAAGGCATCTGCACGACCTTTTTCTAACATTAAGAAAGCTTCGCCATGGTCTTTCGCTGAGATGATCTTAGCGCCGAGTTTTTTCTCATCATTATATTGACGAATATAGCGCTCAGAGGTTGTCCCTGCCGTAGTCACCAAAGTACGACCCTTTAAATCCTCAAAATCATTGATACCTGAGTCTTTTTTGGTCAATAAACGTGTGCCAATTTCAAAAAAGCCATTTGAGAAGGCAACTTGCTTTTGGCGCTCTTCATTATTGGTGGTTGAGCCACATTCAAAATCGATGGTGCCGTTTTGGACCAAAGGAATACGAGTTTGAGAGGTGATGAGGTTGTAGCGAATTTTAAGATCTGGCATGTTGAGTTTGTCTTTGACTGCATCCACAACCTTCATTTCTAAATCATGGGCATAGCCTAATGGCTGATTGGGATCATCGGCGATGTAAGAAAAAGGAATAGAGGAGTCACGAAAACCCACTACGATGGTCCCTGAATCTTTAATTTTATTTAACGTGGCTGAAGCATCTGCATTAGCACCATCTGTTGAGGGGGTAGCTTCAGTGGTGCTGGTGCCTTCTGCTGTGGCTGGGGCATCGGTATTGGCAGACTGATTATTATTGCACCCTGTAAGACCAAAGGCCAAAAGAGTAGCAAGTGTCAGCGTTTTGACTTTGTAATGCATAATATGTTCCTTTATTTAATGTGAATGAGAGCAACTATTGACATAACCAACGTATTTTTTGAAGTACATTCAAATGGTTAGTGCCCAGCTCTTGTATCCCTACTTATATTGCAGCCTTAAAACATCAATGCGTTGGTAAATAGGCTGGCCAAAATTACCAATAGTTTGTTGAAACACCTTTAATACTTAATTAACATAGTAATATAAAAGTATCACAGTTGGGAAAGTATTTTTAGAAAAATAATTTTATCTATATTAAACAATGGCTAATGCTCTACAATTCAAAAAATATAACGAACAAGCCGCTTGAGATAACGCATAATAAAAAACGCACCAAGCTATCAAGGCTCAGTGCGTTTTTTTGTTTGGAGGGGTTATCGGTTTAAGCGTACTTAAAGCAGCTCTTTACGCAGTTGAGCTGGTGTCTTGGGTGATAGCAAACCTGGTGCCACATCAAAGACGGTCTTGGCACCTGTTTCACCTGCTTTGTTCATTTTATAAGCAGCACGTGCATAGGCCACAAGGACGCTGGCGGTGAACTGCGGGTTGCTCTCAAGCTTTAACGAGAACTCTAGGGCCTGGTGATTGGTATCAGTTTGAGTGCCGCTAGAGCCACTGCGCATAACAAAACCACCATGGGGCATCTTGCCGTGGTCACGCTCAAAAGTTTGTTGGTCAATAAAATGCACTGTGGTGTCATAGTCCGCAAAGTAATCAGGCATGTTCACAATGGCAGTGCGGACCGTATCTTCATCAGCGCCTGCTTCTAACACCACATAGCATTCTCGGGTGTGCTTCTCCCGAGTACTGAGGACAGGCTGCTCACCACTGCGTACTTTGGCCATAGCAGACTCTGAGGGCAGGGTATATTGTACACCTGACTTAACACCTACCACACGGCGTACGGCATCTGAATGTCCTTGGCTTAGCCCTTTGCCCCAGAAGGTATAAGTTTCTCCAACTGGTAAAATGGCTTCACCGTATAAGCGGTTGATAGAAAACAATCCAGGATCCCAGCCCACAGAAAGTAGTGCTATCTTGCCAGCTTGCTTAGCAGGGGTATCTAAAGATTCAAAATACTCAGGAATTTTAGCATGCGTATCAAAGCTATCGACGATGTTAAATAAAGCGGCCAGCTTTGGCCCTTGCTCAGGTAAATCTGACTTAGAACCGCCACATAAAATGAGCACGTCTATTTCATCTTTATATTGTGCAATATCATCCATAGCATATACAGGGACACTATTATCAATTAAGGTGACCGAAGCGGGATCACGACGACTAAAGATACCCACCAACGTCATATCGGGGTTTTGATTAATCGCGGCTTGGGCACCGCTGCCAAGGTTACCATAACCGGCGATGGCAACTCTGATTATTGGTTGAGTCATTATAATGAGCCTTACAATATCTTGTGGATTTAAACCAATTTGATTATAGCAGAGGCGGGAGTTGATTGGGTCAATCAGAGAGGCAGCTTTAATTTTGATGTTTTTAATCAATATAGCCTAAGTTATAAGTAATAACGGGTGTCGAAGAAATAATATCTAGTATATATCGCTATAAAATAAGGGGTGATTTTAATATAGCTATAAAAAAATTGAGCGGCGCAAACGATAAGCTAAAAGTATAATAGGTGAGTTATGTCATTAATTTAATTATTGTAGAAATAAAGGCTTGCAAAAGCTAGAAAACTTGCTAAAATACACCACCTAAATAGGCGTATAGCTCAGTTGGTTAGAGCGCTACCTTGACATGGTAGAGGTCGCTAGTTCGAATCTAGTTACGCCTACCAGATTCGAAAGCCCCAATCTTTATGATTGGGGCTTTTTTTATGCCCGTTTTATAAGGGTCGTAGCGCAAAACTTCTATTTGATTCGTGTTGTAGCTGCTCTATTTTTATCAGTATTCTTTTTTCTTAAAAAAGCTCGGTGACCAAATGGTGACTAAAACGTGACCAACCTAAAATATCACTATCTTGTCTTCTCCGATATTTGACCTCTACTCCAAACTTTTCTTTACCACCTATTTAACTTCTTCTGATGCCTCGTTAGGGATATAAGTAAATAATTCACCCACACCCACATCTAGTGCTTCACAAATCTTATCCATGGTTTCAAAATCTATTCGCGAAGTCTGTTCATTATAGATTTTGTGCATTGTAGATTTACTAATGCCTGTCATCCTTATCAAATCAGCAACCTTCATTCTGCGCTCTGCTAATAAAACTGGCAAATTAGACACAATCATAATAAAAACCTTTATTTCATAAAAAGTACTTGTATCGAATAACAAATAACGGTATATTAAGCGTATCGAAGTACTTTGTTGTTTTATAGAAGTACATTAATGTTCGATAGACTCGTAAAGTAGCTTAATTAACTTACAAGGAATCTATTATGTCACATACTTACCTGACAACCCAAGAGCTTTCTGAGCGTATCAAATACAATCCGCGCACGATCCGTAATGAGCTTAAGGATAGCGTACTTATTGAAGGCATTCATTACATACGTCCTTTTGGTGGTCGCAAGATTTTATACGTTTGGGAAGAAATTGAAAAAGACATGCGTACTGGTATCACCGGTAGCATCAACGCCATGGCATTGCAATAAGGAGAAATATGATGGCTAGCATTAGAAGCAGAAATAAGAGGCTTATAGTCGATTTTTATTATATGGGCAAACGCTGTCGGGAGACGACAAACCTGATAGATACTCCGGCAAATCGTAAAAAGCTTGAAAGTATTATTTTGAATATGGAAGCCGAAATTAGGTTAGGTATTTTTAATTATGCTAAATACTTTCCGAAAAGTGATAAGGCTGCAGAAATGGTGGCTTTGAACGATCGTAAGGAATGTATTAATACCAACGTTCCTTCCTTCAAGCAGTTCGCAACACTGTGGTTTTCTGAAAAAGAAATTGAGTGGCGCGATACTTACAAGCGCAAAATACAGGAGATTATTGATATGTATTTGCTTCCTGAGTTTGGTACTAAACCCATTCATCTCATAAAAAAGACAGATGTATTAGCCTTCCGTTCATCGCTCGGCAAAGTAACGTACGGAAAAGCTAACAAACATCTGTCAGCGGCACGCATCAATTCTATAATGGTACCTTTAGGTATGATACTAAAAGAAGCCGCTAAACGCTATAAGTTTGATAACCCTTATTATGATATCAAGGCACTCAAACAGCCTAAAACTGATATTCAGCCTCTCACATTGGAGGAGGTTTGGACGTTTATTAATGGCGTGAGGGAGGATTATCGCCATTATTATCTGGTGCGGTTTTTTACAGGTATGCGTACCAGTGAGATTGATGGGCTGACATGGGATAACGTTGATTTCAATCGTCGTGAGATTGTCATTAAGCAGGCGTTAGTCAAAGGCAATATTGTCCCTCCTAAAACACAGGAGTCTTATCGCGCCATTCAAATGTCTCCATGGGTTTATGAGGCGCTGAAAGAGCAACAAAAAATCTCTTATAGGCGTTCGGATTATGTGTTTTGCTCACATACGGGTGAGCCATTGGATTATAACAATGTGAATAAGCGTATTTGGCATCCTACACTTAAAGTTTTACGGTTGAAGAAGCGTAACGCCTATCAAACACGCCATACTGCAGCGACTTTATGGTTGGCGGCAGGTGAGAGTCCTGAGTGGATAGCCAGTCAAATGGGCCATTCGACGACTAAGATGTTATTTAATACTTATAGTCGCTATGTACCAAATATGACACGTCAGGATGGTAGTGCTTTTGAGGCACTCGTAAGTCGAAGCCAGATGGCTCAAGCATCTACTGACAAGGAGACGTCAAAATGAAAGTTATTGATTATGACAAGCTATTTGCCGAGTTTAAGCCTAATGGTTATGTCAGTGAGGATGCCAATACTATCGCTAATATGTTGATTTATGATTTATGTATTCAACCTGGTTCTAATCTAGCACGCTTTTTAGAAATCAAGCCTTGCTTTGATAACCATATGGCAATGCGTATATGGGTACAGAAGCGCTTGGATGTGAGTCTTGGATATGTGGTTGAAGATATGTGTAGTCAACTACAGAGCGAGCTTTACGAGCTACTACCACCATCTGGATATGGCTACTAACGAGGAGAATATCATGAGTGTTAACTTTGTGTTCGACTCAAGCCTAGATGATGTAGCAAAGCGTTTGTGCTATCAGTATTGGTCATACGTATCACCCAATGACTATATCGCTCATCTAAAGATACTTTGCTACGATTACAATATAAGGTCTGATGAGTTGTTTGCTACGCTTGCAAAATGCCAGGTTTATTTGGGTGATATACATTGCGAGTATTGCGGTCGTCCTTATCAACTCGATGTGCCAGCAGATATCCCCCATGCAAGACAACATAAATCTTGGTTTTGTGATGGATGCATCAGTTTTTCTGGGGGACAGCTTACGGTTAGTAGGTAGGTATTTGATAATACTTGATAACCAGATGGCCTAGGCTGTCTGGTTTTTTATTGTTTGTTATTTTTTTCTATGTCAAAAGCTTAGCGTTTAATCAGTCTTTTTGCGAGACTTCTAAGTCACCTATGCGGTGATGAAGTAGCCACGCCAGCGGGTGTAAACTTCACTCTATTTCTAAGTCACCTATGCGGTGATGAAGCTGTTCAGGTGTTAAATTGGATATTTCTTGATTTTCTAAGTCACCTATGCGGTGATGAAGATGCTTGATTTTATCCCACTCGATTTACACGATTTCTAAGTCACCTATGCGGTGATGAAGGTGATGGGCATAGCCATTCGTTAATACTTTATTTTCTAAGTCACCTATGCGGTGATGAAGCTAGCTATGTTTAGCCCATCATTAATTTGGTGTTTCTAAGTCACCTATGCGGTGATGAAGGATAAGCAAGCGCAAGGCATTGTTAGCACGATTTTCTAAGTCACCTATGCGGTGATGAAGCTAGCTATGTTTAGCCCATCATTAATTTGGTGTTTCTAAGTCACCTATGCGGTGATGAAGGTTATCGTGGCTTAATTCGCATTGACCGTGATTTTCTAAGTCACCTATGCGGTGATGAAGAATTCTTCTTTGGTCTCAATAATGACCGGATTTTTCTAAGTCACCTATGCGGTGATGAAGAGTAGGTCATTTAGTTCGCTTGCTTGCTTATCTTTCTAAGTCACCTATGCGGTGATGAAGATATCGAGCGCGACTATATATACAAAGCAGAATTTCTAAGTCACCTATGCGGTGATGAAGATATTGTAAAGCGCAAGGCGCTACTTTTAAACTTTCTAAGTCACCTATGCGGTGATGAAGATAAAAATAGTAGACAGTGATACGGTTATTATTTTCTAAGTCACCTATGCGGTGATGAAGTACAACACGTTTGGCAGTGTTGAGAATGAAATTTTCTAAGTCACCTATGCGGTGATGAAGGCGGTGAGCTGGTCATGACTGAGACACCCGATTTTCTAAGTCACCTATGCGGTGATGAAGGGTATGGGTATTTACAACTGCTTGAGGTGCTATTTCTAAGTCACCTATGCGGTGATGAAGTTGCTTAAAGAAGCGATATTAACCGGCCTTGTTTTCTAAGTCACCTATGCGGTGATGAAGTAATCTTGCTTGGAATGAGCGCGCAAGTTTCGTTTCTAAGTCACCTATGCGGTGATGAAGTAAACGCGCTAGTTGATAAAGGTTACATCGGTTTTCTAAGTCACCTATTGTCGATTTACCCAATAGATGTCCAATTTACCCAATAGATGTCCAATCCAAGTCTTTTTATACTCTGCATAAGCAATGTTATAGCATCTTCATTTTCAAAAAAATAAATTAAATGTTCTGTTATTCACCGTCACTTAAATCTCGGAGCTGAGAAATTTTCCTTTACTTTTCTTATGGTAAGATGAAGATTGGTAAATTTTATCTAGGGTTGCCCCTATACAGTATTAGAAGCCTTTATTATTGCTATATGACAATATAGCTTCTTTATCGAGCTAATTACTTATTTACCTTCTAAAACCAATAAATACCAATCGAGAACAAAGAAACATGGCTAAAACACCTGCAAATAAGAATGAAAATATAAAAGACGGTCGATTTGAAGAAGCCCTTTGGGATGCTGCTAATAAATTGCGTGGTAGCGTCGAATCATCAGAATATAAGCACATCGTCCTTAGCCTGATTTTCTTAAAATTTATCAGCGATACTTTTGAACAGCAAAGACAGAAGCTTATCGATACGGGCTATGAAAAGCATATCGACATGGTGCAAGCCTATACCAAAGACAACGTCTTCTATTTGCCGGAGGAGAGCCGTTGGAGCTTTATTCAACAGAATGCCAAGCAAGAAGACATCGCCCTTAAAATCGACACGGCGCTTAGTACCATCGAAAAGACCAACCAATCATTGAAAGGCGCATTACCTGATAACTACTTCTCTCGTCTTGGCTTAACGGCTAGTAAGCTTGCGGCTTTGATTGATGTCGTTAATAACATTGACACCATCGGTAATCCTGAAGAGGACACCGTCGGGCGCGTGTACGAGTATTTCTTGGGTAAGTTTGCCGCGACTGAAGGCAAGGGTGGAGGTGAGTTCTATACGCCCAAGTCTGTGGTCAATCTGATAGCTGAAATGCTTGAGCCGTATCAAGGCAAAATCTATGATCCGTGCTGCGGTTCGGGCGGTATGTTCGTGCAGTCGATTAAGTTCATTGAGAGTCACCACGGCAACACCAAAGACGTGTCTATCTATGGGCAAGAGTATACCAGCACGACCTACAAGCTCGCTAAGATGAACCTTGCTATTCGTGGTATCTCTAGCAACTTGGGCGATGTGGCAGCCGATACGTTCTTTAAAGATCAGCATGAAGACCTCAAAGCGGACTTCATCATGGCAAACCCACCTTTTAACCAGAAGGATTGGCGCGCCGCTGATGAGCTGGTCGATGATCCACGCTGGGCAGGCTATCCGACACCGCCGACGGGCAATGCTAACTATGCATGGATATTGCACATGATATCTAAATTGTCTGAGCATGGGACTGCTGGTTTCGTACTGGCAAACGGCTCAATGTCTACCACTACCAGTGGTGAGGGTGAGATACGCCAGCAGATTATCGAAAATGATTTGGTCGATTGTATGATTGCGTTACCGGGTCAGCTGTTTTATACCACCCAGATTCCGGTGTGCTTATGGTTCATCAGTAAAGACAAAGCCGCCAAGTCAGCTGATAGCCAAGCACGTGGGCTGCGTAATCGTAGCGGTGAAACGCTATTTATTGATGCCCGTAATATCGGTGCGATGATTGATAGGACGCATAAAGAGTTTTCTACTGATGATATTGAGGCGATTGCTAAGACGTATCATGCATGGCGCGGTGAGGCGGAAGCTGGCGGCTATGAAGCCTACGCAGATGAAGCAGGTTATTGTAAATCAGCAAGCCTTGCGGATATTGAAGCCAATGACTATGTACTGACACCGGGGCGTTATGTGGGCGCGGCGGCAATAGAGTATGATGGCATACCGTTTGAGACTAAAATGCTAGAGCTAAGCCAAACGCTATATAAGCAAATGCAAGCTTCTGAAAAGCTAGATGCGACCATTCGTCAGAACTTGGAGGTATTGGGTTATGGTGAATGATTGGGAAGAAGCATCTATTCATGAACTACCGATTCATATTGGTGATGGGAATTACTCAAGTAAATATCCGAAATCTAGTGACTTCGTTGATAGTGGCGTGCCCTTTATAACTGCTAGTGATTTTAATAATGGAAGAATATCCTCTTCTGATTTCCGATACATTAGCGAAGAGCAGCATTCGACATTACTGAAAGGGCATTTAAAATCTGGCGACGTACTTATTGTAACTAGAGGTAATGGCGTTGGAGATATCGCATGGGTTGATGATGCGTTTGATGGTTGTAATATTAATGCTCAATTAGTACTTTTAAGAGCTGATGGTGAAGTTATAAACAACAGTTTTCTATACTACTTGCTTTCATCCAAAGAATACAAAAGGATATTCCTATCTTATGCTTCAGGGAGTGCCCAGCCTCAATTACCAATTAAAGCATTAAGAATTATTAACTTAAAATACCCTCCACTCCCAGAACAAAAAGCCATTGCGCATATCCTTGGTTCTTTAGATGACAAAATCGAACTCAACCGCCGAATGAATGAAACGCTAGAATCCATGGCGCAGGCGCTGTTTAAGAGCTGGTTTGTGGACTTTGACCCCGTGATTGATAATGCGCTCGCGGTTGGTAACGCCATTCCTGATGAATTTATGGAACGTGCTGAGCAGCGTAAAGGCGTTGAGAAAAAAGACAACTCAGATATTCAAAGCTTATTCCCTGATGAATTTGAGTTTACGGAGGAAATGGGTTGGATTCCGAAGGGATGGGAGGTTAAATGTATAAAGGATATTGGAAAAGTAGTTACTGGAAAGACGCCACCTAAAAAAATTGATAATGCATACAGTGAAGATGGAACGCCATTTATCACACCGACAGATATTGACGACTTGCCCTTTGTTGTTTACACGAACCGCTACCTATCAGAAGATGGTGTGAAAGCAGTTAAGAACTCAAGAATTAGTGCTGGTTCAATTTGTGTTACTTGTATAGGTAGCCAAATGGGAAAAACGACTATCTCACCATTTGCTTCAGTGAGTAATCAACAAATTAATTCAATCACCGACTGTAGTCAGTTTTGGCGTAATTACCTTTTCTTTAATTTACGTAGAAGAAGAGAGGAAATATTTCATTTAGGAAGTAGCGGCTCAACAATGCCTATTCTTAATAAATCAAATTTTGAAGCTTTTCCAATCCTTTGTCCAAGTGAGCAGCTGCTTAGTTCATTAGATTCATATTTTCAAGGTAGTATAGATAGCATTTTAGAAAAAACTAAACAAAATCAAACCCTCGCCAAACTCCGCGATACCCTTTTACCAAAGTTAATGTCAGGTGAATTGCGTATTCCCGATACGTTGTAGGGTGCTTTTTAAGCACCATTGGCGAAATTATGAACCACAAACGGTGCTTGGAAAGCACCCTACATTACTAAGATGATAATTTATGATAAATAAGCGGTTGCCTAACGTCTTTCGCACGATAAATGCCTTACTCACGGCAACATCTGCGGCATTATTGACGACATTAGCAACCGCGCAAATACCCACGTTGCCGCAACAGCCTATTCCCCCAGATATCGCTCAAGCCATCAACAGCGTCATGGCGGTCAGTTATGGCTCAGACTATGACAAACTGCGCGGCTGCACCCTTTATCATCACAAACAAACCTTCGATAACGAGGGTAGTGAGTATGTGTCCAAGGGCAGTTACTGCATTGCGCCTATTAAGTATCAAATTGAAGAAGTAAGCGGCGAGACTCGGCTGTATTTACTGACATCAAGCTACGTCTATGATGGAAATACATCTAGAGCTAATCCAGGTATGGGCGGTCTGTTTGAGCTGTATAAATTAGGAAATTCGTGGGTATTGTCTGCCAGCGATCCGTTTATTTATAGCGGCGGCTCAGGGAGAAGTCAGCTCTATCAGTTTGCGCTATCCAAAGTAGGTGATGACAAATACGGCTGGACAGGCAAACATTGTGGCTCAGGAGCAGGCGGACAAAGCAGCTGCCTATGGCAAATGTATGCTTCGATAGATGACAAGATAAAGTCAGTGGCTGAGATAGAGGTTGATTATTATTACGAACTTATGAGCGAAAACATGTACTACGAAAGCACAGGTCAGGTGGCTCATCAGTCAAGCGCGCCGATGACAGCTGGTTTTTATCCGCTTGAAGTTACCCTTAATAATATCTCAGGGCGCTTGGGTCATTATGATAACGATCTTTATGCAAACCCTGAGTCTGAGGACAAAAGCATCTATGCTTATAATCCATCCAAGCAACAGTTTGAGTTGGTTGAGTAGCTTTGTAGAGTGTCATTTTACGCAGCGATTGAACAATCCCTTTATATCACTTTGTTGAGCAATAAATACAGGCGTTAGATCAAACAATAGTTGTCACAGTTTTTGCAGTGATTAGAGCAACGAGATGACATTCATCGCAGCAAAATATAACAAAGGACGTATCATTGAAATTCACCGAAGACAGACTTGAACAAGCCATTATCGAGTTACTAGCAGCTGAAGGCTATCCACATACGATTGGTGAAGCACTCGACCGCAATCCTGACGATGTGCTGATTAAGTCTGATCTTCGACACTTTCTAGCCACCCGTTATAAAGCTGACTTGATCACAGAGTACGAGATTGAGTCCATCATTCATAAGCTTGAATACCTTCCTGCCTCCGACCTTTACGATACCAATAAAGCCATCATGAAGCTTGTTGCTGATGGCTTCACCCTCAAGCGTGAAGACTATACCCAAAAAGATTTATACATCCAGCTGATTGATTATGAGGCAGTCGATAATAACCGCTTTCGCGTCGTCAATCAGATGGAGATACAAGGCTTTGAGCTGCGTATCCCTGATGGCATTCTGTATATCAACGGCTTACCACTGGTGGTGTTTGAGTTTAAGAGCAGCATCCGTGAAGATGCCACCATGCTTGATGCCTACACCCAGCTGACCACCCGTTATAAGCGCGATATCCCAGAGCTGTTTAAATATAACGCCCTGTGTGTGATTAGTGATGGGGTCAACTCAAAAATGGGCTCATTCTTTGCCCCTTATGAATTCTATTACTCGTGGCGTAAAGTCACAGGAGAAGAGAAGTTAGAGAAAGACGGTATCCATTCCTTATTGACCATGATGAGCGGTTTATTTGATAAAACGCGTTTGCTCGATGTTATCCGTAATTTTATTTACGTACCTGACAAATCAAGCAAGGAAGAAAAAATCGTTTGTCGCTATCCGCAGTATTATGCCGCCACCAACCTATACGACAATATCAAGCAGCACATGAAGCAGCTCGACAGTCATGGCAATTTAATTAACAATAATGGCTTACGTGACGGCAAGGGTGGTACCTACTTTGGCGCGACTGGCTGTGGTAAGAGCTTTACCATGCTGTTTTTAGCCCGTCTACTGATGAAAGACGTGGCGCTTGGTAGTCCAACCATCATCTTAATCACTGACCGCACCGATTTGGATGATCAGTTATCCAAAACCTTTACCAACGCCAAGACCTATATCGGTGATGAGAATATCATCAGTGTCGAGAGTCGTGCTGAGCTAAGAGAAGAGCTCAAAGGGCGTAAGAGTGGCGGCGTATTCCTAACCACCATTCACAAGTTTACCGAAGACTTAGCACTACTGACAGAGCGTACCAACGTCATCTGTATCTCAGATGAAGCGCACCGTAGCCAAATCAATCTCCAACAGAAGATTACCGTCACTGAAGATGGCGTTAAAAAGACCTACGGTTTCGCTAAGTACCTACATGACTCATTGCCCAATGCCACATACGTCGGTTTCACAGGCACACCGATTGATGCCACCCTTGATGTGTTTGGTCCAGTGGTTGATAGCTATACTATGGTCGAATCGGTGTTTGATGAAATCACCGTGCGTATTGTCTATGAAGGCCGCGCTGCCAAAGTATTACTCGATAGCAAGCAGCTTGATGAAGTCGAAAAATACTATCAACAAAGCGCCGACGCTGGTGCTAATGAGTATCAGATTGAGAAAAGCAAAAAAGCCATGGCCAGCATGTCCACCATTCTTGGTGACCCTGACCGCATTAGAGCTATAGCAGAAGACTTTGTTCAGCATTATGAAGCACGCGTCGCTGAGGGCACCACACAAAAAGGCAAGGCGATGTTTGTCTGTAGCAGCCGTGAAGCTGCCTATCAGTTATATAAAGACATCATAGACCTGCGTCCTGAATGGAATGAAGTACGAGCATGCGAGGAAGGTTCAACCTTGTCAGAGAGCGACAAGAAAAATGTCATGCCCATGGAGCGCGTCAAGATGATCATGACTCGTAACAAAGACGATGAAAAAGGCATGTGGGACAATCTGGGTAATAAAGACTACCGCAAAGAGCTCGACCGTCAGTTTAAAAACGGCAAATCTAACTTTAAAATCGCCATCGTCGTCGATATGTGGCTCACAGGCTTTGACGTACCTTTTCTCGATACCATCTACATTGATAAACCTTTGCAAAAGCACAGCCTGATTCAAACCATCTCACGGGTCAACCGTAAGTTTGAAGGCAAAGAGAGCGGCTTAGTGGTTGATTATATCGGCATCAAAAAGCAGATGAACCTGGCGCTCTCGCATTACACTGGCGGTCAGATTCAAAACCTAGAAGATATCCAAAAATCAGTGGTGGTGGTGAAAGACCATTTAAACCTACTGGATACGGTTTACCATAAGTTTGACTCTAGCCTGTACTTTAACGGCACACCACTGCAGCAACTTAATTGCTTAAATGCGGCTGCTGACTTTGCGCTGCAATCGAAAAAGCTAGAAAAACGCTTTATGGATTTAGCCAAGCGTTTGAAGTCTGCCTATGATATTTGCGTGGGTAGCAGTGAGCTCACAAAGGCGCACAAGGACAAGATTCATTACTACCTAGCCATTCGTACCATCATCTTTAAAATCACCACTGGTGGCGCACCTGACGTTGAACAAATGAACCAAAAGGTACGTGACTTGGTGAAAGACGCGCTGCTGAGTGATGGCGTTGAAGAAATCTTTAAGCTCGGTGATGACACCGACGGTGAGATTGATATCTTCGATGAAGACTACCTAGCCAAGCTTGAGGTGATTAAGCAGCCCAATACTAAGCTGGAGCTGCTACAACAGCTACTCGCTAAAGCCATTGGTGAGCTGAAAAAGACCAACAAGGTGAAGGGCGTTGATTTCAGTAAGAAAATGAATGCCTTGGTCGAGAAGTATAATGACCGTGACGAGCAGGATTTACTACGCGCTGAAGTGATTGGCGATTTCTCTGATGAGATCATCAAGCTGTATCACGAGCTGCGCGAAGAGATGGCGTCGTTTGGTGAAATGGGTATCGACTTTGAAGAAAAGGCGTTTTACGACATCCTGCTGTCACTGGCGCATAAATACGATTTTACCTATCCCGAAGACAAGCTGATTGAGCTGTCCAAAGAAGTAAAAAAGCTTATCGATGAGAAAGCCAAATACACGGATTGGAACAAGCGCGACGACATCAGAGCTGAGCTACAGTTTGATTTGATGATATTGCTCGATGAATGGGGCTATCCACCTGTGGATTCAAAAGAGGTCTATAAAGAGATATTCGAGCAGGCTGAGAACTTTAAGAAGCATCGGGTGGTTTAGTTATACTCAGATATAATTTATGTATGACCTCTCTGAGTTTGTAAAGCGGAATTATGACAACTTCATCATGTCAAGCATGGCTGCCTGACTCAAGTAAAATTGTTTGCGATATAGGCGGGGTGGTTCATAATTAGAGCCCATCCCGAATTCTGTGTAACTGCCCTTTAGATTAAATGCTTACACAAAATTTAGGAAGGTCTCAAAGCGCCAACTTATCCTTATATTCACACATACCTTTTAATGCATTATCGATTAACGTTTTCATCTTAGACAGTTCTGAAATTTTAATTTCTAGCTGTTTGTTTTTTTCTAGAAGCTTTTCACCCATTTGTGATTGCGTCAGGTTGTTTGAATACAATAGCTCTGTTAGCTCTCTAATCTCTTTTAAGGTGAAACCTAACTCCTTCGCCATAATAATCATATTGAGCTGTTCCACAATCCTGTTATCGTAATCTCTATAACCATTAGATTTTCTAGATGGTGACGAAATTAATCCTTCCCTTTCGTAAAAACGGATCGTATCTCTGCTTAGTCCGACTGTTTCAGTTAATTCTTTTATATTCATTATCGAGCACCCTCAATTAACGCTTGACTGTGGAGTAATATCCATAGTTTATAGTAGGCGTTAATTAACAACAAGTAGACTTCTTTATGGATATCAATATATTGACGGATGATAACGTCGAGCTAAGCGCAACCCTCTATAAAGCGAATAACCCTAAGGCCGTTGTTCTAATAAATCCAGGAACCGCTACTAAAACTTCTTATTATTTGCCGTTTGCTAAATACTTAAGAGAGCATGGTTTTCATGTCATTCTTTGGAACTATAGAGGTTTTTGCGATTCTAAAACAAGTCATCTAAAGGAGTGTCATTATCAGTATTCTGATATCGGACGGTACGACATTCCAGCTGCCATCGATACAGCTAAGCGCCTGTTCAATGACTTACCCTTGTATTGCGTAGGGCATAGCGCTGGAGGTCAACAAGTTGGCCTTGCTCATAACGCCGATCAATTAGATGCTCTAATTGCAGTGGCTGTATCGGCAGGATATTTTAGCTATATGCCGCTTCGCTATCGTCTTAAAGCCAATTTCTTTTTCCGTTTTTTAGCACCGCTTAGTAATAAAGTCTTTAATTATGTGCCGGCTAAAAGCTTCAAACTCATGGAAGATTTGCCAGCTGGTTTTACAGAGGAATGGGGTGCTTGGTGCCGAGAAAAAGAGCTGTTTTTCTCAGATAAATTCTATGGGAAAACCATTCCCCTTGGTACTTACAAAAATTTTAATGTGCCAACTTTCGTCTTCACTGCCGATGATGATGAAATCTGTACTGAACGCAACCTGCATAATTTTTGGAAAAATGTGACCAGCGATCGACCTATCACTTTTAAACGCTATAGCATTAGCAGGGGCTCAGACCAATCAGTTGGACATTTCGGCTACTTTAGAAGTAAAAACACTCATATTTGGCGAGATATTTTAGAGACGATCAACAAGGTACATCATGATAAACCGTTACAAACACTATAAAACCCTGATTTTCATTGTATTACTTAATGTGTTTTCGAGCATTTTACACTATGTTCATAATGTGATTCATTTCGATCACTATCCTGAGCCTGATTGGTTATCTCCTCAGCTTGTAGATGCCTTCTGGTTCGTCATGACACCAATTGGTATCTATGGCCTGATTGTGGCTGTCAAAAGCCAGATGACCAAAGGACGCTGGTGGCTTTATTTGTACGCCTTAATGGGGTTGTTGTCGTTACTGCACTACAACATAGAGACTGATAATATCATGACTGTTACCATGCACAGTCTTATCTGGTTTCAAGCAATTTGTGCCTTTTGGCTAATCGCCTATGTAACGATGTACTTTAAAAATAAAAGTGGGCATTAAGAGTACTAATTGGTGAAACTTTAGCCTTTATAAAAATAGCCTAACCTCTTATTTATCGTTTTAAGGAATTGAAAATGAATGTCGAAGAAACAATAGCAACATGGGAAGCAGAAGAAGCACGTATTAGAGAAAAGCTAGGTAACGCTGATGTTATTCCATTATCAGACTTAACCACTCGCAGTGGTATGGATATTTTTAATGCTATGTTTGCAGGAGAGCTGCCTCATCCTCCTATTGGTCTAACGCTCGACTACACTCCTATACATATGGAAAAAGGTATTGCCGTTTTTCAAGGGCGTCCAAAGCGTCATCATTACAACCCATTGGGTACAGTCCACGGCGGCTGGTTCTGCACGCTTTTAGATTCCGCTGTTGGCTGCGCTGTCCATACCCTTTTGCCAGCAGGAAAAACCTACACAACTTTAGAGATAAAAGTAAATATGGTGCGAGCTTTGACAGTGGCAACACCTTTAGTACGGGCTGAAGGCAAAGTCATTCATGCTGGTCGGAGAACAGCGACTGCTGAAGGCAAAATTGTAGGGCCTGATGGCAAATTATATGCCCATGCCACCACAACCTGCATCATTCTTGATGTTTAGATAAAATTTTTGATCGTTAATAGCTTTTAAACCAAAGAAAAATGTTAAGAATATAATGGATATTATATGGGTATACCCCAAAGGAACCAGCTATTTCACCCTTTAAACCTATTAACAGACTACTCAAAATAGACTGTTAATATGGAACTATCTATAACAGGCTTTTGAATTATGGGACTGGTCGCCGCGCTTTTGCCCTATCATTAGCCTATAGTGTGATGTGCATTTCACTATTTTATCAATTTCTCAGCCTGTTTTTTTCCCAGCCTACTTTTTGAACCACCACCGAAATTTTTTGTCCAACAATTGAAAAGTACAACTATCGCAAGTCAGAATCTCATCTTATGGATAGAGAGACCTTCCAAGTAAACTCGCCTTCGATCTAATCTGAGCGGTTCATAGACAGTATAAAGGTATTTACTATCTGGCAATCAACAACTTTACAGCAACCTCAAAAAGACACTCATCTTTGATAGTAATACTAACTTTGCCATTATGAGCATTGGCGATAGCTTGCACAATAGATAAGCCTAAGCCTGTTCCTGAATGCATCGTATTCGTTTTATCATGACGATAGAATCGCTCAAACAGTTTATCGGCTTCAATCTGATTTAATGGTTTGTCTAGACGGTTGGTCATAGTTATTCTTAACCAGAGCTGCTCTGGGGATTGAATATCGTCTTTTGGCGCATTAAGCGAGGTGCTTGAAGTGAGGACAGTAGCGGATATCATAATAGTGCTATTACTAGCCGCATAATAAATCGCATTTGACATCAGGTTGGCAAACAGCCGTTGCAATAAGCCTTTATCACCTAGTACTGTTTTAAAATCACCCGATTTTTCAAAGATTATCTCACGATCCTCAGCAATCATCTCATAATAATCTATAAGCTTTGTGATCAAGCTCTCTATATCGACATGACTGATTTGCGAATCACTCAGCTCTTTTTGAGTTTTTGCCAGTAATAACATATCGTTAATCATGGCGGATAACTGCTTTAACGTATCATGCTGATGATGCAATTGCTCAATGTATTCGTCGCTTTCTCTTGGCTTAGTTAACATGACTTGCGTTTGCGTACTCAGCGTCGCTATTGGCGTACGTAGCTCATGGGCGATATTGTCTGAAAACCGTGATAATGATTCAAAGTTACTTTCAAGCTTGACCATCATAGAATTATAAGACTCCGTTAGTGGACGTAATTCTAACGGCATATCGCCAACCACAATTCTTTCATCTAACCTTTGAAGATTAATGCCTTTCATCTTTTGTACGATAGTAGCTAGGGGAGCAAAACCCCAGTGTACACTTAGTGCTGCTACTGAAACCAATAATAAGGTAATGGCGATAAGTATCAAGCTCAGCTGGCGATTAAACTGGATAAGATATTGATGATGCACATCGATAGGTAGAGCAATAAATGCCAAAACCTCTTGATGTGTAATGATAATGGCTCGGTAATGCCTATTATTTATCTTGATCATAAACTGCTGATCGCGATAGTCCTGCAATAGTTGTAACAAGCTAAAATCTGCCGGTAGATCATTGATGAAATTACTGGGATCGCTGGACAATAAATTGCCGTTTTTGTCTGATATTAACGTTTTTAAATCATAGTCTAACCAAGAAGAATGTACATGATTGGCATCAATTAGCGCTTGCGACTTTGACACTGTAAAAGGTTCTATGTGATCGTTAAAATTCACCATGCGTTTACGCAGGTTAAAAGCTGCATGGGTAATAATCTCTGAGTCCATTTGCTCAAAGTGCTCGTTAACAGAGCGCTGAACCCATATATAAATAACAACTTGAGAGATAACAACAAATATTGTCAGTAAAAAAACAGTACGCCATAACAAAGGCCAGCGTCGATTCTTAAATTTATCTCTCATTTTATTTTAGATCATCTTTGTTGGTGTCATCGTCGCCCATGCCACTATCCACGTCGACATTCAGTGGCTCTAACTTGTAGCCCATTCCGCGTACCGTATGAATCAGCTTTATATCAAATCCATCATCAATTTTTATCCGCAAGCGCCTTATAGCCACGTCAATGACATTTGTATCACTGTCAAAATTTATGTCCCATACTTGTGAGGCAATCACAGTGCGTGGCAGTACCTCACCTTGACGTTCTAAGAAAAGTTGTAATAAAGCAAATTCTTTAGCAGTCAATTTTATGTTGGTATCGCCTCTATATACAGTGCGTTTGGCAATATCCATTTTCAGATCAGCTATGTGTATGACCGAGCTTTTATAATCAGATTGATTGGCACGGCGCAATAGGCTTTTTATTCGGACAATTAGCTCGGCAAAAGCAAAAGGCTTGGTCAGATAATCATCGCCACCAATTTCAATACCTTTGATCCGATCGCTTAAATCATCTTTAGCCGTTAAAAATAAAACTGGCGTATGCTTTCCAGCAGCTCGGTAGCGCTGTATCAGCTCAAAGCCGCTGACGTCAGGCAGCATCACATCCATCACCACCACACTAAAATCTTCAGTCATTAACGCATGATAGCCATCTAAACCTGTCATGTGATGATCCACGATGAAACCGGCCTCAGTTAAGCCTTTCTTAATATATTCTCCAAGGTTTTTCTCATCTTCTACTAACAGTACTTTCATCGTTGCTTACCTTTATATCATTATAGTTGTCAACAGCGTATCACTAACATTGTTAGCTTATCAGCCATATATTTATCAGGAACCCTTGTTATAACAGTGTTCTTTGGATAGAGACAGATGCTGGTATTTGGTTTTAATGACAAGAAGATGACAATATTATGCTGTTCCTAACGAACATGTAATATCCGTGTCATCTAGCTGTCAGCCACCATTTAGTATTCTAAATCAACGCCGCATATTGGCTTGTCTCTGATACAGACTGCCTCTACGAGTAAAGCAATTATCCTACTTAAACAGTTTGTTATTTATCTTTAAAGGGTCTTATATGAAAAATTATAGTTCATTAAAAAAAGCAGCTTTGCTTTCAGTATCGATGTTAGTGGGCATGTCAGCGGCCAATGCGCATACCACAAACTTAGATGCTTCTGTTCTCGGTAATTGTGATGCGCTCACTAGTTTTGCAAGAAACGCAGATCATAATGATGCACAAATGTCCAAAGAGCAAAAGAAAAGTTATGTCGACGCCAGAGTGGCTTGTCAGGTTCAACATCAAGATCAACATTTGCAGTCTGAAAAGTATTTTGTAAAAAAATATGGTAGCGATCGTGATAGAAATGCTGAAGCCATATTAAATGAATATATCGCGCATTAGAATCTAAAACAGTGAGAATGACAGCATTGTAATCTAAAGCAGTGAGAATGACAGCATTGTAATCTTAACGTCATCTACCAGTCAGAATGATTAATGTATCATTTAGGCTGGTTTAACAGCTATTGAACTCAATAGCCTTTAATCCAAACAATAGGAGTTAATCATGTCACAATTTAAATTACTGTCTAAATCAATCGCAATGACGGCCATCGCTCTTGTCGTATCGACCTCAGCTATGGCGCATGACCCTAAAATGCATGCTGAAAAAGATCAAATGAACTGTGAAAAAATGCAAAAGCATATGGATATGATGGGAAAAATGGATCATAGCAAGATGGACATGAGCGATCCTGCCATGAAAGCGATGATGGCTAACATGGGTAAAATGAAGCAAATGTACCAAAAACACTGCGTTACTAACGACAGTAAATCTTAAAAATTTTAGCTCTGTTAAATAGCAGTCAACACTTAACGGAAATAAATTGTTAGGAAAACATATGAAATTTTTATTGGGTGCGCTCTTTACCGTATTTGTGGCAATCGTTGGCGTGTTTGCGGTTGTTACTAGTGGCGTTGTCAATGTGGG
>Ga0208016_100098_pt1 | contig 50633 bp, 38 predicted proteins | sample 28_taG_FD_184102 | JGI IMG/M metagenome (GOLD analysis project Ga0208016, IMG submission 184102) | Marine viral communities from Cariaco Basin, Caribbean Sea - 28_WHOI_OMZ (SPAdes) (version 2) | ecosystem: Environmental > Aquatic > Marine > Oceanic | place: Caribbean Sea: Cariaco Basin...
CCAGTGTTCATCTTTGAGCATAGTGCGAGGCATAGCGAACGATATCTTTTTTGTGTGAGAACTTAAAGATTAACCGTTCGCTATTTTTTTTGCCATTAATTTGTCGCCAATGTTCAACACGGCCTAGAGATAAATTGTTAATTGGTGAATTTATTAGAAGACATCACGCTCGAATAGCACATGAGATTGTGTTTAACGGTGTGCCCGGAACTGAAGGGAAAACACTCAAATTAGCGGAAGCACAAAAAACGCATTTTTTAGATTTATGTGGCTTTATTGCTAAAAGTCATAACATGTCATTAAGGCAGGCTGTCGATAAAATACAGTATAGAAAAAAAAGAGTTCATTTAAATACTCATGTTCCATTTTTGATGTCTGTACTACGTATCTCTGACTACATCCAAGTGCAAGCAACTAGAGCACCTTCACAACTATTGAACGTTAAATCTCTGATTAGTCCTATATCGAAAGGTGAGTGGAAAAAGCACGATGCTATCCTTGAGATTAGTCATGCCGATGAAGACCCAGAAGCTCTCTTCATAGATGCTGAACCACAAGATGCAATTCTTTTCGAAGACTTGAGATGGCTTTTCACTGACATCCAAAGAGAGCTTGATGAGGTTTGGGCTGTGCTGGGCGAGGTTTATGGAAGATACGATAAGATGGCTAATTTAGGTATCAATATTCGTCGTTTGCGTTCTTCTTTAGACAATATTGATGAATATACTAAAAATAAGAAGCCTGAATTCATTCCTAAAGTATTGAAATTCCGTACTGCTGATTCGGAAATGATGGAACTACTCATTGCACCGCTTTACGGTAATAAACCAGAAATCGGTATTCGTGAGTTAGTACAAAATGCAGTCGATGCGTGTTTAGAGCTTAATAATATCAGTAATAAACAAAAAAATATTAACATTGATAAACCTGACGATTTTGATATCTGCATATCTGTCATTGAATACAAAGATCATGGCGAAGTAATTATAGAAGATTACGGTGTAGGTATGACCATTGATACTATCGAAAACTACTTCTTAAATATAGGTGCTTCATTTAGAAATAGTGATAGATGGAAGAAGATACATGAAACCGATGGTAGCTCTGATATTAATCGTACGGGAAGGTTTGGTATCGGCTTGTTAGCGGCATACTTATTAGGTAATGAACTTAATGTTGAAACAAGACATATAAACTGCCCAGAAAATGAGGGTTTGAAGTTCAAATGTAGTCGAGGAAGTAAGTCAGTCACAATATCTCATACTGAATGTCACGTAGGTACCAAAATATCTATTAAAACAAATAAAAATATTACTTCTTATCTAAGTAAAAAGACGCGATTATGGGATTGGTACTGTTTATCCACTCCTAAAATTAAAAGAGAGTTAGTAAAGATAATTAACTCTAATGAAGAGTACATGAAAACTCTCTCTCAGGCTATAAAAGTTCCGCAGTGCAAAAGTGACCTAAACAACACCAATTGGTTTAGAGTTGACTGTAAAGATTTTGAAGATGTTATTTGGTCACATCAGGCATTCCCCACAGCTATGGATTTTTCGAATGAACCGTCTTCAATACTAGTTTGTAATGGTACTGCTATTAACACAAACAGATATGGCAGTAATATAAAATTTTCATGGGATAAAGATGAATCAATACTTAAACCACGAAATCCTTCTATAGTTATATATGATCCTAATGGGCAAACTCCTTTAGATATACAAAGGACTCACTTTATACATTCCACCCCTACAATTATCAATGAGATTAGCAAGGCAGTCATAGTTGATATTATCAAAAGGTTTTTTGATGAGTTCGATGATAGCGATTTCAATAGTATTGGTAATGTTGTCAAAAAAACATTAAGTTTGAGAAAATTAGAATGGTATCAAAATCTAGATTTGGCTAAATATATAAGTGCTTTTACTTTTTCTCGTAAAGGTATATCTCTCTTAGACAAAAAAACTATGATCAATGTTAAGCCTGACGTACTACAACTTATCCCCTATGATAATAACTTGTTTAACAGCCATATACCCCATGATAAGAATGGAGATTTTTCATATACTCAAGCGAGTGTAAAAAGTAAAACTGGTAGATCAGATTGGATGAAAAATTATTTTATAATTTCTGGCCCATCTCACTATATAGCTCACTATATATTCATTAAAGATTTCTTATTAGGTTCTAGACTTTATATGCATATTGAAGACTATAATGAGATATGTGAATCAAACTTAATACCTAAATACATACAAGAAAATATAAGTATTATTTGGAAAGATAGTAAGTGGTGCGTTTTAGAGAATATAACTGAAGGTAAGTTACCTCCTTTAATAAGTTCAGAGGCATTAGTAAAAACTCTTGATCAGAAAAAGCTAGTAAGTACAATATTTCATTACTTTAATTGGGAAAATAAAATCTCAGATAGCGAATCAACTTTCGACTACTGTATAGCTGACGCATGGTTAGAACTAAATAATGGAAACCCTTACTTTAAACTTTAAAGTAAGGGTTTTACAATCTACCGCCCCTTAAACTCCGCTTCCCTTCTCTCAACCATCGCCATCACGCCCTCTTTTGCATCTTCTGAATGAAAGAGCGGCGGCAGATAGCTATGGATATTAGCCAGTGCCGTCGCTGCGCTATTGCGGCTCGCATCTTGCGCTGACGACAGCGCGCCTCTGACGCCTAGCGGCGCAGCTTTACAGATCTCTTGTGCCAACGTTAATGCACGCTCGTACTCAGACCCATTTGCCACCACTTCACTGACCAAGTTCAGTCGATCAGCCGTTTGCGCATCGAACGCTTTGCCCGTGAGCAGATATGGCATGGCTTTTTGCCAGCCTGCCGCCGCGACAAACCGTACCGTCGCCCCACCAAATGGCATGATGCCGCGCTGGACTTCCATTTGGGCAAAGTTGCAGTTATCGCTGGCGATCACCACATCACAATTGAGCATCAACTCGATAGCCACAGTAAAGCATGTGCCTTTTACCGCCACCACCACAGGTTTGGTGCGTAAGCGTCCGCTAATGCCCCACGGGTCAATTTGGTTGTCATCAAACTCAAACACACCATCGTTTAGCTTGTCTTGTAGCTCGACCAGATCAAGCCCAGCGGTGAAGTGATCGCCATGCGCAAAGATAAGCGCGCAGCGTAGATGCTCATCGTCTTCATATTGGGTCAGTGCGTTCGATAGCTGGGTGATCATATGACTGTCAAAGGCATTGCGTTTATTGGCGCGGTTTAGCCCGATCAGGCAGATGGTGCCGTCCGTGTCATAAGTGATACGCTTGTCTTGAGTATTACTGTCCGTAGTCATGGTGCTGTCCTTTTGAGAGGTATTTTTATGATATCGAATGGCTATATCGTCGAGTCGCAATCGTGTATTTATAGAGGTTTGTCGATAAACCTACTTTTAATCCACCTTTTAATATAGACACCATATAGCGATAACACAAGCGATAGCAATGACTCGAATGGCGCGATAATAGATAAAAGTTGACCTCATTTGCGATAAGTGCAACTATGATTCAGACAGGGTAAAGTATCAAGGTACAGAGGATTTTATGGAATTTTGGCACGGATTTTTACTGATCACGAGCGTTCACTTGCTGGCCGCCGCCTCACCAGGCCCTGATTTTGTCTTGGTTTCACAGCAGACCTTAGCTAAGGGTCGACGTACTGGTTTAATCTGTAGTTTGGGGATTACGTTAGGACTGTCTGTGCATATCATTTATTCGGTGCTGGGACTGGCAACAGTGATTGCCCACTCGCAGCCTTTATTGACCGCGATTAAATGGCTAGGTGGCGGTTATTTGATCTATCTAGGGTGGCAAGGCATTCAGGCCAAACCTAAAAAGGCAGTAGAATTAACAACGACAGAAAATACATCCGTTGATGTGTCACAAGCAGAGAACGGAGCAGCCCTTTCTGCTAAAAGCCCTGCCTCTAAAAACTTGTCTAAGAAAAGTGCCTCTATTCATACCGAATCTACCGTTGCCACCTTGCGCCGTGGGTTTTTCTGCAATGTCTTTAATCCAAAAGCGCCTGTCTATTTTGTGGCTATCTTTACCCTCGTGCTGTCACCAAACATCCCACTTTGGCAATTAGCGATATACGGCGTCTGGATGATGGTGCTACAGATGGCATGGTTTAGCACCGTAGTGATGCTACTCTCTATCCCTGCAATTCACCGCCGCTTTCAGCGTTTTGAGCATTGGATTGACCGTGTATTGGGGTCGGCGATGATCGTATTGGGACTCAACCTGATCTTTCGTCACCGATAAGCGACCGATAAAGCACGGATAAACCATTAGAAACCTGCGAAATCTGCTACACTGTTTGCTTATATTCACCTATCGTAGCCCTACCTTATGACCCGTATCCCTGCAAACAGCAAACACAGAAACCGATCACCTGCGACCGCCAAAAAACTCGGTCAGCTGCATCCGCGCAATCCGCACCAAGGTCGTTACGACTTTGCCGTATTGACTCGCGCCTTGCCTGAGCTTGCTGAGCACACCATCACCAACCCCAAAGGCGAGCCGACGATTAATTTCTCGGATCATCAAGCAGTTCGTGTACTCAACAAAGCCCTACTGGCACACTATTACGGCGTTAAATTTTGGGATATTCCTGAAGGCTATCTATGTCCGCCTATCCCTGGACGTGCCGACTATATTCACTACATTGCGGATTTACTCGCGCAAACCACGCACGTCAATGCCGACAACACACCGCCGACGGGTAAAGAGATTCACGCGCTAGATATCGGTACGGGCGCCAGTGCGATCTATCCGATCGTCGGTAGTCAGAGCTATGGCTGGCGCTTTACCGCGAGCGATATTGATCCGATTTCGGTCAATACCGCTGCACTCATTTGTGACGCCAATCCAAAGCTGAAAAGCGCGGTCAAAGTTAAGCTGCAACCTGAGCCTAAGTTTATCTTTAAAAATATCATTGGTCGTCAAGACTATTTTGACGTCGTGGTTTGTAACCCGCCGTTTCATGCATCATTAGAAGAAGCGATGGAAGCCAACAGCCGCAAGCAGCACAACCTGCAACGTCATCGCGGTAAAAATGAAAGCGAGCAAATCAGCCGTAGCTCAACCAAATCAGGTAATGCCGCGCAAAACCTAAACTTCGGTGGTCAGCATAAAGAATTGTGGAGTGAAGGTGGCGAGATTGCGTTCTTGACCAAGATGGCAAAAGAAAGCCAAAGTTTTGCCGAGCACGTTGGTTGGTTCACGACGTTGGTTTCAAAATCTGAAAACGTAAAACCTTTACAACTACTACTAAAGCAGCTAGATGTCGCGCAGATGCGTATCATTGAGATGAGCCAAGGTCAAAAGAGTACTCGTGTACTCGCGTGGCGCTTTGATACCGACGAAGAATAGTCGTTAAATACGTAATACGCTTAAGTTTCACGTGAAACAAAAAAGCACCGCTTTGATAATCAAAGCGGTGCTTTTTGTATAAAGGCTAATTGAAACTTTAAATAGATTAGCTAAAAAACATGACTTTTATGCCAATCGCAATCAGTACCACACCGCCTAATACTTCTGCTTTTTCTTCTAGCCATGTGCCTGAGCGACGTCCCAAATAGACCCCGAGCCAGCCAAACACAGCCGTTACGACCGCGATAATCAAGCAGGCTAGCCATGCGTTCAAGGCCAATAAATTTAGCGTAAATCCGGCTGCCATCGCATCGATACTGGTGGCAATCGCTAGCGTAAACATCGTGCGATGATTGATGTGTCCATGTTTAGTATGTTTATGATTGTTACTAGCGACTACTCCTGTCTTGTCATCAGTGCTAATCGCATCATCGTTGACATCTAACTCATCACTATCCGCATCTGACTCGTCAGCGGTAAACACTTCGTAAAGCATTTTTCCACCTAGAGCAATTAATATGATCCCGCCAATCCAAGGCGCGGCCGCCGCCAACCAACCCAGCAGCGCTGCACCCAATAAATAACCAATGAGCGGCATCACGCCCTGAGCAATACCAAAGTAAAGCGCAGCATAGATAGCCAAGCGCCGTACATACTGATGGCTGTATTTTTGAGCCTTAGCACCCAGTCCTATCGATACCGCAAACGCATCCATCGCTAGGGCGATAGCGAGTAATATCACTTCGATCATTTTATTTCCACAAATTATGATTGCTAACTAATAGCAATTTATCTAAATAAGTTTCACGTGAAACAAAAATACCGCTTCGATAATCGAAACGGTATTTCATATGTTATGAATAGAACACTCAAGTTTAGATGTCTAGATTTGACACCGTTAAGGCATTTTCTTCGATGAAGATACGACGCGGTTCGACGTGATCACCCATCAAGCAGGTAAACATATGATCAGCAGCAATCGCATCTTCGATAGTAACGCGCAGCATGCGACGGTTTTCTGGATCCATCGTCGTATCCCACAGCTGGTCGGCGTTCATCTCACCCAGACCTTTGTAACGCTGGATAGCCAGACCACGACGCGCGTCGAGCATCATTTGCTGCCAGAGATAATCGAAGTCACGTACTGGAATATCTTTAATTGTGCCCGCGCTTGCTTCACGGCGGATAAAGGCATCACTCTCGAGCAGTGTGTTCCACTCGCTTGATAGACGTAACAGCTTGCCATACTCACCTGAGTTGATAAAGCTAGCATCTAGCAGATAATGGTGCGCCAGTTGATGCACATATACCGTGACGCGTGGTAGCCATTGTGCCTTAGTAGATAGAGCCTCATTGTCTGACGCTTCGCCTTCTTCAGTGCCTGTAGTTTCAGTACCAATGGCAGGCGTCATACCCAATAGATCGGCAGCCGCTGCATCCATATTTTTTGGTTGCGGGGCATGGATATTGACCAATTCAATCTCAGGACTTAGATCACTACCGAAATGATCCAGCTTAGTCTGCATCGCCGCTTTCCACTCCTGCATCGCAGACTCATCATAAGTCATATCAGTGCTAAGTTTCGGCGTATGCGTCAATGCATCCAAGATGACCGCTGGGAAGCGGATCTGCAAACGGGCTTTGATCAATTGCGTTTGATTATAATCATTCAGCAACGTCTCAAGCGCTTGCCCAGTAATGGCAGGCGCATCAGCACTGATGTGTAGCTTCGTATTGTCAATCGTTGACGACAATAGATACGCTTTAAGCGCTTCGTCATCCTTTAGGTATAGCTCTTGACGACCTTTTTTCACTTTGTATAGCGGTGGCTGAGCGATATAAATATAACCACGCTCAATCAACTCAGGCGTTTGGCGGAAGAAGAAAGTCAGCAGCAAGGTACGAATATGTGACCCATCCACATCGGCATCGGTCATGATGATAATTTTGTGATAGCGTACTTTATCTGGATTATATTCGTCAGGGCCAATACCACAGCCGAGTGCAGTAATCAGGTTACCCACTTCAGCAGAGGATAGCATCTTGTCAAAGCGTGCACGCTCAACGTTTAGAATTTTACCTTTTAGTGGCAAAATCGCTTGAGTCTTACGGCTACGACCTTGTTTAGCTGAGCCACCTGCAGAGTCACCCTCCACAATATATAGCTCAGATAGTACAGGATCTTTTTCTTGACAATCAGCAAGTTTACCGGGCAGACCTGCGATGTCTAGAGTTGTCTTTCGACGGGTCATTTCACGCGCTTTACGAGCAGCGTCACGCGCCCTTGCTGCTTCCATAATTTTATTAGCAATGGCTTTACCAGCAGTTGGATTCTCTAGCAGATAGTCATTGAACTTATCATGCATCGCTGATTCAACAGCAGACTTGACTTCGCTTGAGACTAGCTTGTCTTTGGTCTGGCTTGAGAATTTTGGATCTGGCACTTTCACCGAGACAATAGCCGTCAAACCTTCACGAGCATCATCACCAGTCGCAGCGACCTTTTCTTTTTTGAATAAATTCTCGCGATCCATATAGCTATTTAGGCCGCGTGTAAGTGCTGAGCGGAAACCTGATAGATGCGTACCGCCATCTTTTTGCGGAATATTATTGGTAAAGCACAGCACTTTTTCGTTATACGTATCGGTCCACTGTAGCGCAACCTCGACACTGATACCGTCGTCTTGTTGACTGGTAAAATGGAATACTTCATTGATACCGTCTTTGCCTGCATTGATATAGCTGACAAACTCTAACAGGCCACCTTTGTGCTCAAACTCATGACGCTTATCAATACGCTCATCGGTCAAAACGATACGCACACCAGAGTTCAAAAATGACAGCTCGCGTAGGCGTTTTGCCAAAATATCATATTCAAAGACTGTACCGGTGAATACGTCGCTACTTGGATAAAAGCGGATTTGCGTACCGGTTTGATCGGTCGCTTCCATCTGCTGAATATCGGCGTCAGGTACACCATCAGTGTAAGTCTGGTGGTAATGATAGCCTTCACGCCAGATATTCATCTCAAGCTTTTTAGACAACGCATTGACGACCGATACCCCAACACCATGCAGGCCACCTGATACTTTATAGCTATTATCATCGAACTTACCGCCTGCATGCAGGACAGTCATAATAACCTGAGCTGCTGATACACCCTCTTCTGGATGAATATCGACTGGCACACCGCGGCCATTATCCATCACACTGACAGACTCATCTTCGTGAATGATGATATCGATCTGATCACAGTGACCGGCCAGCGCCTCATCGATAGAGTTATCCACGACCTCAAAGACCATGTGATGCAAGCCTGTGCCATCGTCAGTGTCACCGATATACATACCAGGGCGCACGCGTACAGCCTCTAACCCACGTAGTACACGGATATCCTTAGAACTATAATCAGAAGGTAATACTTCTGAAACTACAGTAGACACAGCGGCTTCAGTAGCACTGTCGTCTATCAATTGCTCGTGGTCAATAGGTAATGAATCACTCATGTACATTCCTTAATCTAGCCATAATCAGCCATTTATTGTTAGCGCACTTATAAAAAGTCCGCTACATAATGGCATCTTAAAATTAACGTCTATTATTCATAATCTAGAGTGCATGTGAGCAGCTAAACCACTAACCACCGTTAGCCTCAAAAAAGGCCGCACAGAGATAAAATTGGCAAATTACTTATTAGTAATAGTCTCTGTTTTTCTAGCCATTGTTAAAACTATTGAAATAAATAAAATATTTAATTATCAACTACTTATAAAGAAACGAAGAATAGAAATCTTTTATATGATGCTATCAGATAAATTGCTGAGAACAGGACAAAAATAAAGGGTTATTTTAGCATTTTTTTGTCTGTAAGTCACTGTTTACTGGGAGTTTTACGACTTATGAGTCAGTGTCTTTACCTAATAGCTAGTATGAGTGATAGTCGTGACTGTGATACTCAATAAAGGACGTATAAAGGACGTATAAAGGAGTTATAAGTAGGCAGGAAAATTCTTAAAGCGATGATAAGCGACTAAGAATTAATCAACAGGAATTAATCAACAGACAATATCTGGCCTTGTTTCACGTGAAACAGCTTAGGTTTTGGCCACAGCTCATTAACCAGAGGTACGATATCATCAGTTAAACTGGTCATGAACACCTGACAAGGCAGCTGCGCTAAGGTCGATAAAAGAATCCCTATCGCTCTATCATCTAGCTCTGCGGTGATGTCATCTAGTAGCACGACAGGGGTCGCTCTCGATGTTGAGTTATTATCGAACGAAGCACTATCTTTATTATCATTGAGCAGTAATGGTAGTTGTGATAAGCGTAGCGCAGTAATGAGCAGTTTCTTTTCACCGCGAGACAATACATTGGCGGCCTGCTCTTTTAGAGTTGGTAATTTAGTATTTACCTCATGGTCTGAGGACGCTGTATTTGTATTTGTCGCCTGACTATCTACAATATCATCAGACCGTAAAGTATTATCAGAGCGCCAATGTACATGGATATCAGCGCGATGATTGCCTATACGGGTATATCCTAGCTGTAAATCCTGCTCTAATCGCTCATTAAGCTGTACATCAAGCGCGACATTAGTGTCATAGCCAGCGTTATAACTTAGGGTCAATTGCTCAGCATAAGATGGCAACAACTGCAGAACACTTTTAGCAAAATAAGGCTGCCATTCAGTAAATACTTGCTCACGATAATGATGTATCAATGCCGCATGATTACTTAGTCCTTTATCCCAAGACTTTAGCTCAGCTAACTGGACTTGGGTCAATTGACGAGTCTTTTTTAGCAAACTATTGCGCTGTTTTAGAAGGCGTTGATAGGCGACCCATTGTGGGTGAAAACCTTGTTTCATGTGAAACACTAACCAATCTAATAGCTGGCGACGACTAGCACTACCCTGCTCTAACATATCCATGGTTGAGGGATCTAACAGTAGCGTGGGTAGCTGTTCGGTCAATATACTTTGGTTGTAGACAGTAGCTTGATTAAGACGCAGAATGGTTGTCGCATCTGCTTGTTTTTGAATGGCTAGCGTACGACTGTCGTTGAGTCTAGCATATACGGTAGTGTTGCTCTGATGATGTTGAATATAACGTTTTGGCTGGTGATGGCGAAAGCTCTTGCCTCTCGATAATAAAAATATCGCTTCAAGCAAAGAGGTTTTGCCGCTACCATTTGCACCGATGATAACGTTGCAAACGGTAGACTGCAGATTAACTTGTGTGAGGTTGCGCAGATTTGATATTTGTAGACGTTCAATCATGATATCGATAGCCGCCCATTATTTTCAGCTTTCAAAGCAAGCAAAAGTTTATTTAAATTTAAGCTGTCCGCATAAATACTTAAAAGATACTAACGCGGTTCAATGCTGTATGATGTGCAAAAAATCAGACTATATACGCATTGGCATGATGACATATTGATGGAACTCATCATTGAGTTGATTGACAAGTACAGAGGCATTCGATTGGCTCATATGCATCTGCAAATCACCTTGAATAACACCTAGCACGTCTTGTAGATACGCAGCATTGAATGATAGCTCCATTGGCTCGCCCTGATATTTGGCTTGTATCATCTCCACGGCTTCATCTTGCTCAGCATTGTTGGCACGTACCTCTACCATACCATCACTGGCAAAATTAAAGACCACACCGCGCGACTTCTCATTACTTAAGATCGCTACGCGACGTAATACGTCAGTCATTTTTTCTTGACTAAATAACGCAAGCTTATCTGTATTGCTTGGCATGACACGGCGATAATCAGGGAATTTACCATCAATCAAACGGGCAGTAAACGTCACCATTAGATTTTGGCTGACTTGTCCTGCACTATCAACATCGCCAAATGGTAAGCTCACTTGCAAAAACTCACGACCAAAGCTCAGCGTAACTGCATTGTCTTGGTCGCCTAGCATCTTGCCAAGCTCAGTCGCCAAACGTTCAAGCTCAATTACTGCTTTACGTGGCAAGATAGCCTGCATGCTCAGATCAGCACTCACATCTATAACGCTACGTGCCAAGGCCAATCTATGTCCATCAGTCGCAACGGTTGTTAGCTGCTGCTGTGAAACATCAAACAGCATACCCGTCAAGTAATAACGTACATCTTGAATTGCCATCGCAAACTGAGTCTTGTGAATCAAATCTGTCAAGCGACTACGGCTGATGTTCAACGGCGTAATATTTTCAGGATTACCCAAGCTTGGATAATCTTCACTTGGTAAGGTACCTAGCGTGAAACGGCTCTTGCCACTGGTTAGCAAACAGCGCTCATTCGCTTGAGTCGCTAGATTGACTTGCGCTTGTGCAGGTAAAGACTTACAAATATCTTTCAGTTTTGTTGCAGGTAGCGTCGTTGTTCCTGCTTCAACACAAGCACCAGCAGGCAATTTCAAGGTCGAAGTCAGCTCCACTTCTAAATCTGAGGCTGTCAAGATAAGCTCGGACTCTGATAACTGCAGCTTAATATTGCCCAATATCACCATATTATGGCGTTTATCAGCGGCTTTGGCGATCAAGTTGATAGCTTTTAGTAACGATTCTCGATTGATCGATAATTGCATGCTTAGTTACTCTTATTTGAATGATTTTTTTATAAAAACTTGACGTAATCGTCTAATAATACCTTGTCTACTAACTATAATCTACAGAGCATCTATCTGCTTATATTTTCAATATTATAAACGATATTTTCTCGCTAAAATATAGTGAAGACTTACTCTACTAACCTGCCTGTAACATCAACGCCAGCGTCTTATAATCCTTGTCAAACGCTGGATCTGCTGCTCGTAATTCATTTACTTTATCGCAAGCGTGCATCACTGTAGTGTGGTCTCGTCCGCCGAATGATTGACCAATCTCAGGGAAACTGTCACCTGTCAACTCACGCGATAGAGCCATCGCTATTTGGCGAGGTCTTGCGATGCTACGCGTACGTTTACGCCCCATAATATCCTTGACCGTTACATCATAGTATTCAGCGACTATTTTACGGATGTTATCCATATTTACGGCTTGTACACGCATGGCGACGATGTCTTTTAGCGCGTATTGCACCATCTCAAGGGTAATCTGTGCGCCTGTCAGATTAGCATTTGCAAAAACTTGATTGAGAGCACCTTCCAGACGTCTGACATTGGATACCACGTTTTGAGCGATAAACAATGCACACTCTTTAGGCAGCACCATGCCATAAGAGGCGGCTTTTTTCTGCAAAATTTGCACGCGAGTATCAATCTCAGGAGGGTCAACCGCGACTGTCAATCCCCAAGAAAATCGCGACCTAAAGCGCTCATCAAATTCCGTCATTTGTGATGGATGACGATCAGAAGCCAAAATCAGCTGTTTGTCACCACTAGTAAAATCTGCAAACAATGTTAAAAACTCATTACTACTTTTGGTCTTTCCTGCTAAGACATGAATATCATCTACAATTAACAAATCTACTTTTTTTATTTTCTTTTTAAAATCTTCTATTTTATTATTTCTTAATGAATAAACTAATTGATTTATAAACTTCTCAGAAGTGAAATAATAAAAGCTTTGATTATTTTTTAAATAGCGATGTGCTACAGAATGCATTAAATGCGTTTTTCCCAATCCAGAAGGTCCGTATATAAATAAAGGATTGTGTCTATTTTTTGATTGTTTTTTACCAAGCTCGTAACAAGCTTTGTAGGCCAGATTGTTCGACTTACCAGTGACAAATGTCTCGAAAGTAAAGTCAGGGTTGAGATAGCTCAGTGATTTAGCATCAGCTGAGTCGTTTAGTTCTCCCTGACGCATATTAGCGTCGATATCTGCTTTCGAATTATTATGATGGATAGATTCAAATTTATGCTCAGATGGGGTAGGGGAGGGCTTATCTTCCAAAAATAACGAGCCTGATTGTGACTGCTGACTATCGTCTACCTCACGTCCCGCATTATCAACACGGACAACAACCTCCTCAATACTACCTTGACTGTGCTTGGCAACCAATTGCTGAATATCTTGAAGATGGTTCTTTTTGATATACGTGACAAAATAATCATTAGGCGCAAGAATGATTAGAGTTTGTGCTTCTTGGTGAGCTGACAAAGGTCGCAGCCACATGGTGAAAACGTTGTCTTTAACGTTGTAGCGCAAATCGTTCAGACATTTATCCCAAATATTTGCTGTCTCTATCATGAAAAATACTAACCCTATAATTTGAAATAATAGTTAACTTTAATAGCCTGACCTTCTACATAAATGCTTAGTATCAACCGCAATTAACTGTCTTAAAAGTCACACTGGAAAGCTATGAGAAGCCACACACGAAGTAGGGGCTAATCTAACATAGATACCCTGTGGATAAAACCTTGTTTTTTGGGGATAAGACTGTGGACAGTTTTGTGGATAACTCAACAAGACAAGTTATCCATATTTAGCCCACAGGTTATCCACAGCCTTACCCATAGTCTAGTACTTTGATAAATAAATAGAAAACAGAGTTAACCACAGATAATTAAGGTCCCAATAACAACAATACTTATATATATTAATTAATTATTATTATAGACATCACACAAAACTGTGGATAACTTCAAAAATTATTTACTGTCAACTAAGAAACTGGTTGAACAAACTGAAGTATTGAACAAATAATATCTAGTAGTCTGATAGCAGAAACTAAATCTCTGAAAACAGGCTAAATTAGTTTATTGACCAAAACTATACTGGATGGTATAATCCTCCGTTATTACGAATTTAGTCCATTATTTTGATAGGTGAGTTATGAAACGTACATTCCAACCAAGCGTGATCAAGCGTAAACGTACTCACGGTTTCCGTGCTCGTATGGCAACTAAAAAAGGCCGTCAGGTCTTAGCTCGTCGCCGTGCTAAAGGACGTCATCGTCTAACTGTATAATCAGTAGATAGCGATAAGCATGGCTAATAGTGCTTGTTGTGCTCTTATTGTTTATAGATTGCAATAGTCAATCATCACAACTGACACTTAGCCATATATTAAAAGCGCCCGCATCGGCGCTTTTTTTGTTCCTATATTTTGCTATTATCTCTAATATCGCCACTCCCTATCATATTAGGTCATACCATGCCCAAATCTCTTTCAGCTACACCTACAGCCAATTTTACTAAAGAGCAGCGCCTACTGACACCAGCAGCTTTTCGTGAAGTGTTTGACGCACCTGAGCGTAAAATACATCAGAGTCACTTGATGGCGTTTGTGAGCCCTAGTGCTTGTGACAAGCCACGTATCGGTATGGCGATTACTAAGCGTAAAGTACCTACTGCTGTCGCTCGAAATTTGATTAAACGACATATCCGTGAGCAGTTCCGTACAAAAGCTTTTAAATTAGAAAATAAAGATATTGTTTTTATAGTAAAAAAATCAATAAAAGGTATAAATAATAAAGAATTAAAAAACGAAATAAATAATATATTTAAAAAAATAGAAAAAAAATAAAATGAAAAATTTATTAAAATTAATAAATAAAATAATTTATGAATTTTTATTAAATATAATAAAGTTTTATCAAAAAATAATTAGCCCTATCATACCTGCTCGCTGCCGTTACTATCCCACCTGTTCAAACTACGGTAAACAAGCTTTGGCTTGGCATGGCACTCGTGCAGGTAGTTGGTTGCTGTTAAAACGTCTTAGCAGATGTCATCCGCTTGGTGGACACGGCATTGACTTTGTCCCACTCCCTTTATCTTCTTATCGCTATAAGTACTTGTCCTTTACTGATATATCCAATAGTACCGCTCAAGGACTGGGCGTTTACCGAGATCGTCAGGGTTATGTGCCACGTCTTAATTACTTAATGAAGACAACATGAAAACCACAACTTCGAGCTTTAGATATCATCTTCAATGACTTACCCACAAGTTATCCACACTCTTGGTATCATTTGAAGCAGATTTTTAGTAAAATGACGCACATTTTATGTAAATGACTCTCAACGCAGTTATCGATCATGAAGATAACTATGCAGTACAGTCATGACACATGCCCTAATTTTTCATTCCCTAATTTTTAATCTAGGAAAGGTTTATGCAAAAGATATTTCGGGTGATGATCATCATTGCGATGCTAATTACCGCTTATCTGCTGATTTTGGCATGGCGAGATGATTATGCCGATGCACCAGCTGTAGAAGCGGTGCCAGAAACTACAAGTTCAGTAGGTGCTGACATCCCTTCTACCACTGGTGCCGCAGGTGATATTCCGGTTCAGACACTACCTGTGGATAACACAGCTGTGACAGCTACGCCTGCAAAGGACACAGGATTAATCACGGTAACGACCGATCGCTATGACATCAAAATCAATCCAGAAGGCGGTGATATTGTCTATGCTGCGCTCAAGCAGTATGACGCGACGCTCGATAGCGATAAGCCTTTCGTATTGCTAGAAAACAACAGCAATCGTGTATATGTGGCTCAGTCTGGACTTATCGGCCAAAATGGTATTGATACAGCAGAAGGTCGTGCTACTTATAGCCACACCGCCAACAATTATGTAATGGAAGCAGGGCAACAAACATTGTCAGTACCGCTTACTTACAAAAAAGATGGCGTGACAATCACCAAGACATTTACCTTTACTGAAAACAAATATCCGATCGATATTAGTTACAAAATTCAAAACGCTTCTACTAATGCGTGGCAAGGCCAGATGTTTGCGCAGCTAAAACGTGACGATAGTAAAGATCCTGGTATGTCTGATAAAGGCGCGCTAAGCATGGCGACTTATCTTGGTGGTGCCTGGGGTACGCCAGATGATCCTTATAATAAGCTGAAATTTAAAGACTTCAGCGACGGCGAGTTGACGACGACCAGTGATAAAGGTTGGGTCGGTATTGTGCAGCATTATTTTGTCTCTGCATGGACGCCTGAAAACTTTACAGGTAAGTTCTTCACCCGCGAGACTGGCAACGACTATTTTATCGGCTTTAACAGTCAGCCAGTCAATGTAGCACCGAATAAGCAAGTCACATTGGATGCCACACTGTATGCTGGTCCAAAGGTACAGTCTGAGCTAAAAGATGTGGCAGTTGGTCTGAATAAGACGGTTGATTACGGTTTACTGTGGCCAATATCGAAGGTCTTGTTTGCTATCTTGGAAGGTGTGCATAAAGTTGTGGGTAACTGGGGTTGGTCAATCATTATCCTCACCATTCTAGTCAAAATTGCTTTGATGTGGTTCTCTAATAAGAGCTACTATTCAATGGCAAAAATGCGCGCTATTGCACCGAGACTAAAAACGCTAAAAGAAGAGCATGGCGACGACCGCATGAAAATGTCGCAAGAAATGATGGCCATCTACAAAGAAGAAAAAGTCAACCCGATGGCGGGTTGTTTGCCGATCTTGATGCAGATGCCAATTTTCTTAGCCTTGTATTGGGTGCTCGTAGAGAGTGTCGAGCTGCGTCATGCACCATGGATTCTATGGATTCGCGATCTTTCAGCCATGGACCCATGGTTTATCTTGCCGTTGCTAATGGGCGCGTCAATGTTCATACAGCAGCAGTTGAATCCGCAGCCAGCAGATCCAATGCAAGCAAAAGTGATGAAGTTCTTGCCAATTATCTTCACCGCATTCATGCTATTCTTCCCAGCAGGTTTGGTATTGTATTGGACAGTGAACAACTTGTTCAGTATGACTCAGCAATACATTGTTAATAAGAAAGTTGAAGAAGAGCAAAAGCGTCGCACGGTAAAAATAGTTGACTAGCTGACGCTCTATCAGAAAAGTAACAACAAAAACCATCGCATACGCGGTGGTTTTTTTATAAGTGCTAAAATGTTATCCACAGTTTATCAACATTAAAGAGAAAATATCAATGATTAGTCCGCGTTTCAAAGTTTGCTTTGTCACTATGAGCACAGACGTCTATAATGGGATTTTTAGCTATTGAGAGTCATTGTGGATTCCTTAGAGATGGCATTAGCCGCACCTAATTCTTCTGAAAAATCTAATACATCGGGACTCCCCACGATTGCTGCGATTGCAACGCCACTCGGGCGAGGGGGCGTGGGTGTTATACGTCTGTCAGGTAGCCGTGCTTATGCCATGGTCTGCGCGCTGACGGGTAAATCTGCTTTTACGCCGCGTATGGCCAGTTTTTGTCGTTTTTATCAGGCGGATGGCACTGTTATTGATGAAGGGCTAGTATTATTCTTTAAAGGCCCGCATTCATTCACGGGTGAAGATGTGATTGAACTGCAAGGGCATGGTGGCGTTATTCTACAAAACCAATTACTTGCACGTGTATTTGAGCTGGGCGCCAAGCAAGCGAGTGCCGGAGAGTTTTCCTATCGTGCTTTTGATAACGATAAATTGGATTTGGTGCAGGCAGAGGCGATCGCTGATGCGATTGATGCGACCAGTGCGGCGGCCGCGAGTAGTGCCATCCGATCTCTAAGTGGTGAGTTCTCCCAAAAAATAAACCGGCTGTTAGAACAGTTGATTCACTTGCGCTTGCACGTTGAAGCTGCCATTGATTTCCCTGATGAAGAAGATGTCGATTTTTTATCTGATGGCGTGATACAGAATAAGCTTGAACAAACGCAAGATAAAATACAGCAAGTCTTAGCCACGGCAAAACAAGGTCAGCTCTTACGTGATGGCATCCATGTTGTCTTAGCAGGTAGGCCAAATGCCGGTAAATCAAGCCTGCTCAATCGTCTAGCAGGTCAGGAGAGGGCTATCGTTACTGACATAGCAGGTACTACTCGTGATACGCTGCAAGAGACAGTAGTTCTCAATGGGCTCACACTTCATTTGACTGATACGGCAGGTCTACGTGACACAGAAGACACGGTAGAGCGTATCGGCATTGAACGTGCCCGCACCGCGATCACACAAGCTGATATGCTGCTGATGGTTTACGATGTGACTCGCGATGTTGAGGAAGAAAGCACACCGTTGCAATTGGCTGAGCAGTTATTTGGTGATCTACCAGAGGCCAAAAGATTATTAATCATCGCCAATAAAAGTGATCTATTGAGCGATAGTAGTAGTGAACAATCGGCCTTTGCCACGCAAGTTGAAATCAGTGAAAGAGGCTATGAACAAGTCAATGTTTCATGTGAAACAGGTGTGGGTATAGACAGTTTGGTTGAAGCATTGTGTACTAAGGTAGGTTTTCATCCGCCGGAGAACAGCTTGATCGCTCGTACACGTCATATAGATGCCCTCAGACGGACGGCTAACTATCTGTTAGAAGCACACGAGCAGCTCACGGTATTTCAAGCAGGTGAGTTGGTTGCGGAAAGCTTGCGTCAGGCTCAGCAGAGCTTGGGTGAAATCACGGGCGAGTTTAGTGCTGATGACCTACTGGGCAAGATATTTGGTAGTTTTTGTATTGGTAAATAACGGTTGAATAATTCTATCTATTACTCAATAAATTTGTCTACCTTATAAGTTTTGCTTTTATTTTTCGTTGTAAAATAAGGAATTGCTATGCACTGCCCGTATTGTAATGCATCAGAGACAAAAGTGATCGACTCACGTCTTGCTGCAGAAGGTGCGCAAGTGCGCCGCCGTCGTTCATGCAATAGTTGCCAAGAGCGTTTTACAACGTTTGAGATGGTAGAAGTGGTGATGCCAAGGATTATTAAATCTAGCAACAAGATTGAACCTTATGACAATGAAAAACTGCGTCGGTCTATCTTATTGCCGCTGCAAAAGCGCCCCATCACTATCGATGAGCAAGAGGCAATGATTAGTCGAGTTGAAAAACGTGTCAGACAAATGGGTGAGCGGGAGATAAGCAGCAAAGTCTTGGGTGAAATCATCATGAGTGAACTAAAAGCGTTAGATGATGTCGCTTATGTGCGTTTTGCTAGTGTTTATCGTGATTTTCAAGACATCGATGCCTTTCATCAAGAGATTGCTAATATTCGTCCAAATGATAAATAAGCTGATACATCAATAAATATGTCTAACCATTGAACTGATTTGAGTTCAAAGCGCTTAGATTATTAAATAATACTCTCCGTAATTATTACCAATCATTTATTAAGCCTACTGTTATGCCAACTAAAAATCACTCTCAAGATGCGCAAGATCGCTACTTTATGATGCTTGCTATCGAACAAGCTAAGCGCGGTTTGTATACTACTAGGCCAAATCCAGCAGTAGGTTGTGTCATCGTCCAAGCTGAAGAAGTGGTCGGTCAAGGGTTGCATCCGAAAGCTGGTGAGCCACATGCAGAAGTGTTTGCATTAAAAGAAGCAGGCGATCGAGCAGTGGGCGCAACGGCTTATGTGACTCTAGAGCCATGCAGCCATACAGGGCGTACACCGCCGTGTGCGTTAGCACTTGTGGCCGCAAAGGTGAAGCGTGTTGTGATTGCAGGTCTAGATCCTAATCCGCAAGTGGTAGGTCGCGGGGTTAAGCTACTTAAGCAAGCTGGTATTGAAGTGACAGTTGGCATACTGACAGAGCAGGCAGAAGCATTAAATCTTGGGTTTTTGAAAGCCATGCGGACTCAGATGCCCTATGTCAGACTAAAAATAGCGACTAGCCTAGATGGTCGCACCGCGATGGCATCTGGTGAGTCAAAATGGATTACATCAAACGCAGCTCGCGAAGATGTGCAAAAAATACGTGCGCGAAGTGGAGCAATTATAACTGGTAGTGAGACAGTGATAGCTGATGATCCACAACTTAACGTGCGTTCAAATCAACTAGGTATACCACCTGAAAAAATACCAGCACCTCGGATTGTAGTGCTCGATAGACGTCAGCGTTTAGAGCACAGTGCTCAGTCTGATTATCAATTGTGCCGCCGTACAGATACGATTTATTGGCGCACAGACGATCTAACCGCTTTACTAGCAACATTAGTGAGAGACCATCAGTGTTATGATGTCTTGGTGGAGGCAGGTGCTGGCGTTGCGGGAAGCTTTTTGAGTCAGCAGCTGGTCGATGAATTGATTGTTTATCAGGCGCCTTGTCTACTTGGTAATCAAGCGCGACCAATGGTTAATTTCAATCCTATCTCACTGGCTCAACAGTTGCGCTTCGATATTTATAATTATGAGCAGCTAGGTTCTGACCTTAAATTAACACTATTGCCTTTATGAGCTCTTGCTTGCAAAACTGTTATCCACAAAATGCTTATACTGTGAACAGTATGTGGATAAGTACGTTGTTATCTTAAATGTTCCACATGAAACTGTGCATAACTTTGTTTCACATGAAACATGAAAAGCTGATTGTTTTTGGGGTTTTGTAGTAAATTATATATTAATCAACAACTTATGATTTTAAATCTTACGCTGTAAGCGCTAAAATAAATTTAGCACCATTGTGGATAACTCTATAGTTATTAAAGATTTTAAGAGTGTCCTATTGACTTGCGCTTACTTATCCACAATCTATCCAATGACAGCCTGCATTTACCGCATGTTTCACTGCGAAGTGTACTCAGAAAGGCAGTACTAAGAAGTTTGGTTAAGTATTTGATAAATAAAGTGATGTGTTTATAGCAGCATTATAATAATGAGATGAGGATGATATGTTTACTGGAATTATAGAAAGCGTTGGAAAAGTTAAATCTATGCAACCAACGGGCGGTGATATACGCTTAACAATAGAGTCTAAAGACCTAGATTTTAGCGATGTAAAGCTGGGTGATTCTATTGCATCGAATGGCATTTGTTTGACTGTTGTAGAGCTTGGTAATAACCATTACTCTGTCGATGTTTCACGTGAAACGATTGCTCGAACAGCGCTAGAAGCATTAAAAGCAGGTCATACGGTCAATCTAGAGAAAGCGATGCTACCGACGACTCGTTTTGGTGGCCATATTGTTGCTGGTCATGTGGATGGGGTAGGCGTCGTCAGTAAGCTACAGCAAGACGCACGTTCTATTTATATTGAGATTGAGATACCACAAGAGTTGGCGCACTATACGGCGACCAAAGGTTCTATCACAGTAGACGGTATTAGTCTGACTACCAATCTGGTACGTGACAATATCGTTTCTTTAAATATTATCCCGCATACCGCTCAAGTGACTAACATCGCTAAGCATTGGTTGGTGGGTAACAAGGTCAATATCGAAGTGGATATCGTTGCACGCTATTTGGAGCGTTTGCTAAATAAATCACAATCTGGTGGTATGAATGCTGCAAATCCTCAAAGCCAAATTACAGAAAATTTTTTAGCAGATAATGGCTTTATGAAATAACGTTTGAGGTTTTACTTACCTGTCTAGACCTTTCACCCTGTCAGTATTACGAAATCAAAGTAATGTCGACAGGGTGATTTTTTTATTCTTTTATTGACGTTTAAGATATAAAGCTTTGTAAAACGGTTTCTAGATCCTTTTTACTGATAGGTTTGGATAAAAACTCATTCATACCCACTTGCATGCACGCCTTGCGATCCTCGTCTGTATTATTCGCCGTTAGTGCGACAATAGGTATATCGTCGCCTTGTGCGCGGATTGCTTGAGTAGCTTGTAATCCGTCCATGACTGGCATCCGGCAGTCCATCAAAATCAGGGAGATCTCCTCACGCTGGCTGGCTAATATATCAAGCGCTTGCTGACCATCTTCTGCAACGATACTGCGATAGCCAAGTTTGCTCAGCATTTTGCAGGCTATTTTTTGATTGGTTGGGCTATCTTCCACCACTAAGATAAGGGGTGATAATGGCTGTGAACTTTCTTTTTGAGCAGTTGTCTCGCTGATGTTCTCTTTAATATCTTGTGTTTGCGTTAGCTTTTTTCTAGCTGGCATTGTCAAGCGCAGGATTTCAGACAGTAATAGCGCACTATCTAAAGGTTTTGCCAAAAAGCCATCACATTGATCGAGTAACATAGAGGGTATGCGGCGCTCAGATTTCATACTAAACAGTATTTTAGGAAAGGATGTATTAGCGAGCAGGCTGTTTAATGCCTGCCGTCTATCGATACTAGTGACTATGTGATTGCTGTGCGTTAAATGGGGTTTTGTGAGGTCAGACTGCCCTTGTGGTAATGAATTTTGATATTTCGCTGAGCTGTCAGCGTTGGTCTTGCTGCCAACTAAGATCGCGCTGGTGTCATAGTACTCATAATCTAGTAGGAGTATGGGTGCTGAGCTTTGCTGCTCTCGACTTAGGCGTTCTGTTAATTGCTCTATAGTCGCTAGGTCTACAGAAGTATAAATAGTGCTAGATATCGCTAAGTGCTCACAAAGCCGCTGTAAATGTTGCGCAACAAGCGGTTGATGGACGACCGCGATTAGGCAAATATGATTTAGGTACTGACTAGGATGATATACCGGCTGATAGTTTGGGCGTCGGCAAGGCAAATACAGGTTGAACACACTACCTTCATTAACGGTGCTGGTTAGTTCTATAAATCCGCCTAGTAATCGCGCAAAGCTATTGACGTTTTTTAGTCCCAACCCTGCATCGATAGCATTTTGTGCTATTGGATTGATATCTGAGCTATGAGGTTTATTTAAGTACGATAAGAGCTGATGCTGTTTGGCAGATGTGATACCGATACCAGTGTCCTGCACACTAAAGCGCACCCAGCAACTCACTGCATCTGTGGCAAGGTTTTTATTGATAGACTGTAAGGTTTCTTTGCTAGCCTCTGGCATTTGCTCGTGGTCGGTCTTTTCAATCATCAGTGCGACATGTCCGGAGGGGGTGAATTTTACGGCATTGTGCAGTAGATTCAGCAAAATCTGCCGGAGACGCACGTCATCAGTATCAATAGAGCGTGGACAGTCTGGGGCAAAAAAGTAAATCAGCTCAAGCCCTTTTTGTCTCGTATCATTTATGATTAGCTCATTAACTTCCTGACCAAGCTTATAAATATCGACGGGCTCAATATTAAGGCGGGTTTTTCTAACCTCGATATTTCCTATATGTAGCGTCTCATTGAGTGCGGTCAGCATGTTTTGACTGGTGGTAATCAAAGTATCTAATGTTTTGTTTTGTCTTGCATTCAATGTGTTCGGATCGATTGGCTCAAGGATATCGATCATAGCTTCTAGCGGTATGCGCAACTTATGACCGATGACAAACCTGAGTTTATTGAACTCATCAACCTTTCGCTGTAGCTGTTTATTTTGCTGTTGCAACTGCTCGTTCTGATTAACCAGCTCATTGACATCATTAAGCAGTACCGTAAAACCATGAACTTGTCCATGCTCACCGAACCATGGTGTGGCATGCAACTGGTAGGCTTGTTTGTTTTGTATTCCATACACGGTTAATGTACGCGAGACTTGTAAATCAGCTAGCGTTTGCAGTATTTGCTGAGTCGCCTCATCTTTGCCCATGACAAAGTCAGTGAGTGTATAACTGTGTCCGTTTTTGGCAGAAGGTGTAAATGTTTTTTCAAAGCGTTGATTATAGAAGCTAATCTGACCGTGACGTAAGCTCATCAGCATTGGTAGCGGTGATTGATCAACCAAGCGCTCCAAACGATGATTTAATGTTTTGATACGTCGATAGTCGTTGTGTAGCTGATAACTGACACGGCTCAGTGCATGACCTAGCAGCAAAAACTCAGTGGTGGATTTTTCTTGTAAAAAGGGCGGCGGCGTATAAGATTCTTTCGCCTGAACACTCAATTTATCAGTGTAAGCTATTAGCTGCTCCCAGTTGGTTCGACGGTGAAGCATATAAAACAAAGCGATAAAAAATAGTATCAGAGCCACCGTTAATGGTAGCCAATAGCGATACGAGGTCCAGTCGATAGTCAAAGGCTCATAGCGCAACACAATATAAACCTGATGACCACTTTCGAGCTTTATCGTTCCTGTTAAAGCATTACTACTGACCGTATACGCACTTTGGTTATCCTTAGAAAAAGTAGCTGCATTGACTGTGGGAAACGTTACTGTCGTAAAAGCTGATTCGTTAGGTCGAGTCTTACGATGGATATAGGTTTGCCCAGATGGCATCATCAAAATAAGCTGATAACTGATATGATCAAAAGCAGGCTGTTTTAGGATTTTTTCTATTTCTACATCGATAGGTGCGGCATGCTCAGTAATACTGTGCTGTAACGCGTGAAAAGTATCTATACTGTGTTGTTCGCTATGATGTCTCAACCCATCAAACAACGTGACATAGTACAGCAATAGCATGACCAGCAAGGTCGATGCATAGAAGATCAATAATCGCTGTAAGGACTGGAACTGTTGCATGAGAGCATGGCCCTATATCGACACAAGAACATATAGTGAAATCATCATCGTTTCTTATAGTAATTGATTTATTCAAAACCTTGGTACGGATACCTTCCTATTATCTATAGCAGAATAATAGTGTGTTATTTATAGAGTATTGCTGACAAAGTATTTTTATTCTATAAGAAGGTCGATAACTAGAGCAATCACACTTTTTATATTATAAAGGCAAAAAGCGTCATTAGTCATACTGGATTGAGACTACCACAATTATGGCACAACGTCGTAAACTCACCTATAATGGACAAATTAACCTTATATAATGCAAGACTATGACTACTGCTACCTTTGATCTGTCTAATACATCTATAAACAATAATAAACTATCTACCGAGCGACTAAGGGTCGTATTTGCAGGCACGCCTGAGTTTGCTGCGATTAGCCTAGAAGCGCTCATTCGCCAGCAAGACGCACTTAATATGGATATTGTCGCGGTATATACCCAGCCGGATCGCAAAGCAGGACGCGGCCAAAAACTATCAGCCTCGGCTGTCAAAGAAGTGGCATTAGCGAACGATATTGCGGTAGAGCAGCCAGTCACCTTCAAAAAATCTAGCACAGAGGGCATGGTAGCACGACAGACGTTGCGTACGTATCAGCCAGATCTCATGATTGTCGCTGCTTACGGTCTGATTTTGCCTATCGGTGTATTGACCACACCCACGCATGGTTGTCTAAATATCCATGCCTCATTATTACCACGTTGGCGCGGTGCGGCGCCTATTCATCGTGCACTATTAGCAGGTGATGATGAGACAGGTATCACCATCATGCAGATGGATAAAGGCCTTGATACTGGTGATATGCTCTATAAGGTGAGCGCTAGTATAGAGCCTGATGAGACGGCAGCGAGCCTACATGATAAGATGGCAGCGCTTGGTGCGACGGCTATCGCCACCGTACTAAAAGAGTTATCACATTATCAAGAACAGGCAATCACCCAAGATGACAGTCAGGCAAATTATGCCGAAAAGCTCGTAAAAACTGAAGGTGAGATTGACTGGACACAACCTGCTGCTGCGATTGAACGCCAAATTCGTGGATTGACCCCGTGGCCTGGCGCTTATACTTTTCTAGAAGGGCAGCGTGTCAAAATACTCGCTGCACTACCCATCAATACCACGCAAAAAATAGACAAGCCTGCGGGTACGGTCGTGAGTGTGGGACGCAAAGCAATCTTAGTTGCTTGTGGTCAAGAGGCTGAACAACCAAATGATAAAGCCGCTCATGAAGCACAACTCAGCAAAACATTGGCGATAACTAAATTACAGTTTGCTGGTGGTAAGCCCATGACGGCGGAACAGCTTTGTCATGGCAATCAGCTAAACGACGGTGATCAATTCACGACAGAATCTAAATAGCTTTATCTAAACAACTTTAACGACATTTAACCCTACTAGCACAAGACGCGATCGATCATACGTCAAGGAAATACAACTTCATGAGACAAACCAACAGCGCGTCTAAAAACAATGTACCTAGAAACAACAAACTCAAGCCATCAAGCAACCTGATTATGAATGGCAGCGTGCGCGTGCGCGTGATTCGCACCTTGCTTGCGATTCAAAATGGTCAGTCGCTCTCAAGCGTGCTTGACCCATTGTTAAATAGCTTGCACGATGGTGATAAAGGTTTTGCACATGCATTATTGTTGACGACATTACGCCAATGGCATGCCCTTGCGCGATTGCTCGACACGCTCGCAGATAATCCTATTGATGAGGTTGAAGTTCGTACTACGATTCAAGTGGGTTTAGTGCAGTTACTGTATTTGGAAGTGGCAGATCATGCCGCAATTCATGAAACGGTCGAAGCAGCAAAAGAGATTGAGTTTGCTCATGCGACTGGTTTAATCAATGCTATCTTGCGTAAAGTTGCCAAAAACCCTAGTAAATTTCGTAAAAAGTGCGATAAAAAACACAGCTTGCCGAATTGGCTTGCCTATCAGCTTAAGCAAGATTGGAGTGAGCAGTACGATGCGCTGACCCAAGGCTTGCGCCAACCAGCACCAATGTTTTTGCGAGTCAACTCGGCAGTTACTTCAGTAGAGGATTATCAACAGTCGCTATATGGTGCAGAAATCGATGCAGACATCGTTGAGCTAATGACTGGTTTTAACGTAGCGAACTCGTCAGAGACTTCTACAACACTATCGACCAAAGGCTTAAGACTGCATCAGACTACCGCTGTCAATGCTTTGCCACATTTTGCTGAAGGCATCGCTAGCGTGCAAGACATGCATGCTCAGCTTGCGGCACCTATCATCAATAAAGCGTTAATGGCGAAACTCAGCGCTGAAAAATCTGATACGGAAAATAAGAATAACGAGATACATATTCTAGATGCTTGTGCTGCGCCTGGTGGCAAGCTAGCTCATTGGTTAGAGTTACTCAGCTCAAATGACGCTTCATCGTTGTTTCACGTGAAACAAGACGATGCAGAAGCAACTTCGCCAGTGTCTAAAATTAAGCTAACGGCTATCGATAACGAAGCACCGCGCATCGAACGTATTTATGACAATCTACAGCGTCTCAATCTAAAACAGCAAGATTTAGAGCAAGCTGAGAAAAATATCGCCCTTAACGTTATCTGCGCTGATGCCACCAGATGGCAGCATGGCAAAAATAAAAAAGCCGCCACCAATGAGCCAGTATTTGATGCGATATTATTGGATTCTCCTTGTACTGCGACGGGCGTGATTCGTCGTCATCCTGATATCAGTATCTTGCGTACCGAAGAAGACATTGAGCAAACGGCACTGCTACAAGCAGATATCTTGCATAACTTATGGCCACAATTGAAAGCTGGCGGTTATCTACTATACGTTACGTGCTCTATCTTAAAGCAAGAAAACGTCGAGCAAATGCAGGACTTTATCAGTCATCATAATGATGCGGTAGTGATTGAGTTTACCGAGGATTGCAATTGGGGTATCGAACAAGCGATCGGTCGTCAGTGCTTACCGATTGATAGCGAGAGCGGTGATGGTTTTTATTATGCGCTGTTGCAGAAGACTGCTGAATAAATCATTTTTAACTATTGAATAACATTATTGTAGACAGGACAATCTAATGAAATATATCAGTACCCGTGGTCAGACAGCACCAATGGACTTTAGTGATGTATTGTTGATGGGACTTGCGCCAGACGGTGGTTTGATGCTGCCTGAGCATTATCCAACCGTTGACGGCGCTGTACTTGATGAGTGGCGTACACTGAGCTATCCACAGCTGGCACTCGCGATTATGCAGCGTTTTGCTACAGACATTCCTTATGCGGATCTAAAAGACATCATTGATCGCACCTATACCGCTGACGTTTTTGGTAGTGACGATATCGTGCCTGTCCGTAAGCTTGAAGACAACTTATACATTTTAGGATTATCAAACGGCCCCACATTGGCATTTAAAGACGTTGCTATGCAGTTTTTGGGCAATGCTTTTGAATACGTACTGAAGAGAAAAGATGCCCGTATCACTATTATTGGCGCAACCAGCGGCGATACGGGTAGTGCGGCAGAATATGCATTGCGCGGTAAAGAAAATGTCGAAGTCTTTATGTTGTCACCGCATGGCAAAATGAGTGAGTTCCAGCGCGCGCAAATGTATAGCTTGACCGACACCAATATTCATAATATCGCTATTGATGGTATGTTCGACGACTGTCAGGATATCGTCAAAGCGCTGCAACAAGATGCTGACTTTAAAGCCCAGTATGACTTGGGTACGGTTAACTCTATCAACTGGGGACGCATCCTCGCGCAGATCGTTTACTACTTTAAAGCGTATTTTGCGGTGACGGCAAGCAATGATGAAAAAGTCAGCTTTAGCGTGCCTTCAGGTAACTTTGGTAATATTTGCGCCGGTCATATTGCTCGTGAAATGGGTCTGCCCGTTGAGCGTTTGATTGTTGCTACCAATGAAAACGACGTACTAAACGACTTTTTTAACCAAGGTGCGTATCAGCCACGTCCCACTGAAAAAACCTACGTCACCTCAAGTCCATCGATGGATATCTCAAAAGCTTCGAACTTTGAACGTTTTGTTTACCTATTGCTGGATAAAGACAGCGCGCGCGTTCATGAGTTATTTGACGGCGTAAAATCAGGTCAAGGGTTTGATTTGTCTGATTTGATGGAAGCGGTCAATACGCGTTATGGCTTTGCTGCTGGCAAATCAACCCATAGCGATCGCTTAAACACGATCAAAGCACTATATGAACAGCATGGCGAACTTGTCGATCCGCATACGGCTGATGGTATCAAGGTTGCCAAAGAGCTACAGCGTGAGGGTGAAATCATTATCTGTGCAGAAACCGCATTGCCTGTTAAATTTGCTGACACTATTGTTGAAGCAGTAGGGCAAATCGACATCGAGCGTCCGGCTCACACAGAAGGCTTAGAGAGTTTGCCACAACATGTGACTGTACTAGAGAACAAAGCTGAATTGGTTGCTGAGCAGATTCGTCAGCATGTTGCACCAAATCCAGCATAAGCGATAAACGTTTTAAGTTCATCTTCTATAGATAGAAGCGTTTGTATAAAAGTTACACCATTGTAATAAAGTGTTTATGATTGTGTTATGGTAGATATAATTGTAGTATTAGAAACAGCGTCAGCGAGTCATTATTTTGCTAGACGCTTTTTTAGGAATGAATCTAGCCAATTATACTGAACAGCTGCCCTATAGTTGCCACAAGAGTGATACTTACAAATCGCTGATAATATTGATTTTTTCATAAAGTCAAATGTCTTTAGAGTGATGAATTAAGTGTGATTTATTGTGACCAAAACAGTGGTACATATTGTGGATATAACCATGAAGATGAGCTTAAAAAAGACAGCAAAAGCACTGGCAAAAGGATTATTAGTTACGACATTTAGCAGTGCCATGTTGATGACCACAGCCCACGCCAATAATCCACCACCTACCATAAAAGCAGATGCCCCCAATCGCTATGTCGTCAAAAAAGGCGATACCCTATGGGACATCTCAGGCCGCTACCTCGACAGTCCATGGCGCTGGAAAGAGATTTGGGCAACCAACAAGCAAATCAAAAATCCAAACCTTATTTATCCAGATGACATTCTTATCCTTTGTGTGATTCAAGGTAAGACGCTGATAGGAGTCGATACAGGAGAGGGCTGTGCTGGTATCGAAAAGCAACTGACGGGTAACGTGGTTGCCAGTACTATCGCCGTGACCTCAACGGCCAATAGTATTCCGCCTATTCCATGGTCTGCTATTCAGCATTGGCTTGATAAAACGCTCATTGTGAATCCAGAAGATTTCAATACCACACCGTATATCTTGGCGTCCAAAAACCGCAATTTAATCACAGCAAGCGGTGATAAAGTCTATGCCAAAGGGGTGCCACTGATCGTTGGTCAGCGCTATGGCGTATACCGCGAGGGTGACCTATACGTTGATCCTAAAACTCAAGAAGTTATCGGTCTGGAAGTCACGCAAGTAGCGACTGGCCTTGTTACTTCGACAGAAAGTAATGGCGTCACCAGCTTGCAGCTTACTGACAGTTACGACAAAGAAGTGCGTGAAGGTGATCGCGTGTTTGTCGAGTTGGACAACGCTATTCCGCCTGTCTTTTATCCAACGCCTGCCAGCGTCAGTCGTGGTGGTATGATTGTGCGAGTAATGGATTCAATCAGCTCTGCCGCTAAAGGCAGCGTGGTAGCGATCAACTTAGGTAGCTTGCATGGTGCCAAACCAGGTGACGTACTGACCGTGTATCAAAAAGGCCCGTTGGTGCGAGATGTTAAGGATAATGACATGCCGGTACGCTTGCCAAATGAGCCAAGCGGTATGGTGATGGTATTTAATACCTTTGATAATATCAGCTATGCTTACGTACTTGACTCTGAGCTACCACTCAATGTTGGCGACCAACTATTGCCACCCCCTTATCTATAAACACATAAGGCTTTGTGAAACGATTTTACTAAGTTTGCCCAAACGAGACAGATGACAATGACCGCAGTCACCTCTTCTTTATCCGATGATCAGCGTGCCATATTGGCGCTGTGGTATGAGGTGAATGCATCATTATCTGCTTATCACAAGCTTGTTACCACTTATGGTGACGCGCAGCTCGCGTGGCAAGCCAAGGTAGAGGCATGGAAGCAGTTAGGCATTCATCACACGCATCTCAAACGTCATGAACAGCCAGAGCAAACACACGCTGCTATCGATAAGATACAGCAAGCGCTTCTAGATGGGCGCTACGGTTTATTGTTTGCCGGTCAGCCCGACTATCCTGCTCAGCTTCTTCATATTTATGATCCGCCGCCATTATTGTTTTTTCGAGGAAATAGCGCGCGCCTGCATCAAGCTCAAATTGCTATCGTGGGCAGTCGAAAACCAACAGCTCATGCTCAAAAAATCACGTTTGATATGGCGCAATATCTGGCACAGGCAGGGTATATCATCACCAGTGGTCTGGCGATAGGCGTGGACAAACGGGCTCATCTAGGAGCTTTGGCGCAGACTGATCATGACTATCAAGGTCGTACTATCGGCGTGATGGGGACCGGGATTGATGTGAATTATCCCAATCACCGTGACCAGTTATTTGCTCAAATCATCGAGCAAGGTGGCTGCATTATTAGTGAGTTACTACCGCATACGCAGCCGCACAAACATACCTTTCCGCGCCGTAACCGTCTGGTAGCTGGGCTGAGTCTAGCCACGATTGTGACCGAAGCGACGATCAAAAGTGGTTCGCTCATTACCGCGCGTCTAACTTCTGAGCAGGGCAAGCAAGTCTTTGCCATTCCAAGTCATATTGATAATAGCAATGCTGAGGGTTGCCATCATCTGATACGTGAAGGGGCGACGTTGATTTATCATCCTCAGCAGGTGTTAGAAGACGTCAATGGTCAGCTTGATTATGGTAAGCGCTCGTATAGACCAACAGATATTACTACAAGCGTTAATAGCCACCAATCAGAGATCACTCAGTCCTCTGATACTTTAAATTTAGATAAGAAATCTGTCACAACGGTCAGTCAGCCAGAACCCTCTAATATCAAATCCACCCGTAGTGAGATCGTTGTCCCTGAGCATTTAACACAGATCTATGAGCAGCTCGATTGGCATGGACAGGATTTAGATGCACTTATTACCATCACTAATCTTGCGCCGCCACAACTGATTGGACAGCTGATGGAACTTGAGCTAATGGGCGTCATCAGTGTGCAAGGCGGACGCTATTTACGTGTATAGCGTATCGTCACTCCTAACTACCACATAAAAATAAGTAGAATAGATTCTAAATATCGCTACCTTAGTCAGCCTGTCTCTTGTGCTATTATTAGTGTCTCTATTCCAGCATAAAACATGTAAGCTATGAGCCAATCTATACCTTTTGTCACTGACTCTGCCACACAAGCTGCAAACTGGCTTAAAGAAGGAAAGCTGCTTGCATACCCAACAGAAAGCGTTTGGGGTATCGGTTGCGACCCTTATAATCAAGCCGCTGTGCAGCGTATCTTGGATATCAAACAACGTCCGCAAGCCAAAGGCATGATCGTCATTACCGATAGCGTAGAGCGTTTGTCACCTCTACTAGCGTCTTTAAATAATACTCAGCGCCAGCAAATTATCGATAGCTGGCAGTCAGATGTTAATGACGGCGAGCTACAAAATCGCCAAGCGCATACTTGGTTATTACCCATTCCTCAGACACTTTCGACCACGATGCCCTCATGGATAATGGGTGAGCATCAGACCATTGCAGTTAGGGTCATCGCCCATCCTATCATACGAGAACTATGCCAACAGATGGTCAGCGCAAATAATCCATTCGGCTTTATTGTTTCGACTAGTTGCAACCCATCAGGTCAATCGCCTGCCAACACCTTTGATACCGCCTATGGTTACTTTGGTGAGCAGATTGGGTATTTTCAGGCTGATACTCTAGGTTATATCTTACCCAGCCAAATCCGTGATGCAACGACAGGCTCAGTCATTCGTTAGTAGGCAATAAACGACCTTTCATACCATTATAGCCTAGTCTTTTGTACAGCCTTCTTTGTGCTGTCGCCATTGATAAACTGTATTTCGCCAGCTGAAGATTGCTATGGTTATCGTTCTGTAGCCATAGCAAAATATACCGTCTCAGCGATAGCTATCGCTAAACCCGATTCCTTTGTTCTCGTTGCTTTACTAAAAGTATGTAAAAGTTATTTTGATAAAAACGACAAAAAAGTAGACGATAGTTAAAAGGGGCTGATTGTTATTGAACGATGAATCTTTCAACGATAGGTCATCGTTACGATATTTGATACATATAGGGGGTAGGGTATGAAAATTTTAATTAGTGGTGGCTCAGGGTTTTTGGGTAGTGCGTTTAGCCGAGAGTTAATCGAACGGTATCGCACGCAAGGTAAAGAGGTGATGATTACTTGGCTGACCAGAGATAGCAATCAAGATCACCCTGATGACATCAGTATGATGACTTATGACGAGCTTGAAAAGTCTGATATGAGCTTTGATGTCATATTAAATTTAGCTGGCGCAGGTATTGCTGACGCGCGTTGGAGCGATGAGCGTAAAGAGCAATTAATAGCCAGTCGTATTAAGCCTACTCAATCGATATTAAGCTTCATCGAACGTACTGCAACAAAGCCAAAACTACTAGTAAGCGGCTCAGCAATCGGTTGGTACGGCACGCAAGGTGATAAGCCATTGACTGAACACAGCAGTTTTGAGACAGACTTTGCCCATCGCTTATGTGAGGAGTGGGAGAGCTTGGCGCTCAAAGCGACTAATTACGATGTCCCTGTCGCTATTGTACGAACAGGTGTTGTGATACATCCTGAAGGTGGTATGGTGGCCAAATTACTACTGCCATTTAAGTTTGGCGTTGGCGGGCAGTTGGGTGATGGTCAACAAATTATGAGCTGGATTAGCCGTGACGATTGGGTGGGGGCGGCGATTTTTATTATTGAGCAGCATCTTGTCAGTCAATTTGGCCATAAACAAAGAGTTTCACATAGTGATAATGTCATAGAGACAAGAAGTGATACGCCAGCCTTTGTCTATAATCTCACTGCGCCCAATCCCGTGAGTAACCATACTTTTACTAAAACGCTTGGCTCATGGTTACATCGACCGACACTTTTTACCTTGCCAGAGTTTTTGCTGAAGCTGATGTTTGGTGAGATGTCGACGCTACTAATAGATGGTCAAAAGGTACTGCCACAAGCGCTTCTTGATGCAGGTTACACATTCAAGCACTTGACACTCAAACAAGCATTAGAGGATCAGAAGTAGTTACGTCGTGATTGTTTCATGTGAAACATAAGAAGGTCGGCTTATATTAAATATTCACTAGATTGTATTTCTGTCTAAGGGCAATCCATGCGTTACGCATTTTTCATCACCATTTTTTTGCTCTTGCAGCTGTTTAGTGCGGGCGCTGCTCTAAGCTTACAGTGGTGGTTACAGCCTTGGATCACGCCAACGCTTCAGATCGCTATATGGTCTGCTATATTTATTATTACTAATGGATTGTTGATATTAAGTGTCAAAAGAGCGTTCGCCAATAGCTACCGCTGGGTTAGCGGTTGGATGTTGGTTATGCATTTTATGCTGTTAACGGCATTGCTGATAAGCCTACTCTATGGTGGATACTGGCTAGTAGCATCACTTTTGGGCGCCTCGTTATATGAATCTAATATGCTTTCTATGGGCCTACGAGCGCTTGCATTGGCAGTGTTCTTAGGGTTGTTCGTTTTCGCATTATATAGTGCTTATGTGCCAGTCGTACGTAAGCTGTCCATTAATATCAACAAACCGCTCGCTAAACCATTGCGCGTTGCGGTCGCGAGTGACCTGCATCTAGGACGACTATTTGGCGTAGCAGCGATAGATAGGTTGAACCGTCTAATAATTGATTCGCAGGCTGATATGCTATTGATGCCAGGCGATATCATGGATGACAATACAGACGCATTTAATAACTACAATATGGCAAAAAACTTAGCTGAGCTATGCAGCAGCCTGCCATACGGCGTCTATGCAACGTTGGGTAATCATGATTTGTATGGTCACGAACAGCCAATCAGCCAAGCGTTAGTTGATGCAGGCGTACATTTATTAAATGATGAAGTATTTGGTATCAAATATGAGGGTCAGCCTATATGGCTGGTTGGACGTTTTGATAATCATAAACGCCAGCGTGTCGCGACAACTGATCTGCTTGCGAAAGTTGATACTTCACAGCCTATTATTCTACTAGATCATAGACCAAGTGATATTGATGAGCACAGTCAGTTACCAATCGATCTACAGGTATCGGGACACACTCATAATGGACAAGTATTCCCTGCCAACTTCATCGTGAGTGCCATCAACCGATTAGGCTATGGATATGAGGCCATTGGCAGAGGACACTTTGTGGTGTCCTCAGGTTATGGCTTTTGGGGCATTCCGTTTCGATTGGGCTCACGCTCAGAGATTTGGTTAATTACTGTTTCTGGTCATACTAATAAATGAGTAGTACTAGCTAGCCGCTATGCCACGAGCTGCGATTTTGTACTAATAACCTCACGGACGAAGCCGCTAAAACCATGAATAATATTTTTTGTTTCCTGCCCAAGTCCTTGATGCACGCTCATAAAATGAATAAAGCCATGCGGTGCGCCCAATACAGTATGGGTCTCAATAGGGACTTTATAACTCTTTAGCTGCTTGGCATAAGCAAATGCCTCATCACGCAATACATCGAGTTCAGCGGCGACGATATAGGTGGGACATACTTTGCTATTATCACCAAGCATTGGCGAATTTAGTATATGTATGCGTGGCAACGGACTATTCTCAAGACAAGCAGCGTCAAATACTGCCACATCAGCGTGATCCAATAGCAGGCCTTCACCATACAGCTCCCAACTCGGATAATCTGTCTCGATATCAGTCACAGGATACAAAGGCATCTGTGCTAGCGGCGCAGGTAGCTTCTTTAATAGATCAAACATTTTCTGACCATCTGTGCCCAAATCTAGCCAAGCGTTTTCGTTCGGTGCGGTGAGTTGCTGTGCAATCAAGGTAGAAAGGCCACCACCTGCGCTATCGCCTGCAAGAACGATACGTGACGGTAAGGCACCTAAGGTATAGCAATGCTCAGCCAGCCAAGCATAAGCGGTGATACAGTCTTTTAACGCTGCGGGTGCAGGACACTCAGGAGCCAAGCGATAATCCACACTGACCACGGGCCAACCAGTCTGCTCACAGACCGCGTGACAGAACTCGTGATGTGTATCGACATCACCGATACAAAATCCACCACCATGAAAAAACAACATGGCAGTTTGGTCAGGATTATGATTACGTCTTTTTTTAGAGCCAATGCTCTTGGTACCTGCCTGATAGCAGCGAATGGTCATATCGCCATCATCCGCGTTGGCTATGGTTTTATCTTCCCAATTGACAGGTGTTTCACCTTTTTTGATAAAAGGTTTGATGTTACTTAGCATACTGCCACCCGCTTGGTGCCACACGCTCGGTGCTTGCATCGCCACCGCATCCGCAGCAAACCTTTCACGGAGCTCATGCATGGGCGTCAGCTCTAATGGTGTCTTAAGATGACTATTCACCGCGAGGATCAGGCGCAAATGAGCATTGGCATGCAGATATTGCTTTGAGTGAGGCCCTTTTAAGTAACCAATCAAACCCTCTAATAGTGGCGTTGGTAGATAGCCAAGACCTTTCATCGCATAGTGCAAAGTGTGTGGCTGGCAATGTGTCATTGGGTTATAACTGAGCATTTTTTCTTTCACGCTAAAACGCTTCTTTCGCACACCATTGTCTTTCGCTTCACTAATCATCTCATCGTTCGACGCCAAATGCAGCGCCATCAATGTTTTGTTCAGTAAGGTATTGATTGATGATACTGTTGAATTAGACATAACATCTCTCATAACTGTTTTTGAGTGTTTACTGTTACATCAGCGTACACTTTAAGATAAGGAATAATATTTGTAGCAATAATAAGGCAGTAGTGCGTAAAACAGGGTGTTATTTAGTAATGGCGTGGGTAGCAACGGTAACCTATTTAGAGTAATTGACGGTTTTTTGTACGTTTTGTTAACGTATATTGAGAGTAGTTGACACAGCAGAGAAATGCTGAGTACTTGTTTTAAAGAAAGATCTAATCATATTTGTCGTAAATGCGAAAAATTCCTTTGCTTTAGGCTTGAAATTTATACTTACCACCTTTATCAAGCAGCTATTAGAGCGTATTAATAAAAAAAATGAGTCATAACCGTTAAGTATCTGATAAAGGCATGATACAGCCAGCGATTGGCTGATTTATTGCGTCTTATCTCAATTATTATTGACATTCCAAGGAGCTATCATGAGCGAGCAAAATACCAACCAAGAAAACTTTGACCAAACGGTCGTACATGACAATGTTGATCACAAAGACAGCATCTTAGAAGAAACCATGAACGAGTTTGATCCAAAGAACAACTCAGGCGAAGAAGCCACGATTGAAAACGAGATCAACCTTGACACATTCAAAGCGCGCATCGCTGAATTAGAAGGTGAAGTCAAGCAAGCCAAAGAAAGCACTGCCCGTGCCAATGCTGAAGCGTACAATGCCCAAAAGCGCGCTGAGCAAGAAGCAGATAAAAGCAAAAAATTCGCTCTTCAAAAATTTGCAAAAGAGTTACTCGATATCGTTGATAACTTAGAGCGTGCTATCGAAAACGCAGACGCGAATGACCCAGTCGCTGAAGGAGTACAACTAACCCACAAAGCATTGGTCTCTGTACTTACACGTCATGGCGTAGAAGTGGTCGATCCAGAAGGTGAGAAATTTAACGCTGATTTCCATGAAGCAGTGGGTATCGATCCAGAAGCAGAAGCAGATACGGTCGGTACAGTTCTACAAAAAGGCTATAGCTTAAACGGTCGTCTGCTACGTCCAGCCATGGTACGTGTTGGTCAATAATATTTTTTGGGGCTAAGCCCTACTAATATGAAGGTTTTTCACAAAAAATCACATGAAAGACTGTTTTTGCTTGATTACCGCCTTGAAAAATACAACAAGCAAACCGATATATAGCAACAAGTGACCGACTACGGTCTGGATAAATAAGTATTTATAGTTAAAAAACAAATTAGGAGCAATTGATTATGGGTAAAGTAATTGGTATTGATTTAGGTACGACTAACTCGTGTGTAGCAGTAATGGAAGGTGACAAAGTTAAAGTCATTGAAAATGCTGAAGGTACGCGTACCACACCATCTATCGTCGCTTATAAAGATGACGAAACACTTGTTGGTCAGTCAGCGAAGCGTCAAGCAGTCACCAATCCAAGCAACACATTGTTTGCGATTAAGCGTTTGATCGGTCGCCGTTTTGATGACAAAGTCGTGCAAAAAGACATCGGTATGGTTCCTTACAAAATCGCTAAAGCAGACAACGGCGATGCATGGGTAGAAATCAACGGTAAAAAACTTGCGCCACCACAGGTTTCTGCTGAAATCTTGAAAAAAATGAAAAAAACAGCAGAAGATTATCTTGGTGAGAGCGTAACCGAAGCAGTCGTAACCGTACCTGCTTACTTCAATGACTCACAGCGTCAAGCAACCAAAGATGCGGGTAAAATTGCAGGTCTTGATGTAAAACGTATCATCAATGAGCCAACTGCTGCAGCACTTGCTTATGGTATGGACAAGAAGCAAGGCGATAGCACCGTTGCTGTATATGACTTAGGTGGTGGTACTTTCGATATCTCAATCATCGAAATCGCAGACGTAGACGGCGAGCAACAGTTTGAAGTGCTAGCGACCAACGGTGATACTTTCTTAGGTGGTGAAGACTTCGACTCAGCATTGATCGATTTCTTAGTAGCTGAGTTCAAAAAAGAGCAAGACGTTAACCTAAAAGGTGACTCTCTTGCGATGCAGCGTCTAAAAGAAGCGGCTGAAAAAGCGAAGATTGAACTATCAAGTGCACAAAGCACTGAAGTGAACTTGCCATATATTACTGCCGATAGCAGTGGTCCTAAGCATTTGGTTGTGACCATCAGTCGTTCAAAACTAGAGAGCCTAACTGAAGAGTTAGTACAGCGCACCATGGGCCCTTGTAAGATTGCCCTTGAAGATGCTGGCCTAAAAATTGGCGATATCGATGACGTTATCCTCGTTGGTGGTCAGACGCGTATGCCGCTAGTACAACAAAAAGTACAAGAATTCTTCGGTCAAGAACCACGTAAAGACGTGAACCCTGACGAAGCAGTTGCAGCTGGTGCGGCAATCCAAGGCGCGGTATTATCTGGTGATAAAACTGACGTATTGCTACTTGATGTAACGCCATTGACGCTAGGTATCGAAACCATGGGCGGTGTGATGACGCCAGTTATCGAGAAAAACACCATGATTCCTACCAAGAAATCACAGGTATTCTCAACAGCTGAAGACAACCAGCCAGCAGTAACGATTCAGGTATATCAAGGTGAGCGTAAAATCGCTAACCAAAACAAACTGCTTGGTCGTTTTGACTTGACGGATATCCCACCAGCACCACGTGGCTTACCACAAATCGAAGTGTCTTTTGACATCAACGCTGATGGTATCATGAACATCTCAGCAACTGATAAAGGTACTGGTAAAGCACAAAGCATCCAGATCAAGGCGGATTCTGGCTTGTCGGACGAAGAAGTCGAGCAAATGGTTCGTGATGCAGAGGCTAATGCTGCTGAAGATGAGAAGTTCGCTAACTTAGCGCAAGTTCGTAACGAAGCAGATGGTCGTATCCATGCCGTACAAAAAGCGCTGAAAGAAGCAGAAGATAAAGTCACTGATGAAGAAAAATCAACAGTAGAGTCTGCGATCACTGAGCTTGAAGCGGCGGCGAAAGAAGACGACCATGACGAAATCAAAGCCAAGCTTGAAGCGCTAGACAATGCATTCTTGCCAGTTAGCCAGAAGATTTATGCTGACAGCGGCGCAGGTAGCGAGGGTATGGATCCAAGCCAGTTCCAACAAGGTGCTGACGCTACTGGTAGCAACCAAGCGGATGACGACGTTGTTGATGCTGAGTTTACTGAAGTAGACGAAGACAAAAAGTAAGCAATTACTTGATGTTCAAGGCTGATTTAATCGTTAATTAGATTAAATTAGCTAGATCAAAAAAACGCATCTTTCGAGATGCGTTTTTTTATGCCTGATATTTAAGTATATATTTTCAAGCGTGCCATTATGGCAAACGCGCATCAATCATTAGTACGTCATAAGTCAGATACACGCAAGGTTGACCGTCCTCATCTATGCCCGAAAATTGCTGCCAATAATCATGCTCGAATGCTTGCAAGCGGGTTTTGGTCCAGACAAAAGGCTGTGTGTTAGATGTTTGTTCACCAATCGTTTGCTTGCCACAGGTTTGATTGCTATCTATTTGATTGGTAGACACACCTGTCATCTTCATATGTTTGAGCACATCATAAGGCTGGGCGAATGGCACATTGAAACGCTGTGTTGATAGCTTTATGTGTTGAAATCCCGCTTGATCTAGCGCTGATTGCCATTCACTAATATCTGGATAATGCAGTCCTTGTCCTGTTAGGGTTTTTATTTGCAAGAAATTATCTGGGGTAAAGGTGCTTAGTAATAATTGTCCATTAGGTTTTAGCCGTGAGGCTGACTGTGCAATAAAGCTAAGTGGATTGTCAAACCACTGAATCGCATTGGCACTGATGACTAAGCTATGCTCACCGCCTAAATCCGTGGTTTCCGCATCGCCAATAAGGATTTGTGCTTGTGGCAACAATTCCTGTAAATGAGTGGCTTGCTGCTCACATAACTCGTTGATAGACCATCGCTCACTTTGTACATATTTTGCTAGTAGCTGCGTTAGTTGTCCCGTGCCTGCACCGACCTCAAGTACACTGTCTTGATTGGTATTATCGATAGCCATTAATAAGTGCTGACAAACCTGCTGCTGAATATAAGCATGTTTATCGTACTGACTGGCTTGAGAAAAATGCCGCGCAATGGTCTGCTTGCGGGCACTTAGCTCGGAAGTAGTGAGGGGATGTTCCATAATCGTTCTTTCGCATAAAAGTTTATAATGAGCATCAAAAACTGCTGCCGTCATATGGATAATTGCATGATTAGGCGCTCGCACTCAGCATGGGTAATGGCTGCGTTGAGTACCAAGCGAATACGTGACGTATTAGTAGGAACGGTCGGTGGCCTGATAGGCAGCGCATAAAATCCAGCGTCTTGGAGTTGTTTTGCCTTTGTCATCGTACGAGCATTATCACCTAAAATATAAGGCACAATGGGTGACTCGTAAATAGGATTTTTTGCTGCCGATGCCACGCGATATTCAGGGCTAATGGCTTGGCTCAGTTGTAATGAAATCTGCGCCAAATGCTGTCGCCGCGTCTGTAGCTGTGGCATTTTTGCCAAAATAAACCGTGTCCAAGCATGATTGATTGGTGGCAACGCGGTACTAAAAATCAGCGGACGCATCTGATTGATGAGCCATGATTTGACCACCTCATCACATAGAATATAAGCGCCAACCGAGGCAAACGCTTTACCAAACGTACCCACTAGGTAGTCAATCTCAGTGAGCGTATCTGTTTCTTCGGCTAACCCTAATCCTTGCGCGCCAAGGACACCGACGGCATGGGCTTCATCGACATACAGCTCAATACGACTGTCAGTGGCTTTTAGCTTAACTAAAGCGGGTAGATCAGCACGATCCCCGTCCATGCTAAAAATACTTTCGGTGACGATGATGATACGTTCCACGTCCTCCTCAACCTGCGCGAGCATAGTAGCCAAATGCGCATAATCATTGTGTCGATAGCGGCGATACAGACAGCGTTTGCTTTCGCTGAGTCTAATACCATCAATCATACTGGCATGTACCAGCTTGTCTGCCAAAATAACCGTCTTCACTGGTAGTGCAGTCAATGCAGGTAAGATCCCGATATTGGCGTGGTAGCCACTATTTAATACCAACGCAGATTTCGTCGCGGTTTGATTTATTCCAGCTGCAGTTTCATACCACGCTTGTAGCTCATCCTCTAACACCTGTAGCTGTGTATCATTGCCAGTTAACAGACGCGATGATGTTGCGCTCATTTTGGGCAAACAGTCCATTGATTGCTGAATAAATTCAAAAAACTCACGCTGCAACTCAGCATCACTGCCCAAACCTAGATAATCGTTGCTAGCAATATTTAATAGGGTATTGTCATCAGCGATTACATACCGTCCGTGGTGTTCGATATCTGGTAATTTGCGATACTGCTGTTTATCTTTGAGTTGTAAGAGCGCAGTTTGTAGCTGCGCGTCGATAAAAGCTGACATGCAGAGCCGTCCTTTTTCTTTATTCGTTAGTATATGCGGAACACAATGAGTAGGGATTATTGCACAAAAACAGGATGTGTAACAAAAAGTTTCATATATCAGCCTTTGTAACCCGAGCACTGACAAATGCTTTCAAATCTTAACTCTCATACCATTAAACACTGACAGAGTGTCTGAAATAGTTTGTTACTATGTACCCATCGTTAGCAAACAAGGCGATACGGCCAAATGGTCAATACAACTAAATAACTTGTTTGTCCAAATTTACTTGAAGGAGCTAATAATGAAAACTCTACAAAAAACTATACTTGCACTAGCAACTGGTTCTTTACTTACTGTAGGTGCAAACGCCGCTGTTAACTATGGTAACGGCTACACAGGTCAACCGTATGTTGGTGCTAAGATTGGTCAATTTGATCTAGATATCGACAATGCTGATGATCCAACTGCATACGGTGTTTATGCTGGTTATAACTTCGATCCTAACTTTGGTATGGAAGTTGAGTATGTTGGTTCAGATGATGCTGACTATAGAGGCGGTGATATTGATGCCAAAACATACGGCGCTTATGGTACATACCGTTACGCATTTCCAAACACTGGTTTATACGCAAAAGGTAAACTAGGTGTAGCAAAAACTGAAGTGGAAGCATCTAATACCGTTGCAGGTTTATATGATGGTTCAGATGACGATACCAACCTTGCTGGTGGCGTAGGTCTTGGTTACGCAGTAAACTCTGACTTCAGTGTAGAAGCTGAATACGACATGCTAGGTAGCGATGCAGATCTTATGACTGTTGGTGCACAACTAAAATTCTAAGATAATATAGCGTATTTATACCTATAATCAAAAACGAAGAAACGACCATTTTATATGGTCGTTTTTTTATGTGGCAAAGGTCATTCGGCGCTTTTTGATTTCATCTAAGATATGGGCGTTGTGTTATGAGTGGTATATATTGATGATTTTTAAGAGGTTATAAACGCTCAAAGTATGCTACATTGAAAGCTAGGATAGCAAGCTAGGATGATTCAAACAGGGTGGGTGGCAATGATGGAGATGTTTTTAATGATTGAGCCTTGGCATTGGTTGGTACTGGGCTTTTTGTTGCTGATTTTTGAGATGTTTGTGCCCACATTCGCCAGCCTGTGGTTTGGTGCTGCTGCCATTATTGTTGCAGCATTGGCTTGGCTCTTGCCGATTTCTCTTTTTGTGCAAGTTGTCATTTGGTTGGTGCTGTCGGCGGTGTTTTTAGTGGCATGGTTTAAGTTTATCAAGCCTTTATCAGTGGACCGTACCAAAGCTGGATTGGGCGGTGGTGTCATCGTGGGTGAGACAGGGATGATTGTGCTATCACCGCAGCCCGAGCGCGCAGGTATCGTGCGCTTTAGTGTCCCTATCGTTGGCGCGGCAGAGTGGATGTGCCGCACCACAGGAGAGGAGATTGCAGTTGGTGAGCGGGTGGTGGTGACAGATATCGTGGGCAATGAGCTGATCGTCAGAAGTATGCAGTCGCCTACGCTGAGCCAAAAAAATAGGCAAGTTTGACTGCCAGTCAAATACAATTATCAATTATAGGGATGAGTTATGGAAAGCTTTAGCATTGTGATGGTGGTGTTAATTGCACTGGTAGTCTTTACTGTGTTTAAAGGGGTGCGCATCGTACCGCAAGGTTATAAGTGGGTGGTGCAGCGACTGGGTAAATATAGCCAGACGCTAGAGCCTGGTCTCAACCTTATTATCCCTTATGTCGATGACGTCGCGTATAAAGTCACCACCAAAGACATCGTACTTGATATTCCATCGCAAGAAGTCATCACCCGTGATAACGTCGTCATCATCGCCAACGCTGTCGCTTATATCAATATCGTCCGCCCCGATAAGGCGGTCTATGGTATCGAAGATTATGAGTATGGTATCCGTAATCTGGTACAGACTTCCCTGCGCTCGATCATCGGTGAGATGGATTTGGATAACGCACTATCTAGTCGTGAGGAGATTAAAACCAAGCTCAAACATGCGATCTCAGAAGACATCGCCGATTGGGGTATTACGCTTAAAACCGTAGAGATTCAAGACATTAATCCCTCGCAAACCATGCAAGCCTCTATGGAAGAGCAGGCAGCGGCAGAGCGTCTACGCCGAGCGACCGTTACTCGTGCCGATGGTCAAAAACAAGCTGCTATTTTGGAAGCAGATGGACGTCTGGAAGCCTCACGCCGCGATGCCGAAGCGCAAGTGGTACTGGCTAAAGGCTCAGAGGAATCAATTCGTCTTATCACAGCGGCGATGGGTGATGAAGAGATGCCGATTGTCTACTTACTTGGCGAGCAGTACATCAAGTCTATTCGCCAACTAGCGGAGTCTGACAATTCAAAAATGGTGGTGTTGCCAGCCGATATCTTGAGCACTGTTAAAGGGATGGTAGGCGATAAATTAAAGCTGTAAATATTTCAAAAAATATCTAAAAAAGACCTCGTTTGAGGTCTTTTTAATGGCTAATAATTGTCTGCCAAATCGTTATATCAGATAACTTTTGAGAAACGGTTTTTATGTTTTTTTTCTAAATATTCATCAAATACCATGGCGACATTGCGACCAAGCAAGCGGCCCCTAGGTAAGACACGAATGCCTGCTGCATCCATATCAATCAGTCTATCTGCTTGCATCTCGCCCAGCTGTTGAATCTCATCAATAAAATAGGTAATCGCATCGATACCGAATTTTTGATTCACATCTTTAAAATCAAGATAGTCGTGGCAGAGCAGGTTCATGATGACATATTCACGTAAGCGATCTTTGATGGACGTTTTAATATATTTCACCGCAGGCATGACCATAGGATTGATTTTCGCCATATCAATCTTAGCTTGATAGTTTTGCAAATCAGTATCATTTTGCAGGATATAGCGCGTATTGCTATTGGCAATTTGACTGATGGATGAGACACCAAAGCCCAATAAATCACAGTCACCCATGATGGTGTAGCCCTGAAAATTACGATGCAATTTGCCTTCGCGCTGAGCAATGGCCAACTCGTCATCAGGCTTGGCAAAGTGATCGATACCAATATATTGATAACCCGCTTCGGTTAGCGTGTTGACGGTGTTGCCGAGCATAGCGAGCTTAGCTGCTGGGCTAGGTAGGTCTTCATCTTTGATCTGACGTTGGGCTTTGAAACGCTCAGGCAGATGCGCATAGTTAAAGACAGACAGACGATCTGGTGACATCTCCATGATACGGTGTACGGTTTTGTCTAACGTAGCAGGCGTTTGATGCGGCAAACCATAAATCAGATCGATATTGATAGAATGAAAACCCAATTCGCGTGCTTCGGTTAATACACTCTCAATAAGCTCTACTGAGTGCACACGATTGACGGCAATTTGTACCGTATCATCTAAGTCCTGCACACCTAAACTGATACGATTGAAACCAAGATTACGCAATATCTTGAGCGTATTATCGCTCAGCTCACGCGGGTCGATTTCTATAGAGTAGTCGCCTTCATCGTCTGGCAAAAACTCAAACTGTGTCTGCAAAAACTCCCACAGCTTAACCATCTCTTCATCACGCAAAAATGTTGGCGTACCACCACCCAAATGTAGTTGCTTGACCAAAGGCTTGTCGCTACCTTCTGGCACAGACAGCAAGCGGCGTTTGAGGGCAATCTCAGTCATTAAATATTGCAGATAATCACCAGAGTCGCTATTTTTTTTGGTAATGATCTTATTGCAAGCGCAGTAATAGCAAAGGTGACGGCAAAACGGAATATGGAAGTATAAAGATAAAGGCGCGCGTGACTCACGATTCTGCAGGATTTTCGTTTCAAGACCGACTGCCTCAAAACTATTTGTCTCAAAGCTGTTTGTCTCAAAGCTATCTGGTATCGGCATAAACTCTAACGCCGTCGGGTAGGAGGTATAACGTGGTCCCGAGCGATTGTACTTATTGATGATCGCCTCATCAAATGGGGGTAGCTGCTTACTGGTGATACTGCCGCGTGTACTGGCATAAGGGTTGTCTGGCTGCATAACAGGGCGCACAGTGGTTGGTGGCTCGTCCGCACGATTGTAGGGCTGCTGAGTGTTCTGTTCTGAATAGTCTGTCATGCGGTATTCCTCGTTTTGACTCTCGACACTGCTGGGTTTTGTGCTGCCAGATGATAACGTTTGCAGTAACAACTTGGCTATTATAGCAACTGTCTTAAAATATGGTCATTATTATACCAAATCCCTACTGTTAGTATGGTATATCGTGATGGTTTTTAGCATTAATATTAACGGTTTTGGTTTAAGGTGCTTATTTTCATGTCCTACCTATATTTTTTATAAAACACGACATTTGCGCGCTGATAAATAATACTTTATCATCGATTAATCTCTAATGTTAGGAAACGCTGATGTCGTTTGCCCAAGTCTATACCCGCTCAGTCGTCGGTTTACACGCTCCCAAGGTAATTATTGAGGTTCATCTATCACAGGGATTACCTGCATTGACCATTGTTGGTCTGCCTGAAGCGGCCGTGCGCGAGAGTAAAGATAGGGTACGCTCTGCCATTCTTAATTCAGGATTTCAGTTTCCTAATCGGCGTCTAACGATTAATTTAGCCCCCGCTGACTTGCCTAAAGATGGCGCGCGTCTGGACTTGCCGATTGCCATTGGTATATTAGCGGCAAGCGGCCAGCTTGAGCCAGAGGTGCTATCAGGACTTGAGTTTATTGGCGAGTTGGCACTTAACGGTGAGCTTCGGCAGGTAACCGGTAGTTTGGCAGTGGCACGCGCGATTAAAGCGGAAGGACTCGCGTTAAAGTTATCACAAACGATAGACGCAAATGAACAAACACAAAGTGAGCCAAGCCATTTAGCGCAGACACCGAAGCTCATCGTACCAATTGATAATGGTCGGGAGGCCAGTCGCGTTGATGGTGTGACGATACTGGCTGCACAGAGTCTAAAAGCAGTTTGCGACCACCTGCAGTCGCTAGCTGACCCAAGCGCAGCGTATGACTGCTTGGAAGTGGTACAGCCTAGTCCAGCACCGCAGCATGTAGGCTATCAAGTGGACTTAGCCGACGTCAAAGGACAGCACCATGCCCGCCGCGCGCTAGAGATAGCAGCAGCTGGCGGTCATTCGTTATTATTTACAGGACCACCGGGTTCGGGCAAAACGCTCATGGCCTCACGATTGCCAACGATATTGCCTGATCTCAGTGATGAGGACGCGCTCGAGGTGGCCAGTACGTATTCGGTAGCAGACAGTGATTACGATTACGGCACACGTCCCTTTAGGCAAGTGCATCACACCATATCAGCCGTGGCTTTGGTTGGCGGCGGCTGTCATTTTCAGAAATAAATGTCAAATTTCAGAAATAAATGTCACAACCTACCGACTCAGCCCTGCTGAAAACTATAACCATAATTTTAAAAAGAGGAAAATATGGGTAAGTTTTTTGAGGCTAAAAGTCGCACCTCATTTAAAGGTAAGTTTAAAGTTAAAGAATTGCTAGTTGATAAGGTAGATGCAGATACTGACGCTAATGCGATGTTAAGTGAAGATGAATATATTGTAATTTGGTATCGAGAGATATCTAACGCATCAAACCGCAATAATTCCAGTAAGCTTGTTGAAGTAGTTTTTGAGAACAAAGAAACAGGATATCAATTGCGTAGAAAAATTCCTCTAGTTGCTATGGGTTCTTTCCCAATAGGTTCAATATGGAAGAATGGGAAATCCACTGAAAAAGTTGAATTTGATTCATTTTCAACGATATTTAAGGGTGACTATAGCAATGTGACTTACTCAACTAATAAGAAAATAAAAGGCAATGAAATACGCTTTATAAATCAAGATAACTATCCTGTTTTTAATATCAATAATGAATCTAACACCATGATTGTCGTGCATCAGAACGACATAGACTATGTGATACATCCTTTGCTTTTCTTTAATGCTTTATACGGCGTTTCTAATTATATAAATCGTGTCCTGCTTACTTATACTTGGGCACAGGTTGAAGAATATCTAGCCTTAAATATCACTGATAGAGCAAATCCTGAAGCGGTTGTAATACCTAAACAAGGGGTTGTGGGTGATGCTGTATTTTTACATTACTTGAAGCATGATGATTATACAAAAAGAGTTGTAAGGAAATTACATAGTTCTTTTCGAGCACATAATGCTGGAAAAGGTTCGAGTCCATTATATGTTGAGTCTTATCATAATCAAGATATTGAACTTGCTTTTACAGGTCACATATTAGATGAAGAATCTAAAACCATACTGTGTACGGAAATAACAGGCATATCAATGCCTCAAGGTGAGCCTATTGAATTTATACTAGGTCGAGTGACTAATAAAACATTAACTACAGATGGTTGTGGAGTACATAAGTTTAAACCATTAGTGCATAACTTAGAGCTTGATGAAATTATTTTAGATATAGGCGCTGCTCCCAATAATCAAAATATAGCCGTTGCTAGGCATCATATTGAAAAAATCGGTAATATTAGGAAGTTAATAGAAGCTAAAGGTTACGATGAAGAAAGTGCTCTCGAAACTACAAAAATCAGTGTAACCCTTCTTGATAATCCTCTGCCAGAGAGATTTGCCGATGGAGATAGAATTGGTTTTGATGGCAATGTAGGATTGCTTCAAGCTCTTAATAAAGCTGGAGTAGATGAAAAGTTAGATTTGCACAATTTTGATAGGCTGTTAGATTTTGCAAATAAACTAAAAGACCATATAGAGTATCGCCCTTTAATGATTGATTGTTACACTAATAATGGTTTCGTGACGGCAAACCAAGCTATAGGTTGTACATCTCCTAGACACAGAGTTAGTACGGTTAGCTCTATATTCATTATGAGACTAATTACTTCAAAAGGCACATTTTTACTTTTTGACTGTGACATTACAGGTGGTCAACAAACAAGTGGAATTGCAATAAAGATTAAGCAAGAGGTTTTAGATTTAGATAAATACGATGAAGATATTAGAATGGTTATGAGTCAGCTTTTCGAGAATAGAGGGCGATTATCTAACAAAGATATAATAAAAGAAAAGCTGGGCGCTATTAAGTACTTTAAACACACTAATGGTCATTCAATTAATTGGGTAGAGAGGGTTCTAAGTAAGTTTTAATTTTTTAAATCAAAGGATGACGAATAGTTTTTCTAAATCATAGGTAGTGTTCAAAATTCTGTGTCATTCCCCTAAACTATGTAAAAAACAAGGAATGACACCATGCAAAACTTTGACTTTAACGAAGCCTTAAAAGGCATTCAAGCAGGTAAACCTATCACAGGCAGTGACGGGGTACTTGCCCCACTCATCAAACAGCTCACCGAAGCTGCCTTAAATGCCGAAATACAAAGCCACCCTGAACAAAGTACGACAAGCAACCGTCGTAACGGTTACAGAAAAAAGACGGTCAAATCAGCAGCAGGTAGCTTCGAGCTTGAAACCCCACGAGATCGTAACGGTGAATATGAGCCTGTGTTGGTCAAGAAACATCAAACTAAACTCACCGCTGAGATCGATAGCCGCATCCTATCGCTATTTTCTCATGGCATGAGTTACCGTGACATACGCCACCACATTGCTGAGATATACCAACTTGAGGTCTCAGAGGCGACCATCAGTAGCATCACTGATGAGCTGATACCGCAGTTTAAAGCATGGCAATCTCGTCCACTCGACAGCGTTTATCCGTTTGTCTGGCTTGATGCGATTCACTACAAGGTCAAAGACGAAGGACGCTATGTCAGCAAAGCCATTTACACGCTATTGGCACTTAATACCGAAGGCAAAAAAGAACTCATTGGTCTGTATTGCTCTGAAAGCGAAGGGGCAAACTACTGGCTATCTGTGCTCACAGATTTACACAATCGTGGCGTACAAGATATTCTCATCGCTTGTGTGGATGGCCTAAAGGGTTTTCCTGAAGCCATCAATGCCATTTTCCCCAATACAGAAGTACAGCTGTGTGTGATTCACCAAATCCGTAATAGTATCCGTTATGTAGCTAGTCGTGATCAAAAAGCCTTTATGCGCGATTTAAAGCCTGTTTATAAGGCAGTTAATAAGGAGTCAGCTGAACTGGCTCTTGATGATTTAGAGGCTGTTTGGGGCGATCAGTATCCGGCGGTGATTAAGTCTTGGCGGGACAAGTGGCATTTGCTATCTGCCTATTTTAAGTATCCTGAAGCAGTCAGAAAGCCTATTTATACCACTAATGCGGTGGAAGCGGTACATCGTCAGTTTCGTAAACTCACTAAAACCAAAGGCGCTTTCCCGAATGAAAACAGCTTGCTCAAACTGTTGTATGTTGGTATGTTAAATGCCTCTGCCAAGTGGACGATGCCGATTCGTAATTGGGGACAGACGATGATGCAGCTGTCTATCTATTTCCCTGGTCGATTAGATTCGGTGATGCGTCTTTAATTTAGTTGACACAGAGTTTTGAACGTCCTCAAATCATATATTTCATATGGTCTAGTTGCGAAGTCTATTTTTTATAATAAATAGACCTCTTGCAAAAGTCATAGGTTTAGCTCGAAATTAATGATACCAGCAAACAGCTTCATTCTAAGATCATAGCGCTGACGACGGTTACGATATTTATGAGCCACGATTTTGAACAACTTGATTA
>Ga0208016_100106_pt1 | contig 48439 bp, 45 predicted proteins | sample 28_taG_FD_184102 | JGI IMG/M metagenome (GOLD analysis project Ga0208016, IMG submission 184102) | Marine viral communities from Cariaco Basin, Caribbean Sea - 28_WHOI_OMZ (SPAdes) (version 2) | ecosystem: Environmental > Aquatic > Marine > Oceanic | place: Caribbean Sea: Cariaco Basin...
ATGGAATGGTAGATATTATGGATAACGAGTATGGAGCGGGTCTCAGAAAAAAGTACTTATCCGGTACGTCTGGCAAGCCAAAAAAAGAAAAGAAATAAATTTGGCGGCAGCATGCCGGGTTGTGGGAGTATCGAGACAGTCGGTTTACCAGGCTGTTTCTCGCATGGAATGTAGAAGAGCAGAGCTATCGATAATTAAAGATTGGGTACTTTATTGGCGCAAGTTTATGCCACAAATAGGGACAGCTTGACGGTTCACTTAAAGCTCTCGCGGGCTTTGCATCACGAGATATCGGCTCGATTAAATCTTTAGGCCATAAACAAGTAGCGCAGAAACTAGCTGTATTCGATAAAACTTTACCAGCCTATAAAAAATATCAGTTCTGTAGAGATGTGTCAGAGTTTGATAATGGTAAAATTTTAAAACAGCTTGGTCGCTTATAACGGTAACACTAAGTCAGTACTTATAATTAGCTGTGACATTATTTTTAATGAGTGATATGTGCTTTCGAACAGTCCCTTGCTTGCAAGATAAAGCTATATGAAAGAAAAATAGACCTACTATATTTTTTGGGGTAACAAAAAAGCGGCAAATAGCCGCTTTTGCCGAACTTTAGTGAACGTTATCAGTAAGCGTTCTTATTTATAAAGCCATTGAAAACGGTCATAAACACGATTTTGATATCAAACCATATAGACCAGCGGTGTATGTAATCTAAATCATATTCAACGCGCTGTACCATTTTGTTAGTTGTCTCAGTCTCACCACGCAGGCCATTTACCTGTGCCCAGCCTGTAATTCCTGGTTTAACCTTATGACGTAACATGTAGCCAGTAATGATCTTACGGTATTCTTCGTTGTGCGCCACAGCGTGAGGGCGAGGACCGACAATCGACATGCGGCCTTGCAGAACATTAATAAACTGCGGAAGTTCATCTAAGGAGGTTCTTCTTAAAAAGCCGCCAATCTTAGTTAAACGCGCGTCGTTTTTGGTGGCTTGTTTCACAACTGCACCATTATCTTGCGTGGTCATAGACCGGAACTTGTACACCGTAATTTGTTTACCATCTAATCCGTAACGCTTTTGCTTAAAAATTACGGGCCCTTTAGACGTAAGCTTAACAGCTGCAGCAATTGCTAACATGGGAACGGATATCAACATTAAAATCAGACTGCTTAATACAACATCTTCAAACCGCTTCAATACATCACTGGCGCCTTGGAATGGGGTGTCATAAACGCTTAGCGCCTGTACGTTACCTACCGTCTGCCAGCGAGCGTTTAGTAGGTTGTACATGAAGAAGTTCGGAATAACATAAACGTTTGCCGTAGTATCACTACACTGCTCTAGTATGCTGCGAATTCGGTTTTCTGCACTCATCGGAAGGGCAATGTAAATGTAATCAACTTCATTGCGCTTTGCCATTTCTATCGCGGCTTCTATATTTCCAAGTACCGCACCTTGCATTTCGTGAGGCAAGCGTTCTGCTTCTCTGTCGTCATATAACCCGTTGAACTTTATGCCCAAATGCTCGTTTTGCTGTATCTGAAGTGCGACATTTGCACCAAGTTGGGTAGCACCAATTATAATAGAGCGACGTGAGTTCAAACCACTTTTACGAATGCGAAATAGAAACTTACGCATTACAAAACGCCACATTATGAGTACTACGAATGACGAAGCGAACCATAATAGAATTGCAGGAGGTGGAGTCTTAATTTCCTGAACGAAAAAGTACCCCATAGTCAAAGTGCCTAAAATGCTCAGCATCCATGTAATTGCCGCTGCTCGCAGCATTTCTGGTGTCCTATGACCACGCCAAGACCTATAAAGCTCTACGCCCTCTGCTGAAACTTGAAAGCAAATTACATTAATGAATAGAAGGATAAGGCTTGTAGTGTCTATCTTCGTACCGTAATAAGCGGCAGATGAGTAGTAAAGAATGGTGACAAGTGAAAGGTCAATAAGCCTGTAAATAGTAGAAAAACCACTTTGGTTTCTAACAACTAAACCACCACTGGTATTGGGCTCTACCGGATGAGCTTTAATCGCTTTGTTAGAATCTACTCTATTGTCCATTTAGGTAATCTCTAGGTGAAAAGTGAAGGCCGTCGCAATGGATGTTTTGGTTATTCTATTAACCTGATCCAAATATTACGTATAAAGTAAAAACAGCTAATACATTTATCTAAAATTAAGCAAGATTCATGCCTGATGGTGTCGTCACCTCTTTCAATCGTCTAACTACGTATTATAAATGTAATAACCTTAGTAATTTCAAATTCGTTGGTTTCCATTGTAACAATATCGGACTGTTATTGTAATTTTATTACAGAAAACGACTTTGTTTCGTACTAATTTGGTGCAGAAAGAGTAGAATGTCACTCGTGTACTTTCCATTACTTATATAAATACGATAGCATACTTGGCATAATAAGGAGACGACATATAGCTGAAACAATACCTATGTACTTTGGAGATACTTTTGTTTTGGCGGGTATGGTAGAAAGCAACGGGATTTTAAGTTGGTATCAATAGCTAACTTCTTATGTATTAATCCAAGGGGCTAAAAAAAACGGCACGTCTATTGCTCGCGGTAAAATATAGTTTAGAAAAATCGGTAAAAAAACACCGAAAGCTGTAAAAGATGCAATTTGTCTCTTTATAGAATTATTTGCTTGTGCAATGTGTGAAACCGAAACGAAGTTACAGTTAATAATTTGTCATTACAGATAGGTCATCGAAGGAAGGAAAAAACATGTTTAAAAGGACCAAAAGCATCATAGCAATGTCGGTAATTTGCGCCACCCCGACACTATATGCCCAAGAGGCCGGTCGAATCCAAGCTGGACAATTCGATTTAATACCATCATTTACTTCGTCAATGGCTTATGTTGATAACGTTGCATATGCGCGTGATGATGACCCCAAAATATATAGCTGGCGCGCTACGTTATCACCGGAATTGATCGCTGCTACAGAAGTAGATGGTAACCCAGTTCAAGTTGGATATAGATTAGAACGCGGCGTTTATTTTTCTAGTGATAACGACGATTACACCGATCATTTTGTAGAAGCTTCGGGTGACTTCGAGTTGAACAGTCGCCATCGAGTCAATGCTGTCGCTCAATATGAAGACGGTCATGAAGAGAGAGGCACCGGCTTCTCACTAGGCCTTGGTACAGCTATTACTACTCCTGACAGGTATAAAAGTACTTATTTCGGTGGTGAATACATGTACGGCGCTGCTACATCTGATGGTTTGTTAACGCTCAAAGCCAACCGTGAAACGCTAGACTATGATAGGTCTGAACAAGCTTACCTAATTCGAGATCGTGTAAAAAATAAAGTAGGCGCTGAATTGGGTTATAGAATAGGTTCAGCGACTACAGCCGTTCTTGATGTCACCCAAACTTATGTCAGATACGATAACCAAACCGGGATTGAAACACGAGATAGTGACGAGACACGTGTTCTATTAGGTGTAACTTGGGAATCGACTGCTGCAACAACGGGTTTTGCGAAAGTCGGTTATAAAGAGAAAGATTTTGAATCTGCAACAAGAAGCACCTTTTACGGAACAGATTGGGAAGTTGGAGTAGAGTGGCAACCTGTTTCATATTCAACGTTCCGCTTCTCGACCAATGCGGATACTCGCGAAACAAACGGCGAAGGAAACTTCATTCGTGGCAGAGACTATACTGCATCATGGAATCATGAGTGGTTAAATCGTCTAAGTTCTTCTGTGAGTATAACTCGTGAAACCAATGAATATGTATTAAATGACGAAGGTATAGAAAACCGTGATGACGAGCTGATGCGCTATTCAGCCTCTCTAAATTATCAAGCACGTCGTTATTTATCGTTCTCGCTGTTTTACCAGTTAGCAGATCGTGACAGTAATAGAGAATCAATAGGTTACGATAGAAACGTTGTAGGTTTATCCGCAGAGGTTACGTTGTGAAGAATGGTGTAGTTTATAGTTTCTTCTTAATTTGTTTCTTACTCCTCTCGAACGTCGTTACGGCCCAAGAGGGTAATTTAAGTATGAGCCAATATCAGCTGGGCTCTGGCGATAGAATACAAATAAGTGTTTTTGGGCAAGACGATCTGTCTATGGAGGTTCGCCTTCCTGACGTTGGCACAATAAACTATCCATTTCTTGGTGAAATAAAGCTTGTAGGCCTAACTGCAGCACAAGTAGAACAGCTTATATACGACGGTTTACTAGGTGACTACCTTGTTAACCCATCTGTTTCTGTAGCTATCGTGGAATATCGCCCGTTCTTTATTGATGGCGAAGTTAAGCGCCCTGGCGGTTATGCTTACCAACCAGGGTTGTCGGTAAACAAAGCGGCGGCGTTAGCAGGCGGGTATACCGAACGAGCGGCGCGCGACAAAATTACCATTATTCGCGAAAAAGATGGCAGAACTAACGAGTTCACAGTAACGGTTAGCGACATGATCCAGCCTGGTGACATTATCACCATTAATCAGCGTTTCTTCTAAATTATACGTAGCGTTCAGGAATAAAAATGGCAGTAAATAGCAGGGAAGAGTTAAACGCCGGTGTGTTTGAAAATGAAACCATCGACATTGCTCATTATTTAGGAATTATAAAGCGTTACGCATTTCGTATTATTTCATTAGCAATTGCGTTCACAATTTTAGTTGCGCTGTTAGTTATGCGCATGACGCCCATGTATACCTCTACCACTACTATCTTGGTAGAAGCTGACAAAGCTAACGTTGTTTCAATTGAAGAAGTCTATGGCTTAGATACTAAGCGTAAAGACTACATGCAAACTCAGTTTGAAATATTGCAGTCGCGTCAAATTGCAGAGCGTACGGTGGAAAGCTTGTCATTATGGAATAATGAAGAGTTTATGCCAGCCAAAGAAGAGCCAGGTATTGCCGACCAGCTTAAAGCCAGTCTTCTAAAGGCATTACCATTTTTGCCGCAGGAAGAGCCCAAAGAGCTTACCGAAGAGCAAATTTTAGCGGCTAAAAAACGTAAAGCTACGTCCTTGCTAATGAGAGCGTTGTCTGTAGAAATGGTAGATAACACGCAAGTAATGCGTATTACCGTTACCACCGAATCTCCGCAGCTGTCGGCTGAATTGGCCAACGCTGTTACCGATGTGTACATCGAGAACTATCTTCAAGCTAAGCTGGATATGACGGCGAAAGCGACGTCTTTTCTTACAGAAAGCTTAGAAGGTTTGAAGCAGAAACTAGATGTTGCTGAACGTAATTTGGCGAAGTTCTATGAAGAAAACCAAGTGGTAAACATTGATGGTGTAGTAGGTTTAGCGTCTGAAGAACTTGAGCAGTTAAGTAAGCAGTTATTAGATGCGCAAACGGCGCTTAAATTAAATGCGGTAATTTACAAGCAAACACGAAACGATGTTTCTTTAGATGATATTGCGCGTTTACCAGAAGTGCTTAACCACCCGACTATCAGAGACGTTCGCCGCGACGAAGCTAAGGCGATGACGCGCGTAAGTGAGCTTAGCAATGTATACGGCCCGAAACACCCGCGCATGATTGCAGCAAACGCTGAGCTTTCATCAATAAGAGAAACATTAAGCGGCCAAATACGCGACCTTATTAGAAGTATTACAACGCAATATGAAGTATCTGAAGATAGGGTGGCGCAATTAGAGCGAGAAGTGTCTCGTGCGAAAGCCGAATTTCGCGACCTATCCGCGCTGGATAATCAGCGCAAAGCCCTTCAGCGCGAAGTTGATATTAATCAGCAGCTATACAATTCATTCTTTACACGCTTAAAAGAAACAGACGAGCTAGGTGGGTTTGAATCTGCAAACGCAAGAGTGTTGGATGAAGCGCTTCCAAACTATGTGCCTTCAAAACCAAATAAAAAATTGTTAATTGGCGCAGCTTTCGTATTTAGTGTGGGTTTTGGTGTGTTCTTAGCTATTGCGATGGAAACGCTTAACAGTGGTATACGTTCAGTTGAAGATGTAGAGCGCAAGCTTGGTCAACGTATGCTGGGCCTTATTCCTTGGCTACCACACAAGAAAAAGACCGACTTACCAGTTCGTTCATTCTTCGATGGCAAAAAACACCAGTTTGCCGAGTCTGTACGTACATTGCGTACTAGCTTGTCTTTGTTGAATCTTGACAAAGAGCAACAAGCTATAATGGTAACCTCAAGTGTACCTAAAGAAGGTAAAACGACGGTTTCTATAAACTTGGCGTTCGCCTTAGGTCAGCTTGATAAAACTATACTTATTGATGCGGACTTACGTCGCCCTAGTGTAGGTAAGCAATTTAACATTCCAAACTATCAGCCGGGCGTAGCAAACCTTATCTTGAAGTCTCATACTTTAGATGAGTGTTTGGTTAGGGATGAAGAGTCTAATATCGACATCTTATCAGCAGGTACTATACCTTCTAACCCGCAGGAGCTCTTGTCTGATAAAGGTTTCAACGAGCTTATTGAGCTGTTAAAAACTCAGTATAAGTACGTTGTCATTGATACTGCACCTACTCAAGCGGTAAGCGACTCTATGTTGATTGCTAACTCTTGTGACTCGGTAATTTACGTAGTACGTGCAGATAGTACCAGTGAAAAGCTTATTAATAATGGACTGTCGCGCTTCTTACAAGTAGGTCATCGCCTTGATGGTGTAGTACTAAATCAAGTAGACTTACGCAAATCAGGGGCAGCACAGAGGTACGCTGGTTTTTATGACCAATACGGATATACCAGTCATAAAAGCAGCTAACAGCATTTATTGATAGACTTACATAGCCACATATTACCTGGCATCGACGATGGTGCCAGGTCTTTAGACATTGCGTTGGAAATGGCGCAGCAAGCTGTAGATGGCGGTGTTCGCCATATGGTTTGCACACCACATATCCACAAAGGCTACTTTGACAATACGTTAAAGTCTATTGAACATTCTTTTCTAGAATTCAAAAAAGAAATTATCCGTGCATCTATACCTCTTTCTCTTTCTTATGCCGCAGAAGTGCGCGTTAACGAGCTAATTCCTGTTTGGTATAGGCAAAAAGCACTGCCTTTTTTAGGTGCATTTAATGGTAAGCATATTCTGCTATTAGAAATGCCACATAGCCATATACCACAAGGCTTAGAAGTGCTTATAAAATGGCTTTTAAAAAATAATGTGCAGCCCCTCATTGCACACCCAGAGCGAAATCGCGAGTTGCTAGCCGAGCAGCATAAATTTAGTTGGCTGCAGCGCCAGGGCTGTATATTCCAAGTTACCGCTGGTGCCTTAACAGGTCGTTTTGGTGACAAAGTAGAAGATTTTGCACTGTCGATGATGCGAAACAAAGCATTCCATGTAGTGGCGTCAGACACCCACGACCTTGTACGCCGGCCAAACGATATGGGTGCCGCTTACGACGTTGTGTCGGCATTCAGTGATGAATTTGCGCAAGAAGTTTTTGTAACGCGGCCTGGTGCGATAGTGTCGTTCGATCAAAAAAATGAACCATTCAATGACTAGCCGGTTACTTAACATCTTCAAAGATAACAGCTTAATACTGAAGTGGATCATGGTGCTACTTGCCGGTTTCTGTTTTTTGTGGAGCTTCCAGCTTTTCATTGCGGGTAACGCGTATTACAGCGTGAAAAATGATATTGAAGGATGGCAACTAAGTCCTGAAAAAGCTTTAATAAAGCAAGTTGACAGTGGTCTAAGTAAAATTGGCAGCGCTATCGATTACTTCCCCGATAACGCTCTGTATTATCAAATACAGGGGCAGCTATTCGAGTGGAAAGCTATTGTTGAAAAGAGAAGTGAAGAATCGGTCGATGCTGGTTTAGACTTAAATACCAATAATGCCAACTTAAACAATGCGGCAACAAGCTATCAAAAAAGCCTGCTATTACGGCCTACCTGGAGCGGCAGTTGGATCGGCTTGGCTTCTGTAAAACTGCTACAAAACGAGTTGGATAATGAATTTTACTATTATGTAAAAAACGCGAAGCAAGCCGGCCCGCAAGATGCCATAGTGCATAAGTTTATTGTGGAGTTCGGTTTAGAAATGTTCAGTGTACGGTCTATTCACTATGTAAAAATTAAAGAGCAATTGAAACAGCATTTGAATTTAGGCCTTCAGAACCCGCTTAGCAGAGATTTTGTTTTAAAGGCAATACAAAAGCACAATGCGAGTGGAACCGTTTGTAGATGGTTGCGTGACGCCAGTTACCCAGTTCGAAAACGCATTCCTAACTGTATAACGTATGACTAGCTAGCCTTTTCCGTTTAGCCAATCCCATAAGCCTAACGAAAACCCTTCAAAAAGGTTTATACCCAGCCAGCTCTTTAAGATATACAGCAGCACTAAGCCCAACACTAAAGATACGCATAAGAATAAAGCAATCATCGCTGCCATCACCAGTTTGCCTATACGGCCTTCGGTACGCGATAGGTCGCGTTTATCTCGGCCTGCCAATAAAACGAAGTAATATCGGCTTCGTAGTAAACCTATAGTGCCTCTTACATCAACTTTGTGGTTTCCCCATCGCCGACCGGCTAGGGCTGTGTTTAAATGAAACAGTTGGTCGTCAGTAAAAGAATCGGCAACATTTTTGGGCATACGTTCCAACATATGTTGAACGTTTGGCTCTTCTTTTATCGGTCGCTTTATCTTTAATACCACACAGGTCCCCTTGTGTCATAAAACTAATTGTGGCTATCTATCTCGCCGCCCCATAGGGATATCGCGACTTAACGCACCTAGTGCTAACAGTACAATAAATATAGCGGTATTTGCCGGTGCTTGTAGAGGGAAGTCGACAGTACTGTGTAAAGCCATTCCTATTATTGCCATAACACCTGCAAATGCGGCTCCCCGTGGAAGGGGGTGTCGTCGATGACGGATAGCGCTCATGGCGCTTTTAGCGCATACCAACACTAAGGCTGCCAATAGCGCTGCCCCCACTGCGCCAAATTCAATAGCAAATTGAAGATATTCGTTATGAGCATGGTCGTAAAAGTGCTGAATAGACTCACTTTGAACCTGAGGGTATACCGTATAAAAGGTACCACCACCTGTACCTATGATCCCGTATTGGGTAAGAAGGGGCAGGGCATCGGTTATCACCTCATCACGGCTTTCTTGCGTTAAGTTGGTTTGTTCAATGCGCTGCTGCACCTGTTTAAGGCCAAAAAGACTACTAACAATAAGCACATCTATAACCAGCATGCTTATGAATAGCACCACATAGCTTTTTTGGCGAGGCTTAAAGTAAATTAAGCCCAATGTGGCCGTAATTGTCATGGCAATAAAAAATGCGCTATTACCCATTCTAGAACGGGACATAACCAGCGCTATAACCATTATAATAATACCAATACGAAACAGCACTTTATTACTTAACCAAAAGCGCACTATTCTACGTAATCGCTCTCTTGGGCTTGAACCGCTTCGAACACGCAGGCTAGCTATCATGTAACCAATGGCAGCACTTAAGCAAAGTAATAGAAAATTGGCATAATGATTTTTATAAACAAAGCTTCCCGTGGCAATATGTGAAACAGGCAGTTTGAAAATTAAGCTGTACTTCAAACCAGACAATACTTCCAATGCACCATATATAGCTTGAAAAACCCCAGCAGCGCTAATTACTATCAAAGTGTACCTAAGGCGTTTACCTGTGTTGATAAGCGTAAGTGCAATGAAAAACAAGAAGCAATAGGCAAGCGATTTAAAAAACGTAACGTTGCTTTGCCCAACATCGAAACTTAGCGAAAGCCACTGCGACCTTATGTCTTCCAAGTACTGAATATTTTCGTTCATCAGAAAGTGAACGCGTTCAGGGCGAAGGGCTTCAACTAAAGAAAAAGGAAGGGGGATTATATTAACTAGCTGCCAGGCTAAGAATGCCATCCATACAATAACAAGCACCTTGTATTGTGCGTATAGCTTTGAAAGTAAAGAGTCGTTAATGAGTAATAAAACGCCGCCAATAAAGAAAAACGACATTTGCATTAATGCCCATGCCCACGGGCGGTTGGCTCCTAGTGACAAAGGCAGCCAGAACAAGGTAAACAAAAGAAAACCGAAAAGAAACTTTTCGGTTTTCTGAAAATTAAACATAAGCACTTACAGCGAACTAACGTAGAATTTAAATATAAACTAAAACAACCTAGTTAGCTGAAATGGTTGTGTCGCCACCGCCTGCGCCTGCAGCTCCAGTACCTACACCTAGCGGAGAAAACGTAGTGCCTGCAGCACCTGCAGCAGTTGCTGTTAACGTGCTAGGGTCTACGCCAGCATTAATAACCGCTAATAATGCGTCTTCTTCGCTAATAACCTGCATTTGAAGGGCTATGTTGTAAATTTCGTTAGCGTCTTCTGGAAACATTAAAATAGCAATGGTAACAACCTGCGCAGCCTGTTCCGGCAATGCTGTAAAACCTGCTATAGCAAGCTCGAACCCCGTGGCGTTATCATTTAAAAGCTCTACTAGTGACTGGTAGGCAGCTTGGTTTTCGCTTAAGTACGACAAACCTGAGGCATCAAAAAACATACCTTCATTGAGCACGGTTTGGCTTACTTCTTCTGCAGCTTGCTCAACTGCTGCACCTTCTTCAATTTCAGTAACTAGAAGGTTTCTAACTTGCAAACCGGGTACGATGCCTTCTTGAGCAAAAGATGCCGTTGAAAAAGCAATCAACACGCAAAAGAGCACAGATAAAATAATGTTGCTACGCATAACTTATCCTTAGATTAAAAACGTCGGGTTAGCTTCTTGCTAACACCATATGACTTTATTGTACAACAAGTGAACGTATAAGATCTCGTTTTTGTTATACATCTATTCATTTTAGGCTTACTAATACTGCCATAACGAAGGTTTGGCAAAGTAAAAGCCTTGCTGATACGAAACATGTAGTTGCGATAGTGCAATCGACTCGGCTTCGTTCTCGACAAGTTCAGCAATAATGCTAATGCTTAACCCGCGTGCAATGCTTAATAAACTACTTACAAATAACTGACTATCTTTGTCTGAGTGAACATCTTTCGTAAGTTTGCCGGAAATTTTTACAAAATGAGGCTGAATAGCCCTTAACCCTGCTAATGATGCAAGATTGTCTCCAAAATGTTCAACCGTAATCTTGCAGCCTAAACTAACTAGCACTTTACAAAATGATATCGCATCGTTCTTGTGGTGAATTAACGCTGAATCTTCTAATTCAAAGATCAAATAAGTGCATAGCGCTTCATTTTGGTTCAGTAAACCTAATAACCACTGCCTAAACGAAGCATTAGCTAGCGACGCGTTCGCAATGTTAATGGCAACATTACGTTTATCTTTTGCTAGCTTATTAAGCACTAGGCTAACCACCAACTTATCGACCTCAGGAATTAAGTTCAAGCGCTCTGACGCCGGAATTAATTGAGACATTGGGATAGGGTTGCCAGTATCTTTGTCTTTAAATCGTGCGAACGCCTCGAAATAAGCGGGCGTGTTCTGGTCAACGTTCATTACAGGCTGAATAAGTATATCTGCGTATTGCTGATCTAAAATTTGGTTTAAACGCTCTTTCCACGCTGTGTTACTGTGAATATGAGAAAGCTCAGAAGCGAACTGCCAGCCATGAGGCTGTTTGGTCGCAGCCATAAGCGCACTGTCGGCATTTTCCATAATTTCAGAAAAAGACTGTTCATCATTAAACTGCGCAGCGCCAATCCATACTGCTTTACTGCCATCTTTAAGTGAGTTGCAAGGCGCTAGGGTACTACAAAGTACGTTTATGTGGGCTTCACAATCTTGCTTAGTCATCGACTCTGTCACCAATACAAAATCAGCGCCAGATACCCTAAACAGAAACGCCGTTTCCTGAATGCTAGAAGCAAAGTTCCTTAGCTCTTTAGCTACCGCAGTTACATAATTATCGCCATCTTGTGCGCCTAACGTCATGTTAATAGCGTTTAGTTGTGCAAGACGTATTAAAATAACATAGCCTTCATCCGAGGTGGCAGTTTTACTTAGTAGCGCGTTCATGTGGCGAGTGAAAGCGTTCCTGTTTTGCACACCGGTAAGGCTGTCTTCAAAGGCTTGAATTCTGAACTGTTCGGCTTTTTGGGTTAGCTCTTTAAACATTACCTCAACAGACGAAGAAAGCCTGTTTACTGCCTGAGTTATAAAAGAAAGTTCTTTCGTGAAAGGTTTGTAGTTAATGTGGGAAAACTTTTGGTTTTGTATATCTTCAATTTTGTTTACCACAATACGAAGGGGCTTTGTGATGGCAGTAATAATAAACAGCAGCGCAATATAGGCAAAAACAAAAGCAGCAAAGAACATAAACGCACTTTGCTTTACACTTTCCCATAATGTTTCATTGGCAAGGCCTGGGTGACTTTGAACCGCGAGTTCGCCCGCCATCGTCCAACCATCATTTAATTCGGTTGTCTCTACCGGTGGTGTAACTTCCACAATGCTAGTAAACCAGTCTGGGACCGTATCAATGGTATTAGGGTTGCGCCTTTCAATCAGTAAATTCCCTTCCATATCTGTAATGGTTATGTATTGGTAAAACCCTCTATCAAAAATAGCATTTACCATGGTCTCGGCTACCGCTATACCATTGGCTTCACTCAAGTATGGGGTAATAGATAGCCCCAGCGAAGTCGCAGTATCTTGCGCGTGGGTGGCAAGCTGCTCGTTTACATACTCTCTGGTTAACTTAACGTTTATTATGAAAGAACCAGCAAAAACCAGTATTAAAAAAACGAGTAAGCTTGAACTTAATTGGGTAGATAGTCTCATTATTCTTGTTTATCTCCGTACATAACGCGGTCTAGCCGCTCTACCATATCGTCCCACATCTTCATTGGGCCGCTTCCCCTCAGCTTACGGCCCGTTCCCATAGCTTTAGCGGCCCACAAGCCGCTACCATTAAAGCTATAAATGGGTGACAAATCTCTTCTTTTATTAGCAGGCAATATACGCCTATTTATATTATCCAAAACAAGTGGAACAGAGGTTGGGGTTTCATAATACGCCAAAACCATGTGGGGTTGGCGTAATTCTAAGGCGGTTACATACATTAATCGCAACTGTTGTTCAGGAACGCCAAGTTCAATCAAAGAGAAGTATTTTGCAATAGTGTAGTCTTCACAGTCGCCAGCACCGGTAGAGATAAACTCAATTGGTGTTGCCCAATAATCTTTTTGTTGCCAGTGAACAAGGTCGTCTACAAAATCAAACCGGTTAAAAAAGCGGTTTATCTGGTAAAGCTTTTCGTCTAAGTCTTCGCTTTGTAACTCAGCAACCAATTGTCGCCATTTAGCAACGTCTTCGCTGGCTTCAGTTCCATAAATTGCGCCAATACGGGCATAAACTTGCGGTGTGAACACGGTTTTTTGTTGGGCGATTGGCGATGTAACCGCTAGTAAGGTAAAACCTATAACAACAGCCGAGCGAACAGTGGTTAACATGCTGCGCACAGTTAAATGGGTAATAAAAGGAAAGCAAAAACGTTTCTTTTGGTGCAAACCGTGGGTACTTTATGCAATAGATTAAGGCAAGTGTAAAAAATCTTTCACTACCATGCGATAGCATAGCTTGCCTACCAATAAGACAATGATGGCAAACTTATTAAGAACTTGAAAGGCATTTTGGAAGCCATAAAGTTTTTTTGTTTGTTAGTGATCTTTTTGGCACATTTTATGTTTAACCTATCTTCGAATAGAGTTTTGAACATATAAGTGTAGGGTGTGGGTTATGAACTTGCACACCTTCTGGTATCATAACCAAGCTTTGTAGTAAATTTACAACGAAAAGGAACTTTCATGGAGTACTCAGCGCGTCCAGCGGTGTTTATCATTAATTCACTTGAAGGCGGTGGCGCTGAACGAGTAATGGTTAAGCTATTAACCATAATGCAATCGTACTTTGTTGCTAAACGTGTTCCTGTTCATCTTATTCTTCTTGACAACTTGCCAGAGTCACAGGTTTGCCCCGAGTACGTAAATAAAATAGTACTTAATACTGAAGGCAGTTTGGTTTCAGGGTATAAACAACTAAAACCCGTATTGGCAGACCTGAACCCAGAATATTGCTTCAGCTTTTTAACAAGAAGCAATTTCTTAAACGTTACCTTGGCTAAACGGCTAAAATTTAAAGCCATAATAAGCGAGCGGGTTAATACAACAAGTCATCTCTCTGGCGGGCTGAAAGACAGTGTTAGCCGACTATTAGTTCGTTTGCTTTACAATAAAGCCGACAGCGTAGTAGCTGTATCTGAAGGTGTAAGAGCTGACCTTATCGATAACTATTCAGTATCAAGAGATAGGATATCGGTGTTGTACAACCCTTACGATATCAACCAGCTTCAGGCCCAGGCTTCAGAAAGTGTGTCGGACTTACCAGCAAAGCCCTACATTATTGGGGTAGGGCGCTTAGTCAAAAATAAAAATTTCTCTCTACTACTTAACGCCTATGCTGAAGCAAACATAGCAGAAAGCTTGGTAATTATGGGCGTGGGCGATGAAGAAGCGAACCTAAAAGCACAAGCCAAAGACCTAGGAATTGAAAACAAAACTCAGTTTCTTGGTTTTAAAGCAAACCCATACCCTTATTTAAGCAATGCCGAATACTTCGTAAGTACGTCGAACGCTGAAGGGTTCCCTAATGCCATTGTTGAAGCCATGTGTTTAGAAAAAGCGGTAATAGCAACAAACTGTGAGTCGGGCCCTGCGGAAATTATTGCCGAACAATATCCTTACAGAGTAACTGGCGCTAGTGAGGAAAAAAACGGTATTCTGTGTGAGTTAAATAACGCTGAAGGTGTTGCAAGTGCGTTAAGCTCATTCAGTGATGAAACCGTTCGGGTATCTTACGCTGCTAAGAGCAAAAGCTGTGCAAAGCAATTTTCTTACAATGCCTTTCAAGAAAAAGTAATAGCCATTATTGAAAAGGTTTGTGAATAAACATGTTCGAAGGGTTAAAGGTAGTTGTTGGCCTAATAAGCTTCATTATGGTGTATCGCACCATAACGGGGAACTGCAATAAATATTTAGCGTTTGCTATTTGCGCTATTTGGTTGCGATTCTTTTTATCTGCGTTTCATACTATTACGTACCCTTCGTTGGTAGCGGGCTTTTCGATAAATGCGCTTTCAAGTATTTCGGTTGCTGGACTTGGGCTTTTCTTCTTACCGTTTGCAGTATTTACCCTCAAGAAGCTTTTTCCATTCTATCTATTTTTTGCTGTAATCGCTGTCAGCGGTTTTGTGAATATGAAGATACCAGGTGCAATAAATGTATTGGTTAAATGGTGTTACTTCTTAGTTTTGGCAGGGGCGTTATTTCTTTCTATACGAGTTCAAGGGCAACAGGAAACTTTTAAAAAGCTTCTGGTAGCATTTAGTATGCCTGTAGTTTTGCAAGTTTTATCGATATTACTTGGGCATGCCAAGGCCACAGAAGCTGACGGCTCTACTAGCTATGTAGGTGGTTACAATCATGAGGCCGCTTTTTCAATGATTATAGTTAGCTTTATCTTCGTGATTGGGCTAACCAAGCAACATTCTATTCGTTTCAGAACTGGCTTATTTTCTTTAGCTATTTTACTACTTGTTTTAGTGAATTATAGAACTTCGGTGCTTACTATTTTGCCAATAGCGGCCGTTTTTTATTTCACGCTTGTCGAGCAGAGGTTAAAGCCATCGCAAAAGGTGCCTGTGCTGACAATCGTCTCTATGGTTATCGTTGCGTCGTTTATGGTTTTGTCATTTACCATGCGTGAACGCTTCTCTGATGTAGGTCTGCTAATTAGTAACTTAGATATTATTTTTAAAGCGCCAATATATTTTAGCGAAGCCGAAAAAGACATTATGTCGGCTCGCGTATTTATCTGGAGTCAATATATAGATGGGTTTGTGAATGCTAATGCTCTTAACCAGTTAATTGGGTTTGGACCTGACTCCTGGAAAGGTGTATTTGCAAAATACGCACATAATACGTATGTATCCAACCTTTATGAGTATGGGGTTATTGGATTCGCTGCGTTTATTTTTATGTGTATGTATTCATTAAATCAAGCATTGAAAATTAACAAAAGTGGTTTATCTAAAATAGTAGCTTTTTCAATAGTCGGTTTTTTAATAATGAATATGGCAACAATGCCGCTGTGGAATATCGAGGGCCTAATATTCTTTGCAATTCTAATTAGCGTAGTTCTTGCTTTATCTGCACCGAAAAAGCTTTTTAATTCAAACTTACATAACAATCAAGTCATGAGGTTCGCCAAATAATATGAAGATATGTGCGATAGGTTTACGTGGAATACCTGATGTTATGGGGGGCATAGAGTCACACTGCCAGCAGTTATACCCACGTATGGTAGAAAAGGGCGATTCAGTAGTAGTTATTGCGCGTTCACCTTATGTAAGCGGAAATAAATATACCTACAAAGGTGTAGACGTAGTTAGTGTATGGACCTTAAAACATAAATTCTTAGAAACCTTTATGCATACTTTTTTTGCGATTCTGTACGCAAGAATATTTGTACATCCAGATGTAGTTCATCTTCACGCTATTGGGCCTGCATTGTTCACTCCGCTCGCGCGGTTGCTAGGTATGAAAGTAGTAGTGACACACCATGGTGCAGATTATGACCGACAAAAGTGGAATGGACTAGCGAAGTTTATTCTAAAATCTGGCGAAAAAATGGGTGTGTTATTTTCAAATAAAATTTTTGTAGTAGGAAAGACTTTAACGAACAGGCTGAAAAAAGAATTTTCGAAGCAAGCTGGAAAAATCGAATATGTACCCAATGGCATGTTGCCCTCATTTACAGGGGAGATAAGTGCAAGTGCACTTCCCAAGGAATTAGGTCTCTCTTCAAATAGCTATGTTCTTACAGTGGGCAGGTTGGTACCCGAGAAAGGCTTTCACGATTTGGTGGCTGCCTACAAAAAATCTAATACTTCTTTCAAGTTAGTGATAGTCGGCCAAGCAGATCATCAAGATGAATATGCATGTAGATTGGTAGAACAAGCCAGCGATAATATTATTTTTGCTGGCCGGAGGTCAGGCGATGAACTTAAAGCGTTATACAAACACGCGAGAGTATTTGTATTGCCGTCATATCATGAAGGTTTACCTATCGTTGCGCTTGAAGCTATAAGTGCAGGTACGCCTGTAATTCTTAGTGATATCTTACCTAATAAAGATATCGAAGCACCGGTAGATAGCTATTTTGAGGTTGGGGATATTGCAGCTCTGGCTAACAAATTGACCAATTTAGATTCGCTAGATTTGGCGCTAGACCAGAATAGGTATTTATACATTTTTAATTGGGACCGAATTGCTGATAATACCCTTAGTTTAATGAAAAGCGTTTTTATAAAAGGTAATAGCAGGTGAGCTTAAATATTTCAGTAGTCATCACTACCTACAATCGGCCCGACTGTCTCTTAGAAGCTCTAAATGGTGTAAAAAGCCAGCTTTATTCACCATTTGAGATTATCATTATTGACGATAATTCGAGTCAAACATATGAAAGTGCTATGCCTACTATCAATGCCCTAGGTGCTAGATACTTAAGACAGAACGTCTCTTGCGGGGCAAACAAGGCTCGAAATTTAGGTATTAAAGAAGCTAGTGGCGAAGTAATTGCTTTTTTGGATGATGATGATATTTGGTTACCAGAATATCTAACAACTTTGGTTGGCCATTATGAGGCTGGTGCTGATGCTATCGTTTCTGGTTTTAAACAGTTAGGTAATGAGGATGTTGTCGTTGTGAACAATGACGAAGAGGTGACTAAAACATCACTTCTTCGTGGAAATACCTACTGCGGGATGAGTGGCTTCAGTGCCAAACGTGAACTATTGTTAATGCACTCTTTCGATGAATCATTAAATAATGGCCAAGATTGGGATATGTATGTAAGACTTTTTCAGAAAGGCGTTAAGTTTAAAAATATACCTAAGCCAGTTTTTTTGTATAGATTCCAAAATGAAGATGGCATCGGTGCAAAAGTACGTAAAATGAAACCAGAAGACATTGATAAAAGGTTGGGGTCTGCATATAAGCATAAGGTTTTTCTTGGTGACTATTGGTTTAAAAAACGAGTCTGTGAACAAATCTTGTTTTCCCTTAAACATAAGAATGAAAAATCACGCTGGATCATCCAAGCTCTTAAAATGGCAGGTGTCAGAGCTACCTTTGTTTTCTTTTTTAATGCACTAAAACGTAAGGTATTCAATAGGCCAATGTCCATATAAGAGTGATTCGCCGATTACTCTCCTACTTATTAAAAATTAAATGTGTGGTTCACATGACTTCAAACGTAAAAGTTTCTGTAATCGTTCCAGTATGGAATGATGAACGAAGAGTTGTTAAATGCATTAACGCGCTTAAGAATCAACAGTTTGTACCTGAAGCTTACGAAATAATAATTATTGATAACGGCTCTACTGATAGGACTTTTGAAGAAATTCAAAGAATTGAAGGTATCACTGTTTTACAGGAGCTTCAGCCTGGTTCCTATGCTGCACGAAACAAAGGGCTTTCAGTTGCTAAAGGACATTATGTAGCATTTACAGACTCTGATTGCGTTCCAGATAAAAACTGGTTGGCTTCGCTAATTGAGTGCGCCGAAACTCAGAGGGATATAGGTGTAGTTGCGGGTGATGTTAGCTTTTTCAAAGATGACGCTGATATTATTGATGATGCATCTCTAGCATACGAGAGCTTTTTCTCAATGAATCAAGAAGAGTATGCGAGGAAAGGCGTTTGCATTACAGCAAATTGGCTGTCGAAAAAAAAGACACTTCTCGAGTTAGGTGGGTTCAACGCCAAACTTAAATCGGGAGGAGATCATGATATGGCAAAGCGACTTACTAACAATGGTTTAAGTGTTGTTTTTTGTAAGCAGGCAGTAGTTGCTCACCCAGCCAGAAATAAGCAAGAAATTCTTAAGAAAAGAAGGCGTGTTATCGGTGGCTCTTGGGATAAAACAGACGGCAAGCTCAAGTCCATAAAGCTACTTTGGGAGGCCGTTAAACTATATATCAAACGTACGCTTCTTGTGTTTTTTTCGAATGAAGCCTCTCTTAAACAAAGGTTGTCGGTCTTTGGAATCATATCAGCGATATTCTTTGTATCGTTATCAGAAATAGCGAAGCTCACAGCTGGTCAACAAAGTACAAGAAGCTAAAAGGAATAATATAAATTGAGCAGGATAGTAAGTGCTACTTCATGGACGACATTAGCGACAATAGTAAACCTACTGCTAACGATGGCGCAGCTCGCTATATTAGTGCGCATTTTAGCTCCAGCAGTATTTGGTCAGTTCGCCGTTGTTAATATGGTGATAGAGGTATTTGTTGCTTTCGCTTTGGGAGGTATCTCGAACTTTCTAGTATATAAAAAGAATGCAGACCAACCCACAAGTAATGCCATATATTTTCTTGCTCTTGGGATAGGCGCAATCTTCAGCTTGGTGTTATTTTTATTAACGCCCTTTTTAGCAACTGCGCTTGGGTATGAAAGCATAATCCAAGAGCTAAGATTGGCCACTGTTTTACTAGTAATTTCATCTGTAGCCTCGCAATATCAAGCAGTAGGAATGAAAAACTTTCATCATCAACGGGTAGCGCAAGTCGATATATTTGCGAAAGTCCTATCCTTTGTGTTTGCGATCAGTTTTAGTCATTTGGAGTTACTTTGTTTGGTCGGAGCCACTATCGTATACCAGTTAGCTCGTTTGGTTGGGTTCATGATGGTTTTGGGAAGAGAAGTAAACCTAACGACTAAAGTAAATACTGCTATTTATCGTGAAGCTTTCAATTATGGAATATTTGACTTTGGATCTCAGGCTCTAAATATTCTTAGAAGGCAGCTTGACGTTATTATTCTTGCTGTAACCCTTCCGAGCAACGAATTAGGGGTTTACCATGTTATAAAGCAACTTGCCAGCAGACCTGCACAGGCACTACAGCCTATTATAGGTAAAGTGGCATTACCCGCGTTTGCAGAAGTAAAAGAAAATGAAACGCGATTCGCCAGAGTCTATAAAGACTTCTTTATACTACAACTGTTTGTATTAGCAATTATTTACATACCAGTAATCATCGCGTCAGACCTAGTCACTGCGTTGTTCTTCGGTACCGATTTCGTGCAACATAGTTGGGTATTATCAATACTTTCAATATTTTGGTTCACCCGTGTAGCTAGTTCTAACTTAGTCGGGCCATTAGTTCAGGCGACTGGCTTTACCAAAAGAAATTTTCTCTGGAATGTAATTTTACTTTTGCCTAATACACTAGTTATTTATGTCTCCTCACAGTATGGTGTAGTTGCTCTGGTCTCGGCAATGGCTGTATTCCAGCTTATCCTGTTTCCTATTGTGAATTATTACTTCATATTATTTATCACAAACGTCAGCTTCTCTTTTTCAGTTAAAAATATGCTTGTAGTCGTGGCTTCACTGGCTGTCCCGCTAGGCATACTAAAGTATTTTGTTTTGCCTTTTATACCCGAAGTATTTTTGGTAAAAGAAATCATTGTAGCAATGCTTACATTTGCTGTAGCCGCTATGTTGTTGGTCTTCTTTAAAGAGTTGAAAAGCTCACTTATAAGAGTAAAAGGATTTTAAATGTCAATTTCCAAAAAAGTTTACTTTTTTGTACGGACGTTCCCTGTGTTATCGCAAACATTCGTCCTTAATCAAGTAAAAGATCTCAAGAACCAGGGAATGGATGTTCATGTGTTGGCTGTAAATCCAATTGATCATACTTCTGCAATACTAACTTCCATATTTGGACCGGATGTGGATGAAAAAGTATCGTCAATATTACCAGAGCCGCACTCAAAAAAGTCGTGGGTATATATGTTCCTCGGGGCATTGTTGTGCGCTTGTGTTAAGCAGCGTTGGCCGATATTAGGTTTAGCAAGAAGGCTAATAAAGAAGAAAAATTTTTTTACGGCAAAAGATTTACTATGTTTAGTTTGGCATTTGCGGAACAAAAAAGTCGTTATGGAAAATTGCATAGCGCACTTTGGAAGTAATGGTGTAGTACTAGATTATCTTCGAAATGCTGAGCTCATTGACTGTGAAAACCTATTTACAGTTTTTCATGGTTATGAAATAAGCCGTTATGACCAATTGAAGTTATGGAAAGAAGAATATGGCAAGCTAGGTGGAAAGTTGCTACCTATTAGCGAACATTGGGCTGAATCTTTAGTTAATTTTGGTGCTAACAAATCGAGCATTGAAGTCGTCCATATGGGCGTAGATGTCGATACTTTTTCTTTCAGCGATAAAGAACTATCTACGCCACTTCAGGTGCTTTCTGTCGCTAGAGCGACAGAAAAGAAAGGGCTTAAGTATGCTATTGAAGCTATATTAAATTCAGAATTAGATGTTCATCTTACATTGATAGGAGACGGTAAATTGTTACCAAGCCTTAAAATGTTAGTTGAAAAACATTCTAACAAAAGTCGCGTAACTTTTCTGGGCGCCTGCCCCCCTGAGCGAGTTTCATCAGAATTAAAAGAAACTGACTTATTTTTACTACCTTCAGTTCAAGATAGCACGGGAGATAAAGAGGGTATTCCTGTGTCATTAATGGAAGCTATGGCTAGTGGCGTTGTTGTATTATCTACAATTCATAGCGGTATTCCTGAACTGATTGATGATGGTGTTTCAGGTTTTCTGGTCCCAGAACGTGATGCTTTAGCGATTCAGGAAAAGATGAAGGAAATATTAAAGAACCCGACACTCTCTCTTATACGGGAAAATGCGCGTGCAAAAGTTGACAATGAATTTAATGCAGCGACGCTAAGCAAACAATTACTATCGCTAATAACAAAATAGAACGGATTTTGAATCGTATGAAAGTACTTATTATAGGCAATCACACATGTGGCAATAGAGGTGATGGTGCAATTATCAGAGGCCTTATTGAGGAGCTAGAGCAGCAAATACCAAACATTGAGTTGGAATTAATGTCACGCTTTCCAATTAGTTCAGAGATACTGTTATCTCGTCCGTTCAGAAGTGACTGGCTTTACAAGTATCAGCCTTATAGCGGGGGACTGAAGTCTAAAATTAAAAACAGGATTCATAAGCCTATATTGTTAGAAAGGCTAATTTCTTCTGCGCGTTCGGGAAATACTCACAAAAGTCTTCCTACTAAGTTCAAAGAGTACATCAAGGAGCTTCAAGGTTTTGATTATGTAATTCAGGTTGGGGGGTCTTTCTTCGTTGATTTATACGGAGTTGGCCAATTCCATCATGCGTTATGTGCTCTGGCAGCTAAGGTTCCCCTTCTTATATTGGGTCATTCAGTTGGACCGTTTGAGAATGATAAGTTTTGTGAAGTATCTGAGCTTGTGTTTAGTCGAGCAAAAGTGCTTGGGCTACGTGAGTCAGTTAGTAAATCGCTGTTGGAAGAAAAATTTGCACTACCAGCATGCTATGTAGAAGGTGCTGATACTGCGTGGCTTGTTAAGAATGATGTAATAGATATAGAAAATAAATCGTTAATCGAGTTTATTGAACGCAATAAAACTGTGGCGATAACCCTAAGAGAGTTGAAGCCATTCGACAAGCGCTTAGGTGTGACTCAAGAAGAGTACGAAAGAAGCTTCGCTACACTTTGTAACTCTTTAATTGAAGTGGGGTATCAGATACTGGCTTGTTCTACTTGCACTGGTATCGAAGGCTATCAAAAAGACGACAGAATGGTGGCATTTAAAGTCGGTAAGCTAATTAAAAATCCAGAAATGTTTAAAGTTGTAATGGATGAGCTTAACGATGTTGAACTAGGTACTTTAATAGGCAAATGTACGTTGACTATTGGTACACGCCTACACAGTGCAATTATCTCTATGAACTTTGGAACCCCCGCTTTTGCTCTCAACTATGAACATAAGTCTGAGGGAATTATGAACCAATTAGGCTTGCCGCATTTCGGAGTTCCTATTTCTATGTTGATAAATGGAATTTTGATAGAAAAAGTCAGAGAAACTCTCGTTAATGTGGACACGATTAGGCAAGAAGTAACTATTGCTGTTGAAAAGGAAAAGGAAAGAGCAAGAAACATGATCTTAAGTTCATTGAAATAGATTGTGGTGTGTCTGATTATTTTACAATTCAAATGATATTGATTTTAACCCATTGAAATCATTGTAAAATAAAGTTGGCATTTATTTTGCTATTATAAGGGCAGCAATTGACCCATTGTTTTAGTCAAAGGAAGTACAATGAAAAATTTAATGAAAGGCGCCTTTATCACAGCGGTTCTTGCATTCGGCAGCTTTGCGAATGCTTCAATTATAAATTTTAACGATTACGCGATATCTGGTTATGCTACACAAGCTCGTAGTGGTTCTTCAACGGTTGAAGATGGAGGTTTTACACTATCTCTAGAGGGCAACTTGTGGGTAGACATTTTTTACAATTCTGTTCTTACTTCAGATTCTATATTGAACTTCACCTTTGAAGCTACAGGCCTAAATGCTGAGCTTTATGGTATTGGTTTCGATAATGATGAAAATTACGCAGCGGGTCAGTCTGAAAACTTTGGGTTTATCGGTGGAACGCAAGCACACGAATTAGTGACTGCAAACCTTTTTTCTGATTATCAAAGTGGTGACGGTGTTGTAAGTTTTTCAATTAACATTGGTGACTACGTTACAGGTTCTTTTAATAGACTTATATTCATCTTAGACAATGATGCCCAGCAGTCAGGCTCTTTCGCTTCGTTTAGCAATGTTGAAATTTGCGATAACATTCTTGTTTGCCAAACATCTTCGGTAACTGCTGTTTCAGAGCCTAGCCATTTAGGTTTTGCTGGCTTGATGTTATTGGTGGTTGGTGCGCTTAGAAGAAAGATTAGTTAAAATAATTTGAATAATTATAAAGGGGCTTAACAGCCCCTTTTTTTGTAAATTGCGCTAGCGAATAATGATTAGATGTCCCAACTTTGATTGACCGTAAGCGTCCGCTAATCCCACCTAACGCTTAGTAAACTGCCATGGTAGTAGTTGATCGATATTGGTTTCGGGCTTGCTGAGCTGCTCTAGGCAGTCCATCACATACTCGAAGACGTTGAGGTCGTTGGCTTTCGCCGTTTCGATGATGCTGTAGAGGATGGCGCTGGCATTGGCACCGGTTGCGGTCTGGCTGAACAGCCAGTTTTTTCTGCCTATGACGAACGGTTTAATGGCGCGTTCTGCGCGGTTGTTGTCGATGACGAGATGGCCATCGAGTGTGTAACGAATCAGTTTATGCCACTGGTTGAGGCAGTACTGTATTGCCTCGCCGAGTTTTGTTTTCGGTAATACCTGTTGGGCTGATTTTGTCAGCCAGGTTTCAAGTTGATTAAGTAGCGGCAGGCTCTTTTCTTGTCGTTGTGTATAGCGGGTTGCTGCGTTTTCTTCTTTTAACTGCGTCTCGACACGGTAGAGCTTCTGTATGTGGTTCAGTGCCCAATCAGCTTTGCCACTGCCTTTACTGCCAGCGCCTTTTTTCGCTTCCATGAACTTGCGTCTGGCATGGGCCCAGCTTGCGACAGGCTAAGCCTGAGAATAAAGGAGGTAAAAAAAAAAAAATGTAGTAACCAAAATTATTCGTTGAATTCCAGAGGGTTCAACTCCCTCCCGGTAAAAGCTAACCACTAGCCGGAAGCGAGTCTTGCATGGGTAACGGTAACGCTATTCGTGAAGCGTAGACAGCAGGTACTAAAGCCGCGGGATTGAGTCTCGATATCATGTTCACGTTGGAGGCTTCATTTTGTTGGGAATGGGGTCAGTACAGTACATATCGTAATGGTAAGAGATGTATTGTCCGACCGGGATCTATGGCCGGGGCAAAGGTACAGGATGGAATTCTCAGGAACCTGTGAGATCCAGTATTGACCTGAGTATTATTAAGCGTTTGGCTCTAGCTATCAACAAAGCCGGGCTGTCTGGTAATGGCTTCCAATCAGACAGAGCGAACAGGAAGCACGCTCAGGAGCTTAAAAGCGAATCCATAAGTGATTAGGTAGTAGATGCTGGAAGTCTTAGTGCGCCATATTACTGTTGACTTGGGGGAACTCTGCTCAGGAGGACCCTAACGAGGAAAGGGCGCACCATAACTTTTTAACTGTTGATGGGAAACATAGAGGTGCACAGAAACCGATGATTGTGTCAACGAAACAACAACAGATAGCCAAATTGGCTAAAGAGAAACCGAAACTCGTGTTCACATCACTCAATCATCTACTGAATATTGAGTGGCTATATGAAGCGTATAGGCTCACGCGTAAAGATGGCGCAGTCGGCATAGATGGTGAAACAGCACGTGACTATGAACAGCACTTGGATGCAAATCTGCAATCATTGCTTGAAAGAGTCAAGTCTGGACGCTATCGAGCACCTGCTATTCGTCGCGTGTATATTCCCAAGGGCGATGGTAAGTTGCGTCCTCTCGGGATCCCCACATTTGAAGACAAGCTTGTTCAACGTGCCGTTGTAATGCTACTGGAGCCAGTATACGAACAGACGTTCTATGATTGTTCATTTGGTTTTCGACCGGGCTACTCTGCACACCAAGCGTTACAAAGTCTTCGTAATCACATCATGGATGACGGGGGTAAGTGGGTACTAGACGTGGATATACAGCAGTATTTCGATACTATTGAACATACTCAGTTGAGAAACTTTTTAGACCAACGAGTGACGGATGGCGTTATTCGTAAAATGATAGACAAATGGCTAAAAGCCGGTGTGATGGATGGGAGTAAACTAAAGAAGTCTGTAATCGGGACGCCACAAGGCGGTGTTATTTCTCCTTTACTAGCAAATATATATTTGCACTATGTATTGGATGAATGGTTTGCCAATTCGGTTAAACCTCGCATGCTTGGGCGTTCAAGTTTGACTCGGTTTGCGGACGATTTTGTTATGGTGTTTGAACATTACGAGGATTGTTATCGTGTTCAACAAGTCTTAACCAAACGCTTTACGCGTTATGGGCTGACACTGCACCCTGACAAAACTCGCCGCGTAGATTTTCGATTTCGGTATCGAAAAACGAATGTCCAACGCGGTAAGTGCGTTAATTTTGATTTTCTAGGCTTTACCCATTACTGGGGGCGGTCTCGACGTGGTCACTTTGTTGTTTGTCAAAAGACAGCGAAGAATAGGCTCGCTCGAACACTAAAGGCATTTAATGTGCTGTGCCAAAAGATGCGCCATAAGCCGCTGGATTTGCAGTGGGAATGGTTAAATCGGAGACTAGTCGGGCATTATGTCTACTTTGGGATCACGGGAAATGGTAAATCTCTAAAACGCCTCCATCATAAGGTAGAACGTCTATGGCACAAGTGGCTAGGTCGTCGCTCTAGGAAGAGTTATATCCCTTGGGCACGATTTACACTATTGCTTAAACGCTTCCCATTGGCGATACCAAGGATCTATCATCGATATGTTTAATGCACTACGCAGCGAATAAACTGTTATGAAGAACCGGATGCGTTAATTGCGCTCGTCCGGGTCTGTGAGGGGTGAGGGCAGTAATGTCCTCATCTACTCGGAAACCGATAAGGGTCGCTTGCGTTTGCTCGTAGCCTTGATAGCCGTCTACTTGTAAGTAGCCGTTATAACCATTAAGGAAATCTACTGCGCATTGCCCAGCGCGACTATTGTGATAATCGTACAACACGATATTGGATGTCGCTGTATCGGGGATATGACCGCTAGGTGAATCAGCACCACTGGCATACAACCACATATAGCTGTTCGCTTTTTCAGACTCGACCACTTTTAGCGTGGTTTCATCCGCCGCTATAACGGGTTGTTTTAGCAGATGTTGATGAAGCTGCTCGTAAAGCGGTTTAAACAACTCAGCGCAGCGGATTATCCAGTCCGCCATCGTCTTACGGCTTAATTCAATACCGTGCTGTTTGAACATCGCTTCTTGTCGATAAAGCGGTAACCCATACTGATATTTGCTGGTGATGATTTGACTTAACAAGCTTGGCGTTGCGTAGCCTTTTGGAATCACGCTGTGAGGTACGGGCGCTTGTTTAATCGTGTTGCTGATACCGTCTTTCTCACAAGTACGACATGCATACTTGGGGCGAACATGCTCAATCACTCTTACTTGAGCTGGGATAAACTGAAGCTTCTCCGACGTATCTTCACCAATGCGATGTAATTCGCCCGAACAACAGCCACAGATTTTTTCTTCGTCACTAATATCGTGAACAATAACTTCGCGAGGCAGGTCTTGAGGCAATGGTTTACGTGTCGGCTTTTTACGAGTGTAGCTAATCGCTTCTTCAGCTGTTTCAGTTTCAACAACCAGCTCTTCCGCTTCATTGAACAACTCACCTTGCCCTGGGTGGCCTTCGGTACTTTTTCCGAACTGCTTGTGCTGGGCAACACGGAACTGTTCTTCTAAATAGGCAATCCGCGCGCTCTTCTCTTCAAGAAGCGCTTCAAGTTCAGCGATGCGGGATTGGTATTCTTTCTCGTTCATACCGCTATTATCCCGTATTAAGCTGCTGATTACCTTACATTATTAAGACTATTTCGTGATCGTTAATCGCTACTTATGATCACAGGTTATAAGCCGGATGCGTTGTAATGCAACGGTTGATGCCCTATGACATCGTAGCCCGATAACAGCCATTGTAGCTGTTGTTCACTCATATGCATCTGTTTTAAGTTCGCATCGACAGGCCATTTAAAACGATGCTTCTCGAGTTGCTTGTACCAGAGTGCGAAGCCCGTTTTATCCCAATAGAGTATTTTGACCTTATCGCGCTTTTTGTTGCAGAAGACGAACAGTGCATCGCGAAACGGATTCAGGTTCATATCCTGCTCAACGACGACAATTAAGCCATTAATCGATTTGCGGAAGTCGACGACATCCATGTACAGGTAAATGTCGGCAGGCTCAACGAACATCTTCATTCGCTTAATGCCTTCATCACAGCGGCAACCCAGTGAGGGTTAATATTGGTTGGCACGCTCAATTGAACCTCTCCGAGTTGCAGGAGAAGTTCGCCACCCATTTCCTCGGTGTAGGATTCAACCTTCGTGACTTCACGCTTCACCTGAACAAACTTGCTACTTGTTCGTTGAAGCCGGATATCGCGACGTCGGGTATAGTAAGTTTGAACGTTAATCTGTTGCTGACGACAAAACTCTACCGCAGTGAGTCCGCTTTGCTTTTGCTGCTCGAATAAGTTGAGCCAGTCTTGCACTTCTCTTCGTTGATATTGCGGCATGGTCATTCTCCTTAACAAAAAGAGAACACCATGCCGTAGCTAATTTATGAATTGAATGTGGGGATTACCGGACGCTCACAGAAAAACATCATGGACGAGGCGAAGCGAGAGCGTACGATGTTATGGATGCGGCATCGTTAGTGAATAGGTTCCCTGAATGGAAAGGGCTTAAAACTATAGGCGTTACGCTAAGCTATCGGCAGCTAAAAAACGGTAAAGAATCTTTGGAATACCGGTACTACATTAGCTCAGCCGCTTTGACAAAAGCACGCTTCGCCACTGCCGTGAGAAGTCATTGGGCAGTAGAAAACAGTCTTCATTGGGTTCTTGATGTCTCGATGAAAGAAGATGAATGTCAGATATATCGTGGCAATGCCGCCGAAATCCTGTCAGGGGCCAGGAAACTTGCCTTGAACATGCTTCGCGCGGAGACAACCAGAAAAGTGAGTGTGCCACGGAAACAGAAACGTGCGCATGGTAGCACTGATTATTTGGAAAAGGTGTTAGCGGCGGGTTTGGTAGAGTTGAACGATATTTAATCGTTCATGCTCTCACCCTGTCGACATTATGGTGTATTGTTGATTCTTGTAAAGCCCATCCACCCACTAAGCCGTTTACTTTTACACTTATGAACTTAACGTGATTTCATAAGCATTGACACTACATGTGCTGTTTTACTTAAATTTTGAACACCATATGTCGTGTTTTTATAAAAACGCTTGCAATCCGGATATTTTACGCTTGGATAACGCTAAAAAGTTAGTTGTTACTAACATAAATTTTGTGCCAGTTTAGGTGCTTGAAATACCACCAGAAATTGGGTCGCAATACGACTAAAACCTCACTATCTTGTTTTGTGACGCAGGATATGTGAGCAGGGTGTAAGCGCTGTGACTTTCTAGGGTTGGGAACCGAAAGGCCAGCGGCAACTGGCCTCTCTGAATCGGGACTCATTGTTTAGTAAATGGACCCATGAAGATTATCAATCGGCATTGGACATCTTCATGCTCAAAGTATCGTAAATGGCTATAAAAAATCAAGAGAGTTAACAAGTAAATTTGTACTTCAACATTACATATTTATAGAACCTTTTGCAGGCCCTGGCGGCTTTAATAAGGATTTCAATGAGTTCCTAATTACTTTAAGTTAGGAGCTAGATAATGGCTTTATTAAGATTTAAGGACACGCCATGTCCTCATAAATATGGCAAAATCTGTACACATTCTGAGTTTGAACCTTTGGTGTGTGACAAACCCACCGTTACTGGAGGGTTCGAGCTATGAGTGGTAATTACATTGAAGGTAACTACGTGTTTTGTCGCTTTAGACGCAAGAAAAACAGTACAGAGATGTTAGATGCTCATGATTATGGGTATAAAGCGTGGCGTATCCCTATAAAGCGTAAGAGCTAGTAGGATACTGCATTAGTGGGGGCCGGATAGCCCCCCATTTTTATATTCTCACTTTGGACAACACGCCTTCAGCTATCAGATCCCCATTCTCTTTGTCGAAGCCTTCAGAAGCATCAGCAAAGGTTTTACTCAAAGCAACATCAACATCCGCGTTAAGTGCTTCAATGTAACCCATAGCCAACTCATCATTTAAGAACGTCTTAGCTGCATGTGATTTCCAATGTCTCATTTGAATGTCTGCCCAGATGTAATGATTATTTTTAGACATTACCTTCATGGCCATCCGCAGTTCCTTGCGTCTGAATTGATTTCTGAATGGATGCGCTGAAATCACGTCGTAAAGCGGGGTGAGCCAATGGCCAGTATGGTCAAGGTAAACACTGAAGTTCTTTGCGTGGCCATCAATACCCATCAACAGCCAAAATACGTATTGCGCAAGAAAGAACTGATACATGTCATTTTCGCTATCAGTACTAAAGCGAAGTAGATTGGCTATCTCACTCGCACCCGGCCCCCCATTTGCTTCATACTTTGACTGGCCAGCTCTACCAAGTGCTTGGCACATGTCTTCTTGAGTCAGTCGATATATTAGGCCGTCCTCACCTTGTTGCCTATCAAACCGTTCAACCACCAGCGCTTTCTGGTCACCGAAAGTGTGTATGTCCGCTTGTGCAACGTTGAATCCCAGGTAACGCATAAATCTCAGGCAGAACCATTCATTATCTACACTGTTTGTTAGCTTTAGCCCGTTTTCTAAATCATGTATTGGCAGTTTGAATATATGGGTTGTTGGAGTGGTACCTAGAGGGCGATGCCATTTTCCTTCATGAAGTGTCAGCGCGGTTTTCTCTTGTGCACCTGCAAGGGATATTCTGAATACGTCATCATCATCCATACCCAGTGTTTTACGTCTTACTGTATTCCTAAGGTGCGCTTCGATATCGGCATGACTCATTGCCTCAAGCTTCAATTCGTCTATCCCATCGACGGGTTCCGGTGTGAAAGAAAGAGAGCCCACGCAATCACGGCCAATCTCACTCAACAAATCCATTGTGTCTGTAGAGTAGGCGCCAACACGGTCAACAATTAACTTACGAATCTCTATGTCGTCCGGCAGTAGGTTGTCGAAGTAAAAGCGCACCAGGTCACCGGTGTGTTTCTTTTTGGTAAGCGGCATCGATAGACTAATTGGGTGTGCGTATTCTGCGGATAGCCACTCATCATCGTAAATAAATGCATGCGTGGCACCATAGCGCTCGAATGTACCTACGTGCCGGCCATTGATGCCCACTGAGAGATTGTTAGTTTTTCTCCTCTTAGCCATAACTATTCCTTAGCTTTATTCTTACTAACAACCACCGGCGTTCTCATTGGCTTACTGACAAACTTACCTGATTCCACTTTTCTTAATGGGCTTTTAACGCCTTTTGGGGCGTTCTGGGGAATACGCTGTCCACCAGCTGCTGCTGCTGTCCCATCTGTTTTATGAGTGTTTTGGTTTGTCATATCGATATTGATATTGAGAACGTTTAGAACCATCAGCACAGTACCAAATGACACGCTGGTGGGGTCATTCTCTAATCTCGATACAAAGCGCTGGTCTTTACCAATTTTAGTGGCCAAGTCTGTTTGAGACCACCCTAGCGCCTTGCGTGTAGATGCTATGTAGTGACCTACGTCTTTTGGGGTCTTAATTCTCATTGTTAACTCAACATATTCCATAAGAAGTATATTTATAAATATACCTTATATTGCATATTTTTCAATATTCTCTAAAAAGAATATTATTATTTATTCTATATAAAGAATATTTGAGAACGCGACAAGAAAGAAAGGGCGTTACCTCCACACCGTTATTCGGTGGTTCTGGAGGTAAACAAAGCGAAACGTTGTGATACTACTGAGAGGCAGGGGGGACTATAGCACCTGTTATCGGAGGTGCTTAAGGCCGGGTTTAGGAATTTGATACTGCTATTAGTTCATTTCTAATCGCGATAAGCAGCTCTTCAGCCTGAATGTTGTGACCTGCGATAATACCCACCAGCGTTAACAAATCATTATTGGGTTCGCTACTGCGTACCGAATCGATTACTGCTCTAGCGGCCGCTAGTGGGATTGATGAAATATTTCGAAAAGACCAAAGCGATAAAGAGAACAGAATTTTGCTTAGTTTCCAAAATGATCGAGGCAAGTCAATACTTCGTCCTGCTGGAGATTACAAAGAGTCATTGAGTTTTAGGCTGTATATTGTTGGCCAAGGTAATCATGAGCTTAAACTTCCTTTGGACGGGAAATCTGGTAGGCCAACACTTAAAGGTGGTAAGCCTCACAACATAGCGGAAACTTACAATGTGAAGACTGGTCTTGAAGCTATTTTTATAGATGGGGAAATGTTAGTGACCTATCAATATCCGGTGGGTTCAAAAGTTTTAAGTGCGGCACTGGCGGAGCGAATAAATAGAGGGCTCTCGAAATTTCAGAAGCAGATGCTGAGATGATTGACGAAGCGGTATTTTACAATTTCACCTTAACATCTTATACAATCAGAAGGCTATGTTCTGCTAAATTGTTGCTATACTGTATATGAATGGCGCTGTTCCATTTCTGTGTTGATACCATTTTGCTGACGTCAGCAAAATGGTCTTCATAAAGCATATTCTACCCAGCTATCATCATCTTTAGCCTGTTCCATTTGTCGGAACCACGCGATGTAATTATCCAGATAGGCAGTACCAACACCGTTAAATTGCCTTAACCACTGCTTCCAACGCATCATCCAGTTATTTAGCGTCTGTATATGATAGATACCATCAACAACCCGCTGATTATCCAAGGCTATTAGCCGTTTATGATCAAGTTTGAAGGGGAGATTTTTAACGATAGTCTGATAGGATAAGTTACCATCAGTACACAAAACACTGTCAGGGGTTAGCACTGGCGCTAAAGAGCGCTCCAGCTCTTCTCTGGTGTTTCTGTTTAATACGCAGTGAGTAACAGAGCCATTGCGGTCTAGCGCCAGCATGATAGGAACTTTGGGGATCTCTTTCCCCTTCGAACCTCGCTTTCTGGACAGCCTATCAAGCTTCCTTCGCCCTTTAAATGATTCATTAATAAAGGTCTCATCAGCTTCGATAATGCCGTGCAGCTCAGAGGGCTTGTTACGCCTTGGCTGGGAGAGAAGTTGGTGACGCCACCGCCAAGCAGTTTTAATGTTTACACCCAGCTCCTTTGCTGCCTCCCTGAGCTTCATGGTAAGCCACATTCCCTCGGAATATTGATGCCATTTATCCCGAATTCTCATGCCGGACAACGGTGTGCCACTGAGTGAATTGAAAGTTCGGTGACATGACTTGCAATAGTAGCGTTGTTGTCCACGAGACGTTGTGCCGTATTTGGTGAAGTGGTGACCTCCACAGTGAGCACATTCAGAAACACTTTCCTCATGTACCGCAATGGCTTTACCGACATGATCGGCTGAGATCCTGTCATCAACACACTTTCTCAGACGCTTTAACTGCACAAAGCTAAGTGTTCCTAAAGAGGCTTGTAAAGTGTTAAATTGAGAGTTGTTCAAGGCCGACTCCATCCTCCTGATATTGTTGGAAGTGTAGCTCACCAACACAGAAATGGAACAGCGCCATATGAATACAGTTATTGAGGGTTGATCATGATCCCAGCACAATTTACAAAGCTTATAGCCGAGTTAGAACACTTAACAGACAGTCAAACCCGTTATGTTGAGAAGCTGCTGAAAGGCACTGATAGCGTCTCACAGTTGATAACAGAGCTTGAGGAGCGGATGGTTGAAAATCCTGAATGTCCGCACTGCCATAGCTCACTGATCAATCGGCACGGCAAGGTAAACAAGATGCAGCGTTATCGCTGCAAGAACTGCGGCAAAACCTTTGTAGCGACAACGGCGACACCGCTAGCTCGACTGAGGTACAAAGAGCTTTGGTTAGAATATATTCGCTGTATGCTGGACAGTAAGCCATTGCGTAAATGTGCCGAAGAATGTGGCCTTCACCTTGAAACATCGTTCAGGTGGCGGCACCGATTCTTGGCGCTACCATCAGCACTGAAAGCGAGTAAATTAGAAGGCATTATCGAGGCAGACGAAACACTTTTTCCCTACTCAGAGAAAGGCTCAAAACGGATGACTCGTCAGCCCCGTAAAAGAGGGGTGAAAGCGAAAAAACGAGGGCGTTCAAAGGATGATTGGGTGCCAGTTTTAACGGTCAGAGACCGAGCTAAGAATACATATGAAGCCGTTGTGCCAAGTGTTACATCGGCAGCTCTGCATCAGGAGCTAGCAGGGAAATTAGAGAAAGACAGTGTGTTGTGTAGTGATGGCTATAAGCCCTACATAGCTCTTTCTGAGAAAAATGATTTAATACACAAGCGCTTAGATGTGGCAGGAGGTGTTAAGGTGATAGATAAAGTCTTTCACATTCAAAATGTTAACGCCTATCACAGCCGTCTGAAAGCGTGGATAAAACGGTTTCACGGAGTAGCCACAAAATACTTGGAACACTACCTAGGTTGGTTCAGGTTTATGGATACTCCAGAAAACCTTAACGAAAACAGGCTCTTTTCGATTCAACAACAGTTAATCCGAACATAGCCAATCAGAAATCACTTTGAAAACACAAAAAGTTATCTTCTTTATACCTTTAATTGCCTTCGTTGCAATGGATAGAAATTGACATGGCCGCTGGCCAGCCAATTTCTGAACCAAGTACCCAATAATGTTTTTGCAGTTCTTATTTTATATCTCTCAGTCATTTTATGCATCCAAAAAGACCGTGAAAAATTTTCCTTAAGAACGATGAGTAAATGGATAAAGGTATAGTCGCCGACTTCTTTTAAAAAGGCTTAGGGAAATGGGATGGACTCTCCTCATTGATTAACGATATTTACCTTAATCATGGCACATCGATGCCGATTGTGAGGGGAGTCCATCCCATTTCCCTAGAGAGTCTACAAATCCAAATGAAGCATTACTTTCTGCTAAGTCGATAACTGAATCACTATCTTTTAATTTTACGTCCTTAGCCCCACCGAGCTTTGCTGCTTCCATCAAGTTCAGCGCATATGAGCGGTGTTCAGCGAAAGAGCCTGAATAGTTGTTAATGTCAGCTAAGGTAGTGGGCTTTGATGTTGAGCCACACGCTGAGATTAATCCTGCCAGCGTCAGCGCCACCGTTGTCTTTAATATGTTCATTCCATAACCTTCTTTGTAATCTGGTATTCATCTAATAACTTTCGAATTCATCCGCATATCCCTTTGAGGAACATAACTTCATTGACTCGATGATGCTTTACAATATTAGGCTAAATTGTGAAGTCAATCGTGGGCAGTTAGATGTAGTTAGGAGCATAAAAACTCAAAAAATCACGCAGGCTTTTAAACCATGCCTGTAAGTGGTGAGGTGCTTTGCTGTTAAACCTGCCTGAAGAGCCTTGACCATATGTCCAAAACAAACGCCTGGAAAAGCTCGATTTTAAGCATCACTATTTATTCCTTGTTGTCTATCAAGGCATGTGGCAGTCTTATCGGGTTGCTTTTTGAGCAATCAATGCTCGCACGGAAGTGAATTAGCATAATCTTATGCATGCTAGGTGTATTACTCGAGTGCTCTCGGAAACATTGGGAGTATCATCGAAATGAAAATAAGTTTGTTTACAGCAATCCTGCTTTTATTTACCTCACCGGTAAGGGCCAATATCGACGCGATTGACGGCATGTACCTGGTGTCACCCAAAGGTATTTCTCAAGTATCTTCGTCTGGTGCAAAAGATAGGCATGGTAATTATACTGTTGAGATCAATGTTGTTGAGAGTGTGTACCCTCGGTACTATACCAAAGGGCTTTTGATAGCCAGAGGATGGTGGTCTACGACAACACAGCAATTCTATACAGAAGACTATCAAATCAGACCCAAATTGCCTCACTGCAATGCTTTTGAAGAATTCAGCTGGGGGTTTCCTTATGAGCCCACCGTCGTTGTCATCGGTAACAAGAAATACCCTGTCTATAAAAAAATACCTTCCTTTTCTGAAAAGCGATCGCCACAGAAGTACTGCGTGGATGAACGTGTGAGTCGTAGTACCTGCAGACGTGACAGGTGTAATAAATGGGAGTCACCGAAACCTAATGGTTATTTGGTGAGTAGCCGTTCCTTGGCCAATTCGTTGTTTGCCGATTTACGTAATTGAACGCTTGGTACAGGTCTAAAACATATTAGAGGGAGAGTCCTTCTGTGATGCAAGATAAACGAGAGAGCGGCGTTATACCTAATGGCGTTACTTTTGGCACTGAAGTGCTTGTTATGCCAAGCCTGATAGGTAGCGTCTTCACACACGCTGGTGGTACCGACACAGTAAGTTATAAGCCGAACAAGTACAGCTGGGTAAAAAAGGGGGATGTCATTGCAGAAGTGTATATTAGCCGTCCAAAGACAAAGTTTGGATTGATTAATGATATCTTCTTTAACGATATCATCTCGAAAGTACCCATTAAGAGTCCAGCGAGCGGTTTGGCGCTTCATAGCGAATACAGTGATAACTTTACAGTAAAGTTGAAAGATGATGTGCCTCCCATCGCTAATTTGTCATTACTCCTTCCTAGTGATGAAGTGCGTGAAGTGTCTGGTGCTTCACTTTTTAGGGCGGCAGTAAGCTTGATTAAAGAGAACAGTGACCTCTTGTATAAAGAATCGAGACGCTGGACGATGAAAGGGAAAACGCCTCAGGAGTTAGAAAGCTTATTAGCGCAGCAATTGGCTGCAAATTGCCGGCGATATCCCGCTACGCCGTATTTTGACGATTATTTAGATGAGGCCAGGACGGAATTTCCCGAACTCAGGCAGCACCTTAAACACCTCGTCAACAAAGCGGAGTCAAAAGTATAAACACAGCAATAGGCAACAACATTCGCCCATCGCGGTAACCTAACAAGGTTAGATTTTCGCTAAATGAGCTTCACGTTTATTGTCTGCCTCGCTAATCGGCCTCGTATAGAGGTTGATGGCTTCATTCAAACACTCCCACGCATGCCCTTGTCTATTCGCTTTACGTTTTTGCGGCACATGCGCGCTTAACGGACGAATTTTGGGGACATCCTCGTAATTACATAAAATAACGGGCTGTGCGGCATTAATGGTATTTACCACTGGCTTACCGTCACTCGCGCCATAGTAGAGAGACAAATTCACCGATGCATTGCGTGTCTTACGTATATAAAAGCGGTGGGTGTGCTGTGTGCCCATGATACGCGCTTTTATCTCGTTTAGTTGTGTATCATTGAGACCAGACTTGCTGTTATACAGATACAACACAGCGCGCTCAGGCGTTAGCCTTTGGTCAGCATTCTTGTAAGCCCAATAGAAATTCACACTTTTAAGCGCGGTATCCGTATCAGGGCGACAGTTAATGACATCGATATGCCGATACAGCTGATAGGAGATAATTTCGGCGCCACGGTGTTGATGTAAGAACTCGTGTTTCTGCAAATGATTGCGCCCGTGTGAGCCATCAGGCTTTCTATCCTGCACGCAGTGTTTGATAGCCGTCTTCGTACTGTTAATCGCGATAATGGTATCAATGACGTCGTCATGGTTCTCAAGCAGCAAAATACCCGGGTACTTACCCGCCACCCGGCCTGAAATATCATGAGAAGAACGATGAAAACATTTCAAAGCATTAAGGCAACGCATCTGCGCTTGGACGTTGAACATATCGCGGTGGCCAAGCATTAGCTCACCGGCAGAGAACGCTTTAAAGTCCTCTTTGGTGACGTCATCAATATTGGCAAAATAAGCAGTAGGTGCTAACCGCATGGCACTATAAAGTGACTCATACAACTCATCCAAAGTCGTGAGCAAACCATTAAAGCGCGCAAAGTCATTGACCATGACCACATCTTCTTATCAATCAAACATACCCCTATTGTATTATATTTACAGACCACCTACACATAAAAACACCAATAAAACCCACCCGCGGACACAACAAAGTGGCATCTACCCTGCAAACCCGCCCTACCAAACCAGCCGAAGGCGCGCGCGAGTTGAGCAAGAGGGGCACCTCGGGGGTGGATGAGGGACGCCTTTCTTTGGAATACCTGTTTGAAGGTGGTCTGTAATTATTGATTGGTATCGTTGTATTCGGTGTTTTGCTTCTTTATCGTGGAGTAGAAAATTCGTGTGATTGCGGTGGAAAAATAGGCGCGCGTACGTGAAATCTGGTGACGTTTGCAGGGCGTTGCCCTCTTTGGTTAACAGAGGAACGCCCTAGTTAAATTAGTTATTAATAACGGCGCCTTAATAATAAAAGCATGGCCCCCATCGCGAGGATAATAACCGTTTGTGGTTCTGGAACAGAAATATTGGATTGTGATGGCGTGACGGTTCTAGAAACTAGGCTGCTTTCAAAATCAACAGCCAGTTGGAGTAATAAGCAAGTGTGTCATCATAGGTAAATGAGACTTCAATCGGGTTGGTATTCAGTTCATCAAGTTCAGAGGCAATCTGTGACTCATCGAGATAATTTACGCCGTAGTATTCATAGCCAGTATAGTTGAGTAAATACTCATATTTTATGATGTCGGCAAACGCTGTCTTACTGATAAATAACAGTAATAAGGTGGTAAGAATATGCTTCATGCTGTTTTCCTTTTCTTGAGCAGTGAAACATTAGCAAAATATATACCTTGCCTTATATATTGCGTGCTGCAGCAAACAGGGCGTAACTAATTTAAAACGAATGTAAAGAAAATAGACACTATTATTGTTCGACAGATATGTTTTTATACATAGAGAAATCAGTGTTTCACTCTTCCTTTTTGGCATTCTAGTTGAATACAAAATGCTTTAATCCTCGGAATGGACTAAAAGCAGCATGAGTAATCATTCGCTTATTTTGACGCGTAAATAAATACCGTTGGCACTAAACTCTCAACCGTCAACCAGCCGTTGCTTCTGTTGACAGAAATTAAAGGTTGAAATTGTGTAAAAATAGGAGGGGTAATTACCGGATCGAATTCGGAAATTACATAAAATCTTTAATTCTTTCTTCATTTAATTTTTAAATTAAAAATATCTGCAAGCCAGGTAAAAACTGGCCTGCATAGCCAATAAGGTATAAAGGTTCACTTGAACTTTGATATGTTATTTTGATAATGATACTAACAAAGATTTTAATACCTTTTCTAATGCAACTGCATCGTCAAAGTTAACATTTTCCCAGTCAATTCCAACATCGAGCTTTGTAACATCCTCTGTTAATAATCGACGAATTGCTGAAGTTTCTGTCACTTTCACTTTTGGCATTGTAATGTATTGCTTCGCCCTTCCCGGCTTCTTAGATACGTCAGAAGGAATATATTTTTTAAACTTTCCGAGGTCTGCCAACCTATTGAGGTAAAGCTCTGCATCATTATATTTTTCTGCTTTCTTAATCTCTTCATAAAGCGCAACAAGACTTGTTACTACCTTGTTTTCAAGAAGTTTATAAACAATATCAAAATGCTCATAAAGCTTGTCATAACGGAAATATGAAGTGCGACTAATTCCCAAATAAGATGTCACTAACGATAAGCGTTCAGTCTGCATTTTTGCCCCTTCCAAACTTTCTAATTCGCGAACAGCTTTTGCATAACTGTTTAACGCATCGGGTGGAGTTAGATCAGAGCGAGAAAAATTCTCAATGTGACGAAGCACACTAAGGTTTCGTGGCTTTTCAGCATAGATTTTAACTTTAACCTTTATCAAACCACCATAAAGGAAACGAATTGCATAGAAACGTCTATGACCAGCTACAATAGGATAGTCAGTCATATTCTTTCTCCACACAGAAATCGGATGAACTAGTTCACTGTGCTTTAGCGTTTCAGCTAGATTTTTAATTTCTTCTATTTCTAAATTAACCGCGTCATAACGAGGGTTGTCTTTTGATAATCGATTCTCAAGAATTCCCTTTTCACAGACAACACAATTATCCAAAGCTGCGATAGACTCATCATCTGATTTCTGTGCAAAGGTAACGGGTAAATATCGTGAATTATCTGACTGTGGTTGTATATAATCTACCAGCACCCTATCTAATTCAGAGGATGTCTTAAAGATAGGATCGTCATGTACTTCGCTTTCTTTGGATTTGTCCCGAGCTTTGAGGTCATCCAACATCTGTTGAGATTTTTTAGATACGCCCTCCCCTGACTCAAATTGACTTATTAAGTCTTCTTGAGTATTAACTTTTCCGACTGTTCTACGTCTCGCCTTTTTAGGGCTGTTCATTATTCATTCCCCCATAAGCTGCCTTCAATCAGTTCATAAAGCTTCTGCATTTCTTTTTGCGCGTGATGATTATGCACGTAATTAAAATGTGACTCATCAACAGATGGGCGTTCCATAACGCGATAGCAATTACGTTGCTGAAGCCAAAAGCGCGTCATATATTCTCCGGTAGGACCAGTTTTGTCGTAAAGTTTCGCAAGTGCCACTTCATCTTTCTGTGTAAGACGCGATTTGCTTGGAACTTTATTTGGAACAACACCGACTATCTTCAGTGGTGATTTTTGTCGGTCTTCGTTGATACGGTCTACTCGATTAAGCAGCATAGGTACACCATCTATAGAGTCGTATTCAGGTTCAGTCGGAATTATCACATGAGTAGCGGCTCCCAACATACCAGCGCTAACCGGTGACTTACTTGGCGGGTTGTCAACAATAACGATGTCGTAATCTTCCGCCAGTTCTGGAATTGAAAACCAATCGCGCATATGTGTCGAAATTTTTGAAACCAGTCTATCCGCTTGCGGTGTCAGAGCTAGTACACGGTCAACATTACCTTCAGACGGTAACACTTTGATGTTTTCGAAAGCAGTTGGATATTCATATACTGGTGAATCAAACAAGATATCAGTGGAAGTATTTCGGCCACTCCATTCTGGATCATTAATCTCTTCAAATTCTGGGTGTAGCGGAGCAGCGTATTCATCATCGCCTGGTATAGCATCCATTTTTAAGAATGCTTTGGACGAATCTTGCTGTGAATCGTAATCCAGCACCAAAACACGACGCTTTATCCCCTTTCCGCCTGGGCCGCCGGTTGCTAACAGATATGCAATTGTTGATGCAAGAAACGTTTTTCCAACGCCTCCTTTTCTATGGTAACTAGAGAGCACCCGCAGTCCGTTGTACATTTCGTCTGTATTCATAATCTCAACCTTGTATCAGCACATAACATCAGTCTGACATGCTAATCTTTCAATGTCTCGGATCGAATCTTTTATTAATCCATTCAGAAAAGCTGTGTAGTTTATTTCGTTCAATTATTGATAGCTAACTGAAAGTCTTTACTGGCAGTGTGTTGAGAGGTGTTGATGCCTATTAGGTTCACATGAACCCAATAAAGAAAATGTTAAGTAGATAAGCTTATCCCGCAAGCTAAGAGAAGATTAAAAGTTTGTACCTATTATTGAAACATCATCAAAGAAAACCAAGACTTTAATGTCAATAACCGACATTCCGCATCAAATTCAGGAATAAATCTCTTGGTATAATGTGCCAAGTACATCAATGATCACCTGCTGGCGCTCCTGTTTGTCTGTGATTACGGGGGGAGAGTCACCAATGCTGACTTCGTGGATCCCACTAAAACACAGAAATACCCATCGTGCCGTTGGCTTTTGGGACGGTTTCTTTTTCATGTCAGGGAAGTATTGTTGTCTTTCTTTTAATGACGTTCGGATCCGGTGTTCAAGGGCGGCGTATATCATCAGACTGCACGTCATCACCATGAGCAGCGCTTCAATCCTTTCCGGTTTCTTTAGAAACAGTGAGGATGTCAGAAATTCCGGACTTTTGAGAAAACGAAATCCCCGCTCAACATGTTGTTGGGATTTGTAGGTATCTAACAATGTCTGCATACTGAGTTCCCCGCTACAATCATTGGTTGCGAGGATAAACATCCCGGTTTGCGCCTGAGCTATTCCAACTTTATCCAAACAGGTGGCTATCAGCCCATCGAGTTGGTATTCATAGTATGCTGGCTGTTGTCCTTTTTTGGGGCGACCTTTACCTAAGAACACGGGGTGGGCTATACAGTCAAACTCACTGATGCGGGTTGTTTTTAACGTCTTGCTAAAGACTTTCATTGCCGTCTCGGCATCGGTCTGGCAGGCAAAGCGTTGCTTACACAATTTAATAAATTGCTTGTGCTCTTTTTCACTGCTTTTAAGTAAATTGCGGGCCAGCGTCTGCTGCTCCCGTTTAGTCGCCTGCTCACTGCGCAGAATCAACCATTTCTGTTTCACTCCGGCATAGTCTGCATCCACCCAACAACCGTGGTAACCGTTACTCATGGCAGTGAGACTGGCTTCCGTCACGTTGCTTACGTGCTGCCTGGCGTCTTTGATGGTCATGGGGACTCGTGAGATAAACAATTGGTTCTGTGTTGCCAGGGCAGTGATAGATTCTTCGGTATAAAGCGCCGCATCGGCAACAAAATATCGGCATTGTTGTGCGGCCTTTAAACACTGAATATGGTGACGGGTCACTTCTGCAAAAGCTTTCTGGTCATTCGTATTGCCACTTAAAGCCTGCATATAGACAGGGATACCGGCTTGATTTTCACAAATCAGCTCCAGTATCACCTGGTTTAATTCTGGTCGGTGGTCCCGGCTGTAACCTTTAACCAGCTCAATGCGTTTAGTATCGCTATCTTGTTCATCAACAGCGTATTCACCATCGACATGAAAACTGGTGATATCCAGGTGCACAGCGTTACTGGCTAACCCCAGCGTGTCGACCACTCGCTCAGCCATGACTTGATATAGCGACGACACGTCTGCTTCATAGAGGGCATCAAGACACCGACCAAGTACATCATCATTCAGGTGCTTGGCCTGTACACCCGGACCAATCAGGCGTTCAGTGGGCTTGTCAGCGAAAAAATCTGCAAACATGTGTAGGGTGCGACTGTGAAAACCCAAACCATTGAGAAGCATGGCGACAAAGGCTTCTCCATGAGTCACCTTATGCTCATTGTTTTTTGGGATAACCGCATCAATCATCTTAGCGATACCAAGCTCCCGACACATACCGGATACTAAACCAAGATGGTCCATGCGTTTGATAGTTAACCCTGATAGGGAGGAAGTAGAAATAGCCATTTTGCTGCACCCAAAGATGAGTAATAGATCAAAATGGGGGATCGGTGTCAAGAAAAATAAATCAGTTAATTAGGTGCGGAATGACGGCAATAAACCTAATAAATTCGGTATTTGATTTATTAATAAGAAATTCCCTAAAAGCTTTTACGGGCAAGCTCTTGCGAGGTGTTAACTCCTATCAGGTTCACCTGAACCTAGTAAAGGTTTTACTTCTTTTGAACATACTACTGAATTCAACCTTTAAAATGGACTTGATAAAGATAGTTGGGTAACCTCAGGATCGAATCTACGAAATAACTGTAATCTATAACAACGGGGGAAATTATAGTGCGAGAGCTTTTTGACTTGTCAGAAAAATATGGATTTAAAGCGCCTCTGGTTGACGCTCCTGAATCACTCGATTTGAAACTGTACCTTCGTTTATGTGGAGCATTATCTATTTCACCAATTACGATTGCTGTGATTTCTGACGTCTTTATAGCTCTACAGGATATCGACGAACGCATTGCAAGTATCCAATATATCGCCGAACGTATAAATCGAAAAGTATCAAATATTCGACATCATCTCGTCACTCTTGAAAAAGCTAATCTTATAAAAAGTGAATTTATTACAACTGATCCAATACGACGTCGTAGAGGAAAGCTTTTTACATTAGCGATACCTAAAGGGCAAGCTGTAGCAGCTGCAGACCATTCATCAATACCGGAGAGAGATAATTATCAATTGGTGTCATCTAATACCGTTGAAACCATAGATATTGACCGATATGACGATAAAACACGATTTCTTGAGCTACAAATTGTTAGATATCTAGTCAAAGCGATGCGAACCAATCGTAAAGATAAAGCAGGTACTATCAACGTTAAACTAAAAGTAGACGGTAGAGTAAAACCAATCTCCATCACCGCCCGAGCAGAAGAGGGAAGGCTTATCTATTTACCTGATATGAGCTACTACGCAGGCGCTATTACCTGGCTTATCAATCATATTTCTGAACGAGTTGAACAGGCCGATACTATTGGAGAAACATTCACATTACCACTAGAGCCTCTTATATCAATGGCGAAGGATATTCCGCTTTCAGATGCATCAGCTGGTGGTTATATGAATAATGCTATCCAATCGTTGCAGCGAATATCAGCAACTACATTTGATATGCGCGATTTATATGGACAAGACCACAGTACAATTAAAGATATTGAAATGTATTACAAGCTTTTCAGACTTGAGGCTCTTGTTACCTATGAAGATGAAAGAGAGATAGAAAAAAAAGCAGCAGTTATTCAGTTTCCGCGCTCGACAGTGAAAAATATTATAGCTGCCGTGCGCGCTGAAAAATCTCTTAACGAAATGTTGTTGATTGACAGTGATATTTTCGCAACAAAGAATGAAATTGAAATTTTGTTTGGTCTATGGGCGAGGGAACATCTCATTACTGGACGTCAGGCGCAGCAGATGTATACATGGAACGAGCTTCGTGAATCAGTAGCTCCTTCGACCAGTCTAAGTGAATTTAAGCGTAAGTTTTCAAACATGGTACTTACGAATGTAGATCCCGAATATAAAGCTAAAATTCATAACGCTGTCAAAGACAAGATCGTTCGAATCATAGAGACATGTCATTTGTCTGAGCCAAGAAAAGGTGAATTGGTAGTCGAATACGGTCGGGCCACGGTACAAGGTTACCTGATAAATATTGGTTATTCACCAGAGCATGGGTCATCAGTTATAGCTTTTAGACGAGATATGTCTGCATTACATATTTTGAGCCACTTCAATAGTCAGCGGTAACTTATAATTTGATGTTAAAAAATCCTTGGATCGAATCTACAGCAAGGAAAATCAATAGATTATGGCTCGGATCGAATCTTTAAAAAGATCTAAATTAGATCACGATCCAACTTGATCTCTATTACCTTTCATATAAAGATTACATCTGTTAAAGACATTCTCTTACTTATATTGAATCTTTAATTTGCTCACTGAAGAGCAACATAAATTATTTGGGAAGATAAGAAGCGCTGAAAAGACAAAACCCGTGAAGTGTTGGCGCACTGCACGGGTCTTAGGATGTAACTTTTTGGAACGAGTTACACATCCAATTCTAGCGGATTGATCGATCACGTCAACTGTTAGGGCGTTTTTTATCAACAATAACTCGATTTGTTGGTAAAAACATGAGAAAAAACACAGAATTTGTGTTCATGAGCACGGGACTTTTTGAACACCTCAACGAAACAGAATCATATGTTTTCTCTTTTGTTACTTATTTTGCTTGTGATAAACAAAAGGGACAAGTATTTAAACGTAGTACAGCAAGTCTTTGTAACAATCTTGGATACTCCGCGAACACAATAAGGTCAACAATAGATAAGCTTGTCGAGAAGAACTTTTTAGCACGTGCTGAAAAACCTGACGACAAAAATAAGGCTCTTCGTTATAACTACTTTGACGACATATCACATTATTTAGTACTTGGTACTCATAAGTATGCTCAGGAATTCTCATCTGAATTGTCAGAAATCTTAAATTTTCTAAGGAAAAGTAGTAAACATAAAAAGCCAGATTTGAAAAATGTATTTTTCAAAGTTTATGTTAACGCGCTGCAAGCCTCTAAAAAAGGGGAAAAGTGGAAGCGCAATCAATCTCGGCACCTTCATAAAACGATAGTTTTGCATGGGTACCTTCACAATAAGATCAAATTCAGAGACAAATTTGATAAATCGACCTTGTCACTAAGCGTACCTTACTTATCAGCAATGATGCAGTGGTCAAGGAATACCGTAAGGCGGGTAGTGAATACACTTGTCGAACTCGGGCTAGTAACTCTCAAGCTAGAGGGCAAACGAATCGCTTTTTTACAAGTTAGATTAGCTGAGCGGGTCAGGGAAGGATACAAGCAGCTAAAATCTCGACTTTTTGACGTGAGACAAAAAACTGTTGGTGTTACTCGCAATTCAATAAATAAGCCAATGGGACTAAATAGGCCGGGTAAGCATGCTACGCCAGCGGAACACGCGTCCTACCTTGCAGCAATGAAAAAAGCACAAAACCACTGACAAAAAACAACTATTTGGAATCCAGACACTGTTCTGGAGTTTTCTCGTGCCTAAAATTCAGATTAGTCTGCAATTTATACAATTCAACAAAGCGAACGCTCAAGTTTTTAACCATACACGATAAAATAATGAAAATAAGAGACAAGCAAAAGCTATGGAACCCGCGCTAAACATAAGTGGTGCCATCCATACGCAGATGGATAGAACTAGCTCCATCCATAATCGAAATGCTCCACAGATATGCTTAAAATTCCAACCACATTCAGAACGTGCCAAAACTAACCACATTAGAATAAGATAGAAAAAGAAAGAAAAGGGTAGGGGGGATTAACCCACCCACAAACTATTTTTTTATTTGACTGAGACTTTAATAAGGTTGTAGAGACGTTCCGGACCATTCCGAGATCTCCTTCTTTTTCTCACCAAACCAATTAGTAAGCTTAACTTAATCATTTGATTGAAGGAACGAGCAGCCATGGCGAGAAATAGAACAGATATGAGAAATATTAAAGACGTTCCGATCCTCAAATTTGAAGTAGGATTAAGCCATCGAGACAGCGTCCAATACTTACATCACGCCCATAACATTATCGTCAGTAGTGCAACGGGGTGCGGTAAAACCAACCTTGCTTGCGTATTAGCCAGGTGAGCCTGTGAGCAGCATCATACAGTGCGATGTTACCGACTTGGTCAACTCCTTGATAAAATGAATATCGGCCACGCCTATAGCAGTTACCAAAAAAAGCTTGCCCAACTCGCCAAGAATAAGCTACTCATCCTAAACGAATGGGGAATGGAAAAACTGAGCACAAGACAGGCTAATTACTTACTCGATCTGATGAAAGAACGGTATCAAAAAACAAGTATCATTATCGCTAGATAGTTTCCCGTTACCGAATGATACAAGCTCATAGGTAATCCCACTGTGGCAGATGCATAGAGCAGTCATGCTAATTGCAACTAGTTTTTACTGGCGATATGCCGTTTTCGGCGCCGATATAAACCTATTTATGCCCAAAACGGCAAACCGCATACCCACGCGAAGGTATTATACGGTTTTTGTGAATAAATCCAGTTTTCAGACGAATAAAAAAGGGATCGCGGTAATGCAATATAGAGAAAGAGCCTGACGCCAGTTTTGTATTGGCATCGACCATTTCTTACTGGCGTCTTTTATTACTAAGTACACCATTTACCTTGCTGAATCCCCGCTGGGGAAGCTTTTCCGCTTCTTGATAGCTTTACGGATAACGTCGTTAAGAGATTCAAAGGCATTAGTGTTGTAAATTGGCCTGCGGTGTCCTTTGGATAATTAAATAAGGTGTTGGGGTTGTGCCAGTGCGTCCGCCATGACTTAGCGATTTGTGGATACTGGCCGTCTCATGTTTCAGCAAACCGTTCCAGCTCTAGCAGTGCCTCATCTTCTGTTGCTGAGCGATATACGCGCTTTAAATCTGCGGTGACAACTTTGTAATTCTTCCATGACTCGAACTTAAGTGGGTAACGCACCATGTGTACGACACACAGTGTGGATTCTCATGAAGTTTGATAAATCGTCTCATTTATGTGATATGAAACCTCAGTTGTTTTGATAAATTTTCTACAAATCTCATTTGTGGTGATAATAATCACACTGGACCGATATCGACTTTACGATAGTTAGTTAGAATATGCTGAAAGGCTCAAAGGAAACTGCGAATAAGTCCTGCAATTTAGTTCTTGAACTAGCCTTTGCATTCGCCGTCTAATTTTTGAACGCTAAATTCTCAATTTTGGTCAATATACTGCCGTTTTAGGCCGGATTTCGACCTAATTCCGGACTATTCCCGGATTTCAGACAGATCTTGGCTGTCGTCGTAACATCTGGTCTACTTTAAACAGGTTCGCCAAGGTGAATAGCATGGCTAACTGTGAGTCATTTTTTGTCAGCCCTTTATAGCGTGCTTTGATAAAGCCGAACTGACATTTGATGATCCGGAACGGGTGTTCTACTTTCGCCCGAATGCTGGCTTTTAAATATTCGATGTTGATGGCGTTTTTCTGCGCCTTGATAACCAGCATCGCCAGAGATGAATTTCTCATCGCCACGCAACAGGTTCTTCATCTGATTCAGGTCATGTTCGTAGGCGGCGGTGGTTACCAATGTATGGTGGAGACCGCTCTTGGCATCCACACCAATATGGGCTTTCATACCGAAGTGCCATTCATTGCCTTTCTTAGTCTGATGCGTCTCTGGGTCACGTTCATTCTTTTTGTTTTTAGTGGAGCTGGGAGCTTCAATAATCGTCGCATCCACCAGTGTACTCTGCGCCATCATCACACCGCAGTCCGACAGCCATTGGTTGACCGTTTTGAATAACTTTCGAGTGAGTTTGTGCTTTTCCAGCAAGTGCCGGAAATTCATAATGGTGGTGCGGTCTGGAATGGCTTTATCCAATGACAGTTGCGCAAACTGACGCATCGAAGCAATTTCATATAACGCATCTTCCATCGCTTCATCACCAAGGCTATACCATTGCTGCATACAATGAATGCGAA
>Ga0208016_100107_pt1 | contig 48050 bp, 44 predicted proteins | sample 28_taG_FD_184102 | JGI IMG/M metagenome (GOLD analysis project Ga0208016, IMG submission 184102) | Marine viral communities from Cariaco Basin, Caribbean Sea - 28_WHOI_OMZ (SPAdes) (version 2) | ecosystem: Environmental > Aquatic > Marine > Oceanic | place: Caribbean Sea: Cariaco Basin...
GCATCCAACGCATTGGCCTGCGGCAGCGTCATCCAGAAGGGAGAGCTGTGGCCCGCCATCACGGTCCGCATCGTCAGCAGGAAGTTGTTCACTCCCTGGTAGGGTTCCCCGCCCACGCGCAGGGGGCGACAGCTGCCACCTGCGGTCCAGGGCTTGCGCCACGGCAGGACGCCGCGCTCGATGATGCGGATGATTTCGTTTGTGATGACCTCGGAGGCATCGAATTTGGGCGTGCGGGATCGGGCCATGGCTGGCGTCCTTTCGAGTTTTGGTGAGAGGGAGTGGTCACTAGGTTGACCGACAGGGCCGCGGATCGTTGGTGATGCTCGCGCCGAGCTGTTCGGCCATGTCGATGTAGGTGGTCAGCGACACGGACCTGCCGGGACCCGAAGGTTCAGAGTCGTCCGATCCGTCCCGCGTCACCCGCGGCAGGTTCGCGAAGGCAATCACATCGGTGACGGGTCGGATATGGCCCCGTCGGAAGGTTTCTTCGTAAAACCACGCTAAGTGAGAACAATTAGCGAACCCGATCGCGAGCTTTCGTCTCGGTTTGGCCTGATGTTTAACGGTCGTGCAATTTTGCGCTCAGCGGCTCCGGAATGCCAGTCGAAGTCGCCGGACAGGATGATGTGCTCCCATCCGAGCGGCGATGTATGCGGCAGGAGGGCTGGATCGTATAAGGGGCTAGACTTCGCAAGATGGCCGGCGGCTTTATCCATGTAGATCGTGTTCCAGAACGTGATGGCGGCGATGACGAGGTTGAGCGCCATGGCGCGTTTCTGTTGGGCCGCGTCAGAGCGATCGTGGATACGCCCTTGTGAATGCGCAAATACGGCCCTGGCCAGCGAGTGGCGCGCTTCGCCCTTGTTGAGACCTGCGTGGCACTCCATGCGCAGATCGGCGTTCTCGATCCAGTCGAGCATGAAGAGCGTGCGTTCGATCCGGCCGATTTCACCGAGGGCAAGATACAGCCGGTTCTGTTGCCGGTACGCCCCAAGCTTGCGCAGGATTTCGGACGGTTTCAGAGACTTGTCCTGAATGCTGGCCGCGAGCCGCATGATGTCGCCCCAATGCTGCCGGATCACCTCTTCGTTGATCGGCTTGCCGATGATGGGCGACAAGTTTGCCCACGCCTTCGCGCTTCCGAAGCAGGCCAACCGCCGATCGGGAAAATCGCGCAAACGCGGCGCGAAGGTCATCCCCAACAGATGGAATAGAGCAAAGACGTGGTCCGACACGCCGCCGGTATCTGTGTAATGGACGAGGGGGTCAAAGCTGGCTGGATTTCCCAGGAGACCATCGAGCACAAAGGGTGCCTCCCCTGCCGTCGCTCCGATCACACTGGAATGGAACGATCCGTATTGGCCTGACAGGAAGGAGTAGATCTTCAGCCCGGGGTCTGGCCCGTATTTGGCGTTGATGACCCCGCTGCCCCGGTTCGCGGAGAAGAATTGGCCGTCCGACGAGCTGTGTTCGGCCGCGCCCCAGTGCTGCGCAAAGGAAAGGCCATGATGAGCGTCTACAATGCGGCCCAAGGCATCGGCGAACGTCTCTGGCCGCAGGTACCATGTCTGCGCCCAGGTCAGCTGCGCATGACTGACACGCGATGAGGCATAGGCCATCCGCTCAAGGCCGAGATTGGTCGCCCCGGCCAGAATCGTGGCCAAGACGGCAGCCGGCTCATCGTGATGCTTGCCAGACCGCAGATCGGTGAAGGCGTCGAGGAATTCCGTCTGCGCATTCACCTCCCAAAGCAACTCCGTGATGCGGATACGTGGCATCACGGCGTCAATCGCCCGCTCCAGACGCACTGCAGCGGGAGGTGTCACCGCGTCATGTGGCGTGATCTTCAGTCGCCCGCGCTCAATCCGGACACTAGGGAAAGCATTGCGTTTCAAGGCGTGGTCCACTTGGTCAAGGCGTTTCGCCAGCGTGGCCCGGCGATCAGCCAGCCAAGCCTCCGGATTGGTCTCGAAGCCAGCGTCCCGCATAGCGGCTTCGGCATTGTCTCGGGGCATGAGATAGCTGTCGAACCGGCGATACTCACGGCTGCCATCGACCCAGACATCCCCGGCGCGCAAACGGTCTCGCAAGGTGGAGACAACGGCGGTTTCGTAAACGCGTCGTTTCGGTTGACCGTCCTGAACGATCAGCGACCGCCAATGCTTGGCGGCAAAGGGCATGGGCGGATCATCCGGCAACTTGCGCTTGCCGGTCTGGTTCTGGTCGCGCAACAAGGCAATCGCGTCCTTGAGCTCATCCCCCGCATCGGTGGCATTGAACTGGAAGGCTTCAAGAAAAGCAGGAGCGAACTTACGCATATAGGCATAGCGCTCAGCCGCCAGGGAAAGCGGATCACTGGTGGCCAGTTCCCCGAAGCCGGCGATTTCAGCTCGAGTGCCCAAGAGCTTGTCCCAACCGATTTCTACATCGAGCGCAGCAAAGGGATCCTGCCCCAATTCTTGTGCGCGGGCCATGGCATCAATGGACTCGCCGAAGAGCTGCATCAGCTTGCCGACCCGTGCCTTGCCCATACGCCAAACCTCCTCCTGGCGGTTGCGGGATCTTGAGAACAGCTGGCCGGTCAGCCGCTCGAACATGGCGATGGTCGCGTCGGTGATCGTGATGGATAAATCCGTCATCTGTGCCGCCAGCGTTGCGATCCGCCGCCGCTCACCAAAATCGTTCAGCAAACTCACGGGTGCCACGGCGCCTTCGCGCGCGAACTTGAGCAGCCGGTCCGGGTGCAAGCCCTGTCCAAGGTCTGGCGGCAAGTCCAATGATCGCAGATATTTCAGACGGTCCAGAAGCGCGGTCATGCTGGCGGGACTCGTCGAATGCGGAAAGCCGCGCAACCAGGTGAGCCGCGTTTGCCCAACGGATGGGTCGTTCACCAGAAGCCTCTGCAGCCTGCCGCGCTGCTCTGGTGATAGGGCGTCGAACAGCGCAGCGGCAGCCTCCCGCCGCGCGCGTGCGCGGCCCTTCAAAGCGAGGCGCTCGATTGTGCCGACGCTCGGCAACGCCAGACGGTGCCTTCGCAGTGCCGCAATGAGCGTCTCGACAATATTGACGCCGTGATCCGTCGCGAATGCGGCCCTCGTGGCAATATCCTCTGCTTGCTGCACATGCTCCGGCCCGAAGGAAGACAGCCCCAAATGATGCATCGCGAGGGCATGGTGTTCGTGCCGGGTATTTCGCCTGACGGCATAATCGTCGAGAGAACAAGCATCGACCTGAAGTTGCTCTGCAAGCCAGGTGATCATTTCAGCGGGCGGCATAAGGTCTTCGCCCCACCCCAGGCCAGGGTGGCGCAGCAAGGAAATATGCACCGCAAGCCCAAGGTGGTTTTCGGCGCGGCGTCGGGTACGGATCAGGTCAATGTCATCTCCGCTCAGCAGATAGTGACGGATCAAGGCTTCGGAATCTGTCGGCACCCCGAAGAGTTCCGCATACGCGCGGGAGGAAAGAAGTCTGCGGGCCATAAGGTGTCCTCAAAACGCTGTTGCAAGTTTGAAGACGCCCAATATTATAGAGACTGATAAAAAGACAGATTTACCGTCCTAATCCAAGATTAGAGCGGCCACAGGAAATCAGGCCCTAAAACGGTCGTTTTGGAGACACCATGCCACGCACAGGCGACATTCTCGGATATGCAAGGGTCTCAACCGCTGATCAGGATCTGTCTGGCCAGAAAGACCGACTGCTACAGCACGGCGCGGTACGCGTGTTCGAGGACGTGATCTCAGGCAAGACGTTCAACCGACCCGGTCTGGCTGCCTTACTCGATCAGGCCCGCCCCAACGATACGCTTGCTGTCATCCGGCTCGATCGTCTGGGTCGGTCGCTCAAGGAACTGCTCAAAACGGTCGATGACCTCAAGGCCAGAGAAATCAATCTGATCAGCCTGGAGGAGCGGATCGACACAACGTCCGCCGCAGGTGAACTGGTGTTCCATGTCTTCGGCGCCATTGCGCATTTCGAGCGCCGCCTGATCTCGGAGCGCACCAAAGACGGACTGATCAACGCCCGAAAGCATGGTCGCGCCCCTGGGCGACCGCCATTGCCGCCCGAAACAATCTCAGCTCTCCAAGACCTCGTCGGCGCAGGAAAATCCGTCTCACAAGCCGCCAAACACCTCGGCATAGGCAGGTCAACAGCTTACAAGGTGATCAGAAACGCCACACAGTAACCCGTGTTCAGGATCCGTTCTCCCTTAGCGTGGTTTTACGAAGAAACCTTCCGATGGGGCCAACCACGGTTGTCCCCGCCAAGTTGCCCTGTGCAGACCCTGTCCACGCAACGACAACGCCAGCTGCTGATCGCGTAATCCTTGGAAATCCTACCGACTCTCGCCCACGATTGATGTGGAGTGCTTGTGGCGAAGTACACCCGCTCTGGGAGTGGGCAAAACTTGGGGGTTATGCGGCTGCTCTTTGGTAGGCGCCGGTTAGCCGACCGTCGAGAACGGCGGCGCGGACAACCGCCACGCGGTGGGCTCCTTTGGGCGACCATCTCATGCGGCGGCGCTTGCCCATGCGGGTGTTCCCGATGTCGTCCACGCAGCCCTCTGCTCGGGAAGAAAAGACCGGAAGGCCTCTTCGATGTCGCTTGCCGTAGTTCGTCAGGTTGTCCATGTTGTTCGCAAGGTATGAATAGAGGTCTCGGCAGCGAGCTTGCACTCGCCGAGTGGCTTCAGTTGCCACGCGGTCATCTGTAACCAGCCGGGCGCAATCGACGATCAACCATTGCAGACTGGTCGTGGCCGTAAGAACTTTTCCATGCCAAAGGTACCATCGCAGCGTTTCGGCCGGACGTTTGAACAGCACTGGAATGCCGGAGAAACCCCTGCTCTGCAGCAGGCCTTTTACGGCGTTCTCGACGTGCTGAATACGCATCGAGATATGCCACCAGTCGAGGATGTGGCGTACCTTTCCACCGACGGCATTGCGGACGAGGTTTGGCAGGGCTGGTTCCCCGTCCGAAATTACCGTGACGGTTTGTTCGCGATCCCAACCGAGAGACATCAAGTCCCGGCGAAGCTGACTGGCAGGCGACAGGACCGCTTGTTGCACCAAGCCGAAGCGACGGCACCTATCGTGGCTTTCGATCTTGCCAACCACAACATCGAGGTGTCGCTTCTGGTATTCCGGCCTGCATCGGATATGCGCACCGTCTAGGAAAACCGTCAACGCAGGCGCCTCTTTGGCGGCTGAAGGAACCAACGGCTCAGTCTGCTCGCTGTCGCAGATTTCCCTGGCAACTTTGCCCAGTCGATTGCGCACCGATGTATTCACCTGCTTCGCGCAAGGTAGAAAGGTTTCCAGGATACGCGCCGCTTCCCGGAAGGAATGACGCGCCCCAAGTTCGGCCTGAAGGCGTCGCAGTTCCGGGGTCGATCGATCCGGAAAATAGTCAGCGAGAGGCGAAAGCGGTCCGCCCAAGACAACATCGGATTTTGCATTGCAGGCGCACCGGCGAATGCGCGGCGCTTTGACCTCGAACCTGCCGAAAAGCGTGTCGGGCACCCGCGACCGATAATCATGTATAGCCCGGACCCCGTCGCAGTCCGGACAGATCCTGCTGGCTTCGGAAATTTCCTCGATCTGGTCGCGCAGGATCGCATTCTGCAATTGCCCCAGGCTCGTCTTCGCATCTTCGAGCAACAACCCGAAACCCTCAGGTTGCGTGCGCCGAAACGGGCGGGATAGGCGGCCGAGACGATGCCTCTTTGTGGTTCCGTTCTCGAAAGTCGTCTCGACAATAATTCGCACGTCCATGGTAGTTCCCCTCTCAATGAACCACTAGCATACACAGACACCCCCAAGTTTTGCCCACTCCCCCCGAACGCGTCGTGTCTCAGAAACTATGATCCGGGAATGAAACAAGAACATGAACACAATAAAATCAATACGTTAGTGTCCACTCATGGAACAAGAACGACAATCGGACGCAAAAATGATATGCTCAGAAACATGGCTAGTCTCACAAATAACGGCACCAAAATCGAGGAATCCGACGCGCCAGAGGCTGAGATTTCGAGTTCAGCGCCCTTTGACACGTCGGATGAAGCTCAGCGCGACGAGAGAACCACTCCGGCCGAGGCCTCGATCGCCCTGCCCTCCCATGTTGCAGGATCCGGCACCCTCGATCGGCTGGTTGAGAACGCCCGCGACTATGCCAAGGCCTCGACGGCCGAGAACACCAACAAGGCCTATTCGGCCGACTGGAAGCATTTCGCGCGCTGGTGCAGGTTGAAGGGAACCGACCCTCTACCCCCTTCGCCCGAGATGATCGGTCTCTATCTAACCGACCTGGCTGCACCCACAAATGGGGCCCCTGCCCTATCAGTCAGTACGATCGACCGTCGCTTGTCAGGGCTTGCGTGGAACTATGCGCAGCGCGGGTTCTCGCTTGATCGCAAAGACCGGCACATCGCCTCTGTTCTGGCCGGGATCAAGCGTAAGCATGCGCGACCACCGGGGCAAAAGGAAGCAATCCTGCCGGAGGACATCCTGGCCATGGTGGCCACCCTGGGTTTCGATCTGCGGGGGCTGCGGGACCGGGCCATCCTTCTGATCGGATATGCCGGAGGCCTTCGGCGCTCGGAAATCGTCAGCCTCGATGCCGGCAAAGATGATACGCCAGAGTTCGGCGGTTGGATCGAGATCCTCGACGATGGCGCGGTTCTAACCCTGAACGCGAAAACCGGATGGCGCGAGGTCGAAGTCGGACGGGGTTCCTTAGACCAGACCTGCCCTGTGCATGCGCTGGAGCAATGGCTACATTTTGCAAAGATCGATTTTGGCCCGGTCTTCGTTCGCACCTCGCGCGATGGCAAACGAGCACTGGAAGCCCGACTCAGCGACAAGCATGTCGCGCGGCTGATCAAGCAAACCGTGCTCAAGAGTGGTATCCGTGCTGAGCTGCCTGAAAAAGACCGCGTCGCGCTGTTCTCCGGCCATAGCTTGCGCGCGGGCCTCGCCAGTTCAGCTGAAGTCGATGAGCGCTACGTCCAGAAGCAACTCGGACATGCCTCAGCCGAGATGACCCGCCGCTACCAGCGCCGCCGGGATCGGTTCCGGGTGAACCTGACCAAGGCCGCGGGGCTGTAATCCCAGTCAGCCCCCTACCCTTTCAGCGCCGTCAGTGCCGCGATGTGGCGTGGCAGATCACTACGCGAATGCAGAATGTCAACGATGATGACTTCCTCAGGCCGATCAAGGAACACCAGGAAATGCTCCCCTGCCCTCAGATACCTTAGGTCTGCAGCATCATCGACCAGGATGGAACAGCTTCTGCTATGTGCCTGGCCATTCACAATCGCTTCACAACGGGAAAGAAGCTCGGCCTCATAAATGTCAGCCTGTCGAGGCCCAAACCTCTCAATCGTCCAGCGGGCAATCTCAACCAGGCTGTCTTCCGCACGGCGCGTCAGCCGAAAGGATCGGCTCATGACGTTGTCCGCGCCCTCGCAAAGGCCCGACGAACCGCATCCGTACCGCTCCCGTCAGCCAAATCGCCGCTTTCTGCCTGCTGAAGACCTTCAAGCAGCCCGGCCCGCACACCGGCAAGCTGCGCTTCTTCCTGTTCCAGCAAACGCAGCCCCGCCCGCATCGCTTCGCTCACGTTCTGATAACGGCCGGACGCGACCAAGGCCTGGATAAGCTGGTCCAGGGTTTCGGTAAGGACAACGTTGCGTGTGACCATGGAACAAGTCTCCTTGTTGGCAATATATGCCAATGCGAGGGTTCGGTCAATGTTACTAAGGCTCGTATCGTCGTTTCCAAAGGGTCGATTGGTGACGTGATCCGCAATTGAAAAAAGCCAGAGAAAGGGAAGCCCGGGTGCCGGGCTTGAAAGGATAGAGAGAGGCTCATCCGGGTCCGGCGTGACAAGGACCCTGACCATGGCCAAGACCACAACGCGCTCCAAACCCGCCACCGCGAAGACGGCCGAAGCATCCGGATTGGCCGCGCCTGACGGCGCCGCCGACATCCGAATGATCCCGCTCGACCAGCTTGAGCCGAGCCCGCTCAATGTCCGCAAGGTGGCCGCCAGCGCCAGCGACGATGCCGAACTCCTCGCCAGCATCCGCGAGACAGGCATCAAACAGAACCTGGTGGTTCATGCTTTGTCTGAGACACGTTTTGCCGTCGATGCGGGCGGTCGTCGCCTCAAGGCGCTGAAACAACTCGCCGAGGACGGTGTGATCCCCGCAGATCATCCCGTGCCCTGCCTCGTCGAGGACGAGCACAGCGCCGTCCTCACCTCCGCAACGGAAAACCTCCAGCGTGCTGCGATGCACCCGGCGGACCAGTTCGAGGCTTTCGACAAGATGATCGCTAAAGGCCGCAGCGAGGACGAAATCGCGCTGAAGTTCGGCGTCTCCATGGACCTGGTGCGCCGTCGATTGAAACTCGCCCGTGTCGCGCCCGAAATCATCGAGCAGTTCCGCGCGGGCAACCTGACCCTCGAATGCGTGATGGCCTTTACGCTGACCGACGACCATGATCGCCAACTGGCGGTCTGGAACGCGGTGAAGGGCGGCTATCACATCCATCCGCAGAGCATCAAACGCCAGCTCACTGAGACGGCGCATTCGGCGAACTCTGCCCTCGGGCGCTTTGTCGGCATCGAGGCCTATGAGGCGGCGGGCGGGGTTATGTTGCGCGACCTCTTCGATGATCGTGCCAGCGCCCACATGGAAAACCCCGAGCTCCTCGAGCGTCTCGCCATCGAGAAGCTGCAAGCTGCGGCCAAACCTTTCGAGGCGGCTTGGAAATGGGTCGAGGTGCATCTCTCGGTGGACTACGGCGCGTTTCGCAGTTTCGGGCGGGTCTATCCGCAGGATATCGACCCCGATCCGGACCTGCTCGCCGAAGAGGAACGCCTCATTGCGCGCGAGGAAGAACTGGCGGCGCAGAATGACGGTGAGGATTGGACCGATGCCGAAACCGAAGAATATTACGCCATCGAGCCGCGCCTGCGCGAGATCGAGGCCCTGCAGCGCGAACGGCAGCCCTACGCAGACGCAGATCGCACCATCGCCGGAGTCGTTCTGACCATCGGTCATGACGGGGCGCTTCGGGTCGAGAAAGGCCTGGTGCGTCCCGAGGATATTCCAGCAGCGCCCGAGTCCGACGAGGTCATTGCAGATGCGGGTGATGCCCCCTCCCCTGCCCGGCCGCAGGTAACGCCGCCGACATCCTCGACGCCGGTACCGAGCTCCGACCCGGCCGCGACTTTGCGCAAGGCGGATGGGATTTCTGCAAGCCTCGCAGACGATCTGCGTGCCACGCGTCAGCACATCCTGCGGGCGCATCTGGCGGCGGATTTCGAGGTGGCGTTCGATGCGATGCTCTACGCTCTCTGTGAGCAGGCTTTGGGGCGGTCCTACAACAACGAGGCGCTCGAAATCTCGATCCGTCCTTTCCAGGCGCAAAACCGTGAGGTGCTGCACGCGGATACTGTCGCCCAAAAGATGCTCGAGGCGTTGGAACAGGACCTTGCCACGGACTGGATGACGCTGGAGAAGCCTGAGGACTTCCGGGCGATGTCAGCGCTACCCGTTGCCGACAAGCAGGCGCTTTTCGCCTGGGCGACGGGTTTAGCGGTCAAGCCGCAGCTCTCCTCCGACAATCGCCCCTCTCCGATCATCGAAGAGATCGGCGCGCGGCTTGACGTCGATGTGGCGGCCTGCTGGCGCCCGACCGCTCAGAATTACTGGGGGCGGGTCAACAAGGGTCATGCAGTGACCACGGCGCGCAAGCTGATCGGTGACGACTACGCCGAGGACCGCAATCGTGAGCGTAAGGGCGATATCGCAGCCGCTATGGAGCGGGCTTTTGCGGAAACGGCCGGCGAGACGGAAGGTTTCGACGCCGCAACGGTTGCAAAGACGACGCGCTGGTTGCCAGAGGGTATGGTGTTTGTCGGTGCCACGGAGGCCGGTGCCGACATGGTTAACGATGCGCTCGAGGCCGAGGAAGGCGACGTGCCCGCCGCAGACGCTCCGGCCGAGGCGGAGAGCGAAGAACCGTCGTCCTTGCCCGCCTTCCTCAGCGGGGATGCGGCCTGACGAGCCGAATACCGATCTGAACCTGACCTGAGCTCTGGGCCGTCCTCACATCGAGGGCGGCCCTTTCCGCCTGGCGGGTTGCCTACAGCCGATACCGGATCGGCTGGCCCGTCCCGGAGATATCCCATGACCACCACCCTTGACCTAGAGCCTGTGCGTGAAGCTGCACTGATCGCCGCCCAGAATGACGCATTTCGCCATTCCATTCTTGGCACTGCCCCTGTCACCGATGCCCCGCTGGGCCAGTTCGTGATGACACGCGGCGTTGCGGCGCTTGGGCCCGACGCCCAACTGGAATTGACCCGCCGCGTCGCCACGTTCGACGGGTTCAATGCCGACAGTGATCCGCAGGGATGGCACGAAATGGGTGTCATCGAATTCGATGGTACGACAGTCTGGTTCAAGCTCGACTTGTATGACGTCGATTACACCTATGGCTCGCCCGAGCCCTCCGATCCCGCGCAGACGCGTCGCGTGCTGACCCTGCTTCTCCCGTCGGAATACTGACGCCCCTTTTTCACCGACATCGCCACGGATCGCCCTTGCACAAAGGGCGGTCCTTTCGGGCTGGCGGGTTTTGAAGGGGCGCGACGCCCGTGCCCCACCCGCCGCAGGAGACCAGAGATGGCCAAGACACTCGACTACCAGATCACCCTCTATCCCGCGCATCGTGATGGGGCCTTCGTCGTCACCCAGTTCCAGATGATGGCGAGCTACCCCGAAAGGCGCATCCAGGCCGCGGGCATGGATGACCTGATCGACCAGGTGACGCAGTTCGCGATGGAGCATGGCGAGAGCTGCAGCGCTTCGGTGCGCTGCCTCGCCCCACGCAAACCGCCGGGGTTCAAGCGTGCGACCGAGAACCTCTATTTCAACCTGGTTGATCGGACAGCTGAAGCCCGCGGCGACGCTGCGGCTTGAAGCCCCCAAAGGAAACTCCGGGGCGGCCTCGCGTAACGGTCGCCCTCCCCTCTTCCAATTCCAAAGGACCAAAGACATGACACACGCGACTGATTTCTACGCGCAAATGCTCGAAACTCAGAGACGTGCTGCCGAGCAGCGGGTCGAGACCCGTGCGGCGCTTCTCTCCGAGCTGCGCGCCCTCGGCGTGAGGAGCATCGAGGTGCAATACGAAGGCTACGGCGATTCCGGCAATGTCGAGGATGTTGTCGTGACACCTGATACAATTGCCCTGACAGAAGTGCTGCGGCTACGGGTCGAAGACTTCGGCTGGGATTTCGCCTATGCGCTGAGTCCCGGTTTCGAGAACAACGAGGGCGGCTATGGCGAGCTGACCTGGTCACTCGATGCGGACAAGATCGACGTCAGCCACTCGAACCGCTATATCGAGACCGCCACGACGGAACACGAGGGGCTCTGACATGGCACATCCCCTCCATCACGCAGAAAGCTCGGCCCGAAAGTTTGGCGGTGTTCCAGAGGATTACCAACATGTGCATGACTGGTTTGACTCATCCAAAGAGCACCTCGCGATCTTTACGCATCGCGCACATCGGCACCACACGCTCGGGATCTTCGAGGCTGAGCGATTGTTTGGCCACAGCCTGACCAACAGCGCCGGCCGGGTCGTCCCGATCCGCTGGATTGGCGAGCAGCATGTGCGCGAAGATTGCCGGGGGCGCATCCCGTCGCTGGCGGACTGGCTTGGCCGCATCCAGCCGGAGCCGTGGATGGCCAATGGTCGGATCGACAACGATCCGACGCAGATTGGCAGCGATCCCCGCACGGCCTGGATTGAAGCGGTTGCCGGTCACCAAACCATTCTTGGCTTCGAGGATTGGCTGCTGAAAATCTCGGTCGAGCACGTCCAGCATCGCCAGAACCGCGCCGCCGCCTGATCCGCTAAGCGGCAAACTTACCAACCACCTGACCACGACCAAATCGACCCGCCTGAGCCCCAACCGGCCCGGCGGGTCGATTGCGTTTTGAAAAAGGAAATCGACATGCAAGACCCCGTTTATGAGGAGGTCCACCAGGGCCACACGATCAAGATCTGCCACGATCCAGACGCGGAAAGCCCACGGGAGTGGTCCAACCTCGGCACGCTGATTTGCTGGCATCGACGCTATCGGCTGGGCGACAGTCACCCCTTCGACGGCCCTGAGGCGTTCCTGCGCGCTCTTGCGGGCGTCTCGGATCAGAATGACCTCTCGATGGATCAGTTGCGCGACCGCGCCGCGCGCAAGGCTATCCTTCTGCCTGTTTTTCTTTACGATCATTCCGGCCTCGCGATGAACACCGTCGGGTTTCACTGTCCGTGGGATTCCGGCCAGGTCGGGTACGTTTACGTGACGCTCAAAGCGGTCCGGGAAGAGTTCGGCGTAAGACGCGTCACCAGAGCGTTGCGCGAAAAGGCCGAAGACATCCTTCGGGCCGAAATCGTCAGCTACGACGCCTATCTCGGCGGACGGGTCTACGGCTATGTCATTGAGCATAACGGCGAGGAGATCGACGCGTGCTGGGGCTTCTTCGGGCACTATGAGCTGGACTGCCGGTCCGAGGCGCGCGCATTTGTAGACCATTTGATTGTGCGAGAGCTGCACAGACCTGCGGCGTCCGAACAAGGCGCGAGTCCGCCGCCTGATTGAAACGCGCGCAATACTCATATATCTTATTCATGCGTATTTCGGAGGTGAGCATGGCAAGCACAAGCGTCACACTTGGCCCCCATTGGGACGAATTCATCGCCTTGATGCTGAAGGAGGGGCGCTACGGCTCGACCAGCGAGTTGATCCGCGCCTCTTTGCGCCTGATGGAAGAGCAGGAAGGTCAGCGGGCGCGGCTTCGCGTTGCGTTGATGGAGGGCAAGCAATCCGGTGATGCCGGCCCGCTCGACATGGACGAAATCAAGCGCGAAGCGCGGAGCCGCTCCGGCGCTTCTGATGCGTAAAATCCATCTCTCCCAGGCGGCAAAATCCGATCTCGTCGATATCTGGGTCGAGACAGAACGACAATGGGGCGAGGCGCAGGCGGACCGCTATCTCGACGATATCGATCGTGCCCTGAAGGAGCTGATCGCCAATCCTCAAATGGGGTCGGACTGTTCCGATCTCCTGCAGGGCGCGCGTAAACTGATCACGGGCCGACACCTCGTGTTCTACGAGGTGGACCCGGACAGGATCTTCGTGATCCGGGTCCTGCACCAATCCATGGACGTGCCGCGCCATCTGCGGCCGTCCTGACACCGGACAAACACGCACCGGGGCTTTGCCATGAAAGAGCGAAAGGCAGGGCGGGAGGGGTGACCCCTCCCGGGTGAGAGAGTGCGCGCGGGGCGCGGGGCCAACCCTCAACCCCGGAGATTGCCGATGAACGCTCACCCCCATTCCGTCCCTCTTGTGCCCGAACCCGAGGCCCCTGCCCGCCCGGAAGCCTCGCGCTTCGCCCAAAACCTGATCCGGGCTGCAACTGCGCTCATTCCCCTGTTCGAAGCGGGCAGGTCCATCGACGCCGCTGCACTGCGCGCCGCGATGGAAGAAGCTTTCGGTGCCAGAGACACCAGTGGTGCCTGGGTCTGGAAGGACGCCTATGAGGCCGCAGAGGTCGCCCAGATCTTGATGCTGTCGCGCTACGGTGCGCTGATGCAGCGGCAGGCGGCAACGCCGCGTGCCTTCCTCAGCATGATCGAACGTCTCGCCGCTCTGGCACCGTCACACACGCGGCGTTCCGAGGACAGTGTCCGTCTGCAACAATTTTCAACTCCTCTGCCGCTTGCGGCCATTGTTGCGCAGGCAGCGGGGTTTCGGGATGACGACCTCGTGCTCGAACCATCCGCCGGCACCGGCATGCTGGCGATCTTCGCCCGGATCGCAGGCGCTCGTATGGCACTGAATGAACTCGCCGAAACGCGACGCGCCTTACTTGGGCACCTGTTCCCCGATGCCGTGGTCTCAGACCTCGATGCCGCCTCGATCAACGACCGGCTGGATCGGTCGATCACGCCCTCTGTCATCGTGATGAACCCGCCGTTTTCTGCGGCCAACCATGTCGAGGGTACATTCCGGCAGGCCACCAGCCAGCACGTTCTGTCCGCCTTGGCGCGCCTTTCGCCAGGCGGACGTCTTGTCGTCATCACTGGCGAGAGCTTTCGACCCTCGACGAAATTCTTCCAGTCAACGTTTCAACGGATTGGCCAAAGCGCCGACGTGGTGTTTTCTGCCGCGATCGATGGCAAGGTCTTCGCGCGACACGGCACCACGATCGACACGCGGCTGACGGTGATCGACAAGCGCGCGGCTGGCGACCAAGAGACAGCGCCGGGCGACATAGAGGCCGCCTATCATCCGCTCTGCGCGACCACGGGTGATCTTCTTTCCGCAGTTCTGGCCCACTGCCCGGAGCGCCACATCCCTTCGCCCTGCCCCACCCCCTCGACGTTGTCGGTTCCGTCCCGCCCGACCCGCATCAACTTGCATGCCCTGCGCAACGCAGCCCGCAAGGAAACCCGCGCCCTCGCCGAAGAACGCGCGAGGCATCCGTTTGACGACATCGTGACGGCACCGCTCGAATACCTGCCAAAAGCCTGGAGCGAACCCGAGGGCACGCTGCAGGACACGGTCTACGAGGCCTATGACCTGCAGGCGATCCGGATCGGCGGCGCGGCCGCGCATCCGACCGCGCTTGTCCAATCTGCGGCCATGGGATCGGTGCCGCCGCCCGTGCCGACCTACCGCCCGCTTCTGCCGAAGGACCTCGTTCAGGATGGCCTCCTTTCCGCGCCGCAGCTCGAAAGCGTCATCTATGCGGGCAATGCGCATGAGACGCACTTGAAGGGCTGGTTCAAGCGCGGCGAAATCGAAGGCCAGTTGATGGCGGCGGCCGAGCGCGATGATGGTGCCTTCCGCCTGCGCAAGGGCTGGTTTCTGGGTGATGGCACGGGCTGCGGCAAGGGACGGCAGGTCGCGGGCATCATTCTCGACAACTGGCTGCAGGGACGCCGTCGGGCGGTCTGGGTCTCAAAAAGTGACAAGCTCATCGAGGATGCGCGCCGCGACTGGATGGCGCTCGGGGGTCGTGAAAGTGATATCGTGCCGCTCTCGAAATTCCGCCAGGGGAGCGACATCCGCCTCCCCGAAGGCATCCTATTTGTCACCTACGCGACGCTGCGCTCGGCGGAACGCGAGGGCAGAGCCTCCCGCCTCGACCAGGTCACATCCTGGCTCGGCGAGGACTTCGACGGGGTCATCGCTTTCGACGAAAGCCACGCCATGGCAAATGGCGCCGGCGAAAAGTCCGAGCGCGGCGACAAGAAGGCGTCCCAACAAGGTCTTGCCGGACTCGCTCTGCAGAACGCCGTGCCCGATGCGCGCGTGCTCTATGTCTCGGCCACCGGGGCCACGGTCGTCGGCAATCTCGCCTACGCATCGCGGCTTGGTCTCTGGGTTACTGGTGATTTCCCCTTCGTGACGCGGGCAGAATTTGTCGCCGCGATGGAGGCTGGCGGTATTGCCGCCATGGAGATGATCTCGCGCGACCTGAAGGCGCTCGGGCTCTATCTCGCGCGGTCCCTCTCCTATGCCGGGGTCGAATATGAGATGCTGGTCCATGAGCTGACGCCCGCCCAGATCGCGATCTATGACAGTTTTGCCGATGCCTATCAGGTCATCCACACCAACTTGGAGGCCGCCCTTCAGGCTTCGGGCATTACCTCCGAAACGGGCACCTTGAACGCCCAGGCGAAATCCGCCGCGCGTTCGGCTTTCGAGAGCAACAAGCAGCGTTTCTTCAACCACCTCATCACCGCCATGAAATGCCCCTCGCTGATCCGCGCCATCGAGGCGGACCTGGCGGCAGGCCATTCGGCTGTGATCCAGGTGGTCTCGACCAGCGAAGCGGTGATGGAACGTCGCCTCGAAGACATCCCGCCCTCCGAGTGGGACGATCTGCAGGTCGATTTCACGCCGAGGGAGGCGGTCATGGAGTATTTGATGCACAGCTTCCCGACGCAGCTTTTTGAACCCTACACCGACGAAAACGGCGATCTACGCTCGCGCCCGGCCCTTGATCCGGATGGCAATCCGATCATCTGCCGCGAGGCGGAGCGGCGGCGGGATGCGCTTGTCGAGCATCTTGGGGCGCTGGCCCCGGTGCAGGGCGCGCTCGACCAGATCCTCTGGCATTTCGGCGGGGATGCGGTGGCCGAGGTCACCGGGCGCAAGCGGCGCATCGTGAAAACGCGCGAAGGGCGGCTCAAGGTCGAGAACCGGCCCGCCTCCTCCAACCTTGGTGAAACCCAGGCGTTCATGGATGATGCCAAGCGCATCCTGATCTTTTCCGATGCCGGTGGCACGGGGCGAAGCTATCATGCGGACCTTGGGGCAAAGAACCAGCGCTTGCGGGTGCATTACCTTCTGGAGCCCGGCTGGAAGGCTGACAACGCGATCCAGGGTCTTGGGCGCACCAACCGTACCAATCAGGCGCAGCCGCCGCTCTTTCGCCCCGTTGCGACCAATGTGAAAGGTGAGAAGCGGTTTCTCTCCACCATCGCGCGCCGCCTCGACACGCTTGGCGCCATCACCAAGGGGCAGCGCGAGACCGGTGGCCAGAACATGTTCCGCGCCGAGGACAACCTCGAGAGCGCCTACGCCCGCGCGGCGCTGCGGCAGTTCTTCTACAAGCTGCGCGCGGGCAAGATCGAGGCCTGCTCTTATGCGAAGTTTCAGGAGATGACCGGGCTGACGCTCGACGAGGCGGATGGCACGATGAAAGAAAACCTGCCGCCGATCCAGCAGTTCCTGAACCGCTGTCTCGCGCTCCGCATCGACATGCAGGACGCGATCTTCGAGGCCTTCGGCGGGTTCCTCTCGGCCATCATCGAAGATGCACGTCAGGCAGGCACGCTCGATGTCGGCCTTGAGACCCTGCGTGCCGAAAAATTCGTGATCACCGACCGTAGGGTCATCTTCGAGCATGAGACGACGGGCGCGACGGCCACCGCCCTGACTGTCGAGCGTACCGATCGCAACGACCCGCTCACCCTGCCCCGCGTCAAAGCCATCTGCGCCGATACGAAGGGTGCGACGCTCTGTTGGAACACGACGTCCAAACGCGCGGCGCTGATGGTCAAAGCGCCGGCCTTTATGGATGAGGACGGTGTGCCGATCCTGCGGGTGAAACTGCTGCGTCCCATGGCGACCGAGATCCTCGCGCTGACCGATTTCTCGAAATCGCATTGGGAAGAGATCGATGATGCGATGTTCGAACAGCTCTGGCAGGCCGAGGTCGATGCAGTGCCCGAGTTCACAACCTCGAAGATCACGCTGATCTGCGGCCTCCTTCTGCCGATCTGGGACCGGCTGCCCGCCGACAACATGCGCATCTATCGCCTGCAAACCGAGGATGGGGAACGGGCAATCGGCCGCTTGGTCAGCCAGGAACAGCTTCTCAATGTCTATGCGCGGCTCGGGCTCGACTGCCAGATCGAGATGACACCTCAGGAAGTGTTCAGCGCAGTGATGGAGGCCAGGACGACCCTCAGCCTGCTCGGCGGCTACCAGCTGCGCCGGTCGCTGGTCATGGGACAGCCGAGGCTCGAGCTGATCGGTGCATCGGGTTCGGCCTTGCCCGGCCTGAAAGCGATGGGCTGTTTCACCGAAGTGATCCAGTGGAAGACGCGGGTGTTCATCCCGGTGGAAGGCATCGACGTGCTGGCACGCGTTCTCGCCGAGCATCCGGTTGGCGCCAGCGCAGCGGATGCCGCCGCATGAGCGCGCGGCGCAGCATCGCAGACCTCTCGGCCGATCTGGCTGATCGGGCCGAGAGTTTCTGCCGCCAGTATTTCCCCGGAGGGCGCAAGCAGGGCAATTATTGGCAGGTCGGCGATACCTCGGGCGCCACGGGTCAGAGCCTTGCCATCCGGCTGCGGGCGCAGGGTGGTCGTAAAGCCGGGTCTTGGCGGGATTTCGCGACAGGTGAATATGGCGACCTGATCGACCTGCTACACGAACGGCTCGGATCGGTTACGCTCAAGGAAACGCTGAGGGAGGCCCGTTCCTTTCTCGGACAGGCCCCCTGCCCTGCCGCACCTCGTGAAACCCAAAGGGTTGAGCGCCCGGATGCAGCCTCCAGCAGACGCATCGCGCGGGCGCGCAAACTCTTCGCCGCAGGCAAGCCGGTTCTTGGCACCTTGGCGGCCACCTATCTGCAAGGGCGCGGAATCTCGCGCTTCGGCCCGGCCCTGCGCTTTCACCCGCGGGTCTTCATGCGGCAGGGCGAGGACGATCCCGATCCGCCGCAAAGGACCCCTGCCCTGCTGGCGAAGATCACCGACAATCGGGGCCAGATCACCGGATGCGCGCGCACCTATCTTGACCCGTCCACTGGCGGTTTGGCCGAGATCGAGAGCCCGAAACGAATCCTCGGGCAGCTGCATGGCCATGCCATCCGCTTCTGGTCTGGCACCTCTCGCACCGATCTCATCGTCGGCGAAGGGCTCGAAAACACCCTCTCGGTCGGCACGGCTCTGCCAGAGTTCGATCTCGCCTCCTGTCTCACCGCCACCCATCTCGGTCTCTTCATCCCGCCATCGGGGATCAAGCGCATCTGGATCGCGCGGGACAATGACGAAGCTGGCCATAACGCATCAATGAGATTGCGTAACCAACTGGAATCGCGAGGAATTGCCTGTGTTGATCTCGTGCCAAACATGGGCGATTTCAACGACGATCTGCAGGCGTTTGGCAAAGATGCGCTGCGCCGGTCCCTGTTAGGGGCCATGAAAGCACAGGGTCTGGAGATCGAGGACGGGTGACCGCAAACCTCCCCGGCGATGTCCGACAGGGCCAAGGTTCCGCGGGTTCGATCTGAGCCCGTTTGGATTTCTGGAGCGATGGACCAGCGGGTCGGGGCTGAGCGCCCCTCGCCCGGGCAGCAATGCCCCCCGAACCAGAAAATTCCCCTGCCCCTTCGGGTCATTCCTCGCGGGACCAATTTTCCGGCCCGCGGCGCATTCTCCGCTGCGCTTCGATCCTGGCGGATGCGGCCCGGTCGCCGCCGGTCCTGGCATCGCCCCATCCAAATCGGGTCAGATCAAACAGAGGAACCAGACAATGCCCCATCAGACAGACATCCAAGAGGACACCGGCGTAACCTCCGCCATCCTCGACCACTTGGCACTTCATGGCGCAACGCCCGGGCCTGGCGAGACCGATCATCGCCCCCTGCCCCAGCCTGACGAGGTCGAGCTCGCCATGTCGACCCTTTTCGACACCACTACCGGCCTCCTCACCGGCAGCCAGTTGGAAGACAATCTCGAAGAGATGCTCTGGTCCCTCACTTCGATCTTCCATCGCCGGCTTGCCCATATCCAGAAGCTTCTCGACGACAACGAGTTCGAGGTCCGGGAAAGTCTGGCCATCCAGGACGGCTCCGAGGTCGCCTCGGTCGAACTCGAGCGCCTCCAGTTGATCGGGCTCAAGCTCTGGGATCATCGCGACGCCTTCGAGCAGATGCGCGATCTGGCGGTGGACCACTTCTCGGCCGCCACCGGCTCGCCCTGGCTGCCCCGCACCGGATCCAAGGTCTCGCATCGCGGCCTGACCTCCGCCGTGGTGGACAGTCGGGCCTATCTCTCGGCCAAGCGCCGCAAGGAGACCGAGGTGCATTGTCCCGAAGGCACACGGATTGCGTTTTCGGGCGGGGACTATCAGGCTTACGATCTGATCTGGTCCGTCCTGGATGCCACGCACGCCAAATACCCCGACATGGTGCTCCTGCATGGAGGCACGCCCAAAGGCGCCGAGATGATCGCGGCCCGTTGGGCTGATACCCGTGGCGTCACCCAGGTGGTCTTCAAGCCCGACTGGAAGAGCCACGGCAAGGCCGCCCCTTTCAAGCGCAACGACAAGATGCTCGAGACCATGCCGCAGGGCCTGATCGCCACCCCCGGTTCGGGCATCACCGAGAACATCGTCGACAAGGCCCGCATGCTCGGGATCCGCATCAAGAGAATCGGGGCTTAGGCCCCGGTTCTACCATGACATCAGTCAGAGCGCCTTGTGCGGTTCGCTCTATGAGTTCGCAGAGGTGCGCAGTTCTGCGGCAATTGGTCTGTCAGACTGCTGAGTGCGTGGATGAGTATTTCTAGCTGGTCGCTGTCGCGGGCCTTCCTGAAGCCTCGTGACGCTCTCGTCGTCCCGCGATCAGCGGGATGTTCGCCGAAAGGCACCCCATGTCGGCCAGGAAACTGACGAGTCCGACGATCGTCTTGAACTCGCGCAATTTGAAGACGCTGCGGCTTGTGACGAGCATCTTCGCGTCCTGGCCATCCTTCGCCACCGCGTGTACGACCCAGGAGCCATACCAACTGTTGTGGCGCTTCTCGGCAGCCTGGTTGCAGATCACCTCGATGAGGTAGCTAGCTGAGAGCAGATCGCGCAGTCCATCCTCGGTGACCACATTCGGTGCTGCGCCGTCCAATAGCTTATCCTCTTTACATATGCCGACACGCAACTGGGTCGGAGCGGGCTCGAGCCTTTGCCTGATCTTTCGAGTCGCATGCGTTGTTCGCTCAGTTTCGCGATGCCATACGGGACATCCTCGAAGTTCGCAACGCGGCCGGGATTGAAGCCGTCGGGAAGAGATGCGCATGTCTTCATCTTGGCATTTCTTCTTCTCCAGCCTGTCAGATCACTTTCTGCTTGAGGCCCCTGGTGACTTGGCCGAGGAACTGAACATGGGCCGGTGTTGCGTTGCGACGGGCCGTGGTGTTTGATCGAAAGATCAGGTGTGACAGTGCAAGGGCCGCTTCTGCGTTTCAGGCTGCCTGCAGTTCACCCATTTTCCTTCGTGGCCCCCGCACTTCTCCTGATGTGTTGCTTTACATGACATGCTGGTCGCAGCTGTCGTCCCGTCCACAAAGGTTGTCGCCGATCTTTTTCCCCTGCCCCTGCGGGTCATTCCTCGCGAGGCAAAAAGACCGCCGCCTGCCCCTCTCCGCTGCGCTTCGCCTTCGGTGTGGCCGGTCCTTGGCCAGCTGCAAGGTGACCATCATTGCAACGCAAACAAGGAGAAGAGCAATGACCACGAACTGCATCAAATTCACCAGCGCCGACATCGAAACCGCCAAGGGCGTCGGCTCTATTTCGACCCTGACCTTCGACCTCGACATTACGGTCGAACCCGTCGCGAGCACGAACCCGATGGCCCCCACGCACCGCGTCCTCGGCCGCTCCCCGCGCGGCAAGATGGTCGAGTGCGGCGGCATCTGGAAGAAGCAGAACAAAGAGACCGGCGCCGACTACTACACGCTGACCATCCGCGATCACGGCTTCAATGCCAACCTCGGCAAGGCCGCGAACCAGGGCGATCTGTCCCTGCAGGCCGTCATCCCCTGGGGTCCCAAAGACGCGGCCTAAGCGAAGGGTTGGCAGGGGTTCGCCTCTGCCAACCCGTTTACAGCTGTAAACTCCAGAATAAGTCCGGTCCGTGCATGTAGTCTCTTCGTGCTTCAGTAGACACTATATAGAGGAAAAATCTTGACTTAGCGCCGTGAATCACGGCTTTTATCCCCAAGTGGCGTGAAAAAGGCCATATTTTCGATTTTGGGGCAACTAGATGATTCCTGTGACACCACTGGCAAACGAGAAGCCTTCAGCGCTCGCGACAGAAATTTCCGAGCGGTTGAATGCTGCCATCCGGGAGCATCTTCTTTCAGCTTTTGCCCCAGATAGCACCAAAACGCTACGGTCTTTTTCGGCACCTGAGGCGGCAGAACTTCTTGGGGTCTCCGGTCAGTTCATGCGAAAGGTGCACTCAGAGGGAACGATCCCAGAGCCCGAGGATATTCGTGGAGGGCGACGCTATTACACGGCGCAAGAGATATGGGATGCACGCGAGATCTTAGAGAAGTCATCGCGCAAGAAAGGACGCTATCTGCCGCGTCGGTCTGGTGATGAGAAACTGCAAATATGGCAGTTGATGAACTTCAAGGGCGGCTCGAGCAAGAGCACCACGAGCATCCATCTTGCGCATTATTTCGCGCTACGCGGCTACCGAGTGTTGGTCGTTGACCTTGATCCTCAGGGATCACTCACGTCCATGTGCGGCATCAGCCCGGAAATCGAGTTTGATGGTCTGACTGTCTATGACGCGATCCGCTACGACGATCCGGTCAGCATGGCCGATGTCGTTGTTCCCACTTACTTCCCGGGGCTTTCGATTGCGCCGTCGCGCCTCATGCTGTCTGAGTTCGAGACTGAATCTGCAGTCCATTCGAACCCCGATCAGCCGTTCTTTACGCGGATCCGAAATGCATTGTCCCAAGTTGAGGATGATTTCGACCTTGTCTTGATGGACAGTCCGCCCCAGTTGGGCTTCTTGACAATCGCTGGAATGGCCGCAGCGAGTTCTCTGATTGTACCTCTAACTCCCTCGATGTTGGACGTTTCGTCGACCGCTCAGTTCCTCGAACTCGCCGGGGCCTACATGGAGGTAATCGAGGATGCAGGCGCGACGCTGCAGTATGATCACTTCAAATTCCTGATCACTCGGGATGAGCCGACGGATGTTCCCTCACAGCAGCTGACCTCGTTTATGCGCGCGCTTTTCCAAGACCGCGTCATGTCTGCGACCGCTCTCAAGAGCACTGCAATCAGTGACGCGACCATGCTCAAGCAGTCCATCTATGAGGTTGTACGCTCGGAAATGACCCGCGCGACCTACGATCGCGCGAAAGGCTCGATGGATGCTGTGGGACAGGAAGTGGAAGTCATGATCCACCAATCATGGGGGCGTAAATAATGGCTAGGAAATCCCTTCGAGATATGTCGGGCATCGCGAATACCATCGCGCGTTCCAGCAGCACTTCGGCCGAGAGGGTCCCCAAGACGAGCGCGCCTGCGTTAGGGGCTCTTCAGGGGTCACTTGCGTCTATCCGCGAGATCGATCCTGGTCTGATCGACGATTGGGGTCCCCAGGATCGGTTGGATGAGTTTACAGCTGTAAACGCCGAGGATGACGATGAGGGTTTTGAGGCGCTCAAGAACAGCATCCGTGAAGGCGGTCAACAGGTGCCAATCCTCGTTCGGCGCTCCAAAGCTGCCGAGGGGCGCTTCGAAGCGATTTATGGTCGCCGCAGATTGAAAGCTTGCCGGGAGCTCGGAATTAAAGTCCGTGCCAACGTTCAGGATGTCGATGACGCCACGGCCTTGTTGGCCAAAGGGCTGGAAAATGCGGCGCGTCGCAACCTCTCGTTTTATGAAAAGGCGCGCTTTGCTGAAGCTATCCAAGCCGCGGGGCACGAAAGCGCGACGGTGCGCCAAGTTTTGAATCTTTCTGCATCAGGCCATTCGCACCTGACGAAGGTGACGCAGAATGTCCCGTCTAGAGTCGGAGACCTGATTGGTTCGGCACCCAAGTCCGGCCGGCCGAGGTGGACGGACTTGGCCGAGCTGTTCCTCGAGCGGAAGCTTACCGAGAAGATCGCGCTCAGTTTGCTGGCCAAAACTAGCACCTCATCGACGTCTGATGAGCGGTTGGAAGCGCTGATCAAGGAAGCAAGCAAGCGCGGAACGAAAGTGTCCAGAGGTCCTCGTGAGATTACGCCGATGGACGGCGTTGTCATCAAAGCAAGCCGAGGGAGCGTGTCTCTTTCGGTGAAGAAGTCCGGCACAAGTGCCGAGTTCGCAAGCTGGCTTGAGAGCAACCTCGAGGACATCATCAAGAGATCCTACACCGAATTTACAGATGTAAACTCGGAGGATGACAAGTGAGGACGAGCAGAAAGGAGGAAAGGTAAACAAAGAAAACCCCCGAAACCGAAGCTTCGAGGGCTGCTGCGCTGAGCGCAATTCTTAGATTAGACACCTAGAATCTAGCAGCCAGCGAATCGCCACACAAGAGAAAACGCTTCTGAGCGAACGGGATTTCTTTGTCTGCTGACAAAATATGGAAAAATTCAGTGATGCTCCGTTTGGAGCGACTGAGGCAGGCATGCCTCAGCACGAGAAAGATATGCCCACTACATGGCAGCCCTCAGGCTGGCGGAAAGCCTCCGCGGGTCTCGCTGCCGCAGAGCAGCTTGCCCAAGCCGGTGAACAGGTAGGAGTACCCAAAACGAGGGCCTTCGTGGCTGTGAAGCGGGTAGGAGCCTACATTGGCCTCAAGGCCGGAGACATGATGCTCCTCGATACGCTCGGGGCCTTTACCCAGTCCCAGGACTGGGAGGAGGGGCAGCGCCCGATCGTCTGGGCGTCAAACGCCTATCTGATGGAGCAGACGGGGTTTTCGCTGTCCGCGCTCAAGCGCCATGCCCGTCGGCTGGCCGAGATTGGGGTGGTTTCCTTCCAGGACAGCCCCAACGGCAAGCGGTGGGGGCGCAGGGACGCCGAGGGGCGCATTGTCGAGGCCTACGGCTTCGATCTGTCACCTCTGTCGGCACGTGTCGAGGAGTTCGAGGAGCTCCACGCCGATTTGCAGGCCGAGCGCGAGCTCTGTCAGCGCCTGAAGCGCCAGATTACTGTGGCACGCCGGATGATCCGCGCACGGATCGAGGCGGCCGTCAGCAGCGCGCTGCGTGGGCCCTGGACGCAATTCACAGGCCTTTTCGAGGAGCTTCTGGACCGGCTTCCGCGACGCCATGAAGCCTCCGAACAGCTTGCCCGGCTGCTGGGCTGGTTCAGGGAACTTCAGGAGCGTATCGAAGCAGCCTATCTCAAGGCAACTGAGGTCGTCCAACCTGTGGAAAACACGCCTGAAACCAAAGAACAAGTTTCTGAGAAGACTCAAGAAATGAACCCCAGGGAGGTCATTTCTGACCCTCATATACTAAATACAAAACAACTTAATCCTGTAATCTGTAATTCCTCAGAAAATGAGGAAGTCGCGGCCGTGGTGCCCAATGCTCAGCCCGAAGATCAGGTTGATAGGGAGCTGGAAGAGTGGGTGGCGGAGGTGCGCAAGAAGCGCGCAGCACTGGATCTGCCGACTGTGATGCAGGCCTGTCCTGAATTCGCGTCCTGGGCGCGCAATATGGGCGGGTTCCTAAAGGATTGGGGAGATCTGCACCGGGTTGCCGGGCAGCTCAGGCCGATGATCGGGGTGTCCGAGCATGCCTGGAACGTGGCGCAGGACCGTCTTGGCAAACAGGTGGCGACGGCGGCGCTGGCGTTGGTCTTCGAGAAGCATTGCGCGGGCGAAGTGTCCTCGCCGGGCGGCTATCTGCGCGGCATGGTCGAGAAGGCCGGGGCAGGGGAGCTGCATCTCGAGCGCAGCTTCTATGGCAGGCTCAGCGCGCAGGCGGCGTGATGGGGCAGGGGGTCAGAGACCGGCGGCCTTGGTCAGGTTCACGCGGAACCGGTCGCGGCGGCGCTGGTAGCGTCGGGTCATTTCGGCCGAGGCGTGCCCGAGCTGCTTCTGGACGTAGCGCTCGTCCACTTCTGCCGAACTGGCGAGGCCGGCGCGCAGCGAGTGGCCAGAGAACAGCGCCAGGCGTTCCTTTTCGGGCAGCTCGGCTCGGATGCCGGCGTCCAGGACCGTGCGCTTGATCAGGCGGGCCACATGCTTGTCGTTGAGCCGTGCATCGAGGGCGCGTTTGCCATCGCGCGAGGTTCCGACAAAGACAGGGCCGAAGTTGATCTTTGCGAAATGCAACCATTGCTCGAGCGAGTGAACGGGGCAGGTCTGATCCTTGGAGCCCCGGCCGATCTCGACCTCGCGCCAGCCGGTCTTGGCGTTGAGGGTCAGCAGGGCGCCTTTGTCGAAGATCTCGATCCAACCGCCGGACTCCGGCGTGTCGTCTTTGTGCACGTCGAGGCTGACGATTTCCGAGCGGCGCAGACCTCCGGCATAGCCGAGCAGCAGGATCGCGCGATCCCGCAACCCGCGCAGGTCGTAGGGCAGGGCGGCGACCATCGCGAGGATGTCCTCAGCCAGGATCGCTTCCTTCTGAACCGGCGGTCGCGCGTGCTTGCGCTTGATCCCCGCCAGGACCGAAGCAATGTGGAGGTTCTTGCGATCGAGAGTGAACCCCCGTTGCGCATAGTTCCATGCCAGACCTGAGAGGCGGCGCTCGATGGTGCTGACCGAGAGGGTAGGGGACCCGTTGGTCGGCGCGGCCAGGTCGGCCAGATACAAGCCGATCATCTCTGAAGACGAGGTAAGGGCTCCGCACCCTTCAGCCTGCACCAACGCGCGAAGTGCTTCCAGTCGGCGGCATAGGCCTTGTTCGTGTTCTCGGCCGTCGAGGCTTTGGCGTAGTCCCGAGCGGTGTCGACCAAGCGGTCGAGTGTGCCGGAACCGGCGACATGCACGGGCAGGGTAATCCGATCGTCATCCTCCCTCATAGTAGAACCTCTCTCGTTGAGCTGAAGGCCTTCGGCCGGACATGGGTTCGCGCAGGTCGACGAGAGAGCATGCCAAAATGCCAGGAAGCGTGCGAACCACCGCCAGTCTCACGAATACTGCTCCACCCAGTCTCACGAACCCCGACTCGAATTTGGTCCGCTTCAACCTGGTTTGGCATTTCGTCAGGAGTCCAGTGTTTGAGCTAAAGCCTTGTCCACCAATGAAATACGAACGAGCTCGACGAGAAGGCCGATTTCGGGCGAGTCCAGTGATGAAACATGAGCTGAAGACCATGTTTCTACGCATATCATTTTTACGTCCGATAATGCAAACTTATTGGACATAAACAGGAACGACAAGGCGGGGCGGTTTATGTACTATTTACTGGTGGAAAGCGCCGCGACGATGTAGGCTTCCGGCATGACATTTGCCCGGCCCGATCACATGAGCGACCTCGACACGATACCCCGAATGCCCGCTTGGGTCACCTCTGCACGCGCTGAAACCCTTGAAGATGTTGCGTTTTTGTCGGGCGCGGCGCTGAACCACCTGCATCTTGTGCTAGGACGCGCGGAGGTGCCCCAAGCCTTGTTGCGGGACCGGCTCGCGCTGCGCGCAGCGGAGGCCTGTGTCGCGTTTTCGGGGCGCCTGGAGAGAGCAGGGGATCTGCGCGACGCGGTGCATTTATTGCGCTCTGGCGATCTGCCGGGACCGGCTGGCGAGACCTGCCTCGCCTGGCGGCGCGCGGTGGAGCGGCCTGTGTCGACCAAGGCTCTGGGTCGAGCCTTGCCGGCCTTCGAGTCGGGCAAGATCGCGATGTGGCTCAATGCAGGGAAGGGGGCGCCGGTGATTCGGGCCGCGATGGTGCTGGAGGCCGTGCTAACGGAGGCGCCACGCGCTGACGTAGCTTCGCTGGTCCTCGCGGATGTGGCTCTCGCCCAAACATTCGGTTGGGATCATCTCGTGCCGCTGCTGGCCGCAGGCCTGAAACGCGCCGAATTGCGCAAACAGGGCGATGACCTTCGCCTTGCTTGTTATCGCGCTGTTGTCTCCTCGGTGGTCGAAGCAGTGCGCCTCGCGGCAGATCTCGCGCGCCGGGCGGCGCATCTGAAGGCAGTCGCACCCAAGCTGCGGGCCAAGGGGGCAGGAGAAGCGGTCGAGATGTTCCTGACCCGTGATGCGATGGCACCTTCGGCTTTGCCTTTGCCGGATCGCGCCGCGCGGCGGCTCTGTGACCGGCTGGTCGACCTCGGCGCGGTGCGCGAGCTGACCGGGCGCGACACCTTTCGGCTTTACGGGGTGTAGCGATGGCGAAGGATCGCTCTGACCCCGAACTGGATCGCGAGCTGGCCGACCTGCCGCCAGAGCTGCGCTGGCGCGAATGGATGCGCCGGATCGAGGCGGTGCTCTTCGCCTCTGCCGCGCCGGTGCCGCGCGACGACCTCGCGCGCGTCGTGGGGCAGGGGGTGTCGATTGACCTGCTGGTCGAGGACCTCAGCGCCGATTTGGAGAGGAGGGCGTTCGAAATCGCGCAGGTCGCCGGCGGGTGGATTTTCCGGACCCTACCTGCCTACGCCCCTGCGATCCGCGCGGCGGCAGATGTCGGTAATCAATTACTGGACTTGAGTGAATTCGACGTCGCAGTTCTGGCCGCCATCGCCTACCATCAGCCGATCACGCGCGACGGGCTCAAGGACATCTTCGGCAAGGAGATCAGCCGCGACCTGATCGGCCGGCTGCATGCGCGCGACTTGATCGGGACCGGGCCAAGGTCGCCCCGGCGAGGGGCTCCCTACACCTTTGTGACGACCGAGCAGTTTCTCGTGGCGTTCGGGTTAGAGAGCCTTCGCGATCTTCCGGATCGGGAGCAGTTGGCGGATGCGGGGGTTGTCGACGAAGCACCACAAGTCGATTTCGGGTAACCAGCTGCCGATGCAGAGGGTGAAGTCCGCCGTTCTGCTTATCGTTTCATTTGCGGTGCACCGATTCATCCGCGGGCCAAGAAAGCCGCACGATTACAATGTGATAATCGTTTCAGGATTTCCAAACGAAGCCTCATGCATCTATTGGCGACAGGGTATTCCCTCCTCGTCGTTGTCGGCGGATTCCGGAAGTTCGCTGCAACCGCGATGCGACGCGGCAGCTTCATTGAGAGCTGACATTCAGATTGCGTTGCACCGCGAATTTTTCTGCGCGGTCGCAAGGCTGACCGGAGCCTGGATTGACCAACGCGGCGATTTGAACCGACGTCTGAAAGCCGGTGGAAGCGGTCATGCGAAAACGATCTTTGCATCTAACTCGTGATGGATAGTGTCGATTTAAGCGAGTATTCAGTATTTCGACGGACGTCGAAGGGCAGTTTGTGTAGATGCTTCGATCGCGCAAATCGGCATTGTGTTGCGTGGGCGGCGGAAAGTCTTTTGATTAAGCGGTTCTGGGGCTTGGGTGGCCAAAGCACCGGCCTCGTTGCTGCATGGCTCGGCGATCGTACTGATGATGAGCGATTATGCGGTAACATGCCAGCAAGCGCGAAGGTGCTGATGCTCCTCGAATTGTCACTCCCTTTGCATCATGCCTTGCGCGAGGTCTCCGGCGGGGGCTGCCGGTAGCTTGATGGAGGCCTCGAAACCGGAAGACCTGCCCGGACGCGGAGATGCCAAGCTGAGCGGACTACCGATCCGGTTCGCGATGGCGGCGACGATGGCGAGGCCCAGCCCACTGCCGTCGGTGCTTGCACTTGCACGCTCAAAACGGGCGGTGAGGCGGTCAAGGGTGTCACGGGAGAGAACAGGACCATCATTCGCGACGACAAGCCGCCCCTCCGCCGTCAGCGTCATGTCAACCGGAGCATTTTCCTCGCCATGGCGAAGGGCATTTTCCAGGAGATTCCGGCAGAGGATGGCGAAGGCGTCGGGGTCAATGTCCGACATGACGGCCGTTTCCGGCAGTGTCAGCACGATGCGGCCCGGCGTGCCCGCGCGTCCGATATCGTCCACCACAATCCGCACGACGGAGCGAAGATCCGCGCTTTGGTCCATCCGAAGGCGCCCGCCTTCGGCCCGCGCAAGTTGCATGAGCCGTTCGGAAAGCCGCGTCAGCCGCTTTAGGGACGCCTCGATATCGGCCGCCCGGGCGTCAATGGCCGGGTCGCGCGTCTCCGAGCGGAGCCGCTGCGCCTGCGCAATGGCACCCGCGAGCGGCGTTCGAAGCTCGTGCGCGGCATTCGCAGCAAAGCTGCGCTCGGCCTCGAACGCATCGCGCAACCTGCCCAGCAGGCTGTTCAGCGTGTCGGCCAGTGGCCCGATCTCCCTTGGCAGATCGTCAGCGGGAACCTCTGAAAGGTCGCGCGCGCCGCGCGACTCCAGCCGCACCCGGAACCGGCGCAACGGGTCGAGGCTGAAACGGACAGCAAGGATGATCGCAGTCAAGGCGACCGGCAGGACGATCAGCAGCGGCAGACTAAGGCCCATCTGGATTTCACGCGCGGTCGACGCACGATGTGCCAGCGGTTCGGCCACAGTGATGCGGATCGTCCCTTGAAGCGCTGCGTCACCGTAGAGGCGATGGGTGGCGGTCTGCCGAAACCCCGGCCCGTCATAGGGCGGAAACACAGCGGGGTCCGCCGCATGGGATTGCAGCAGGACGCGCCCTTCGGCATCGCGGACGAGATACGTAAAGAACTCGTCGTGTTCCCGGATCGGGGCGAGCCGTTGCGTTACCCCCTCATCTTCCCGTCCGACAATGTCGGTCACGGCCAGCGGCAGGATCCGCTCAGCGGTCTCGCGCAGGGCACTGTCGAAGACTTCGTCCATCTCGCCCCGGACAATCACGCCGGTGACGCTCGCAGCGAGCAGCCAAAGTACCGTCAGCACAAGGCCGACCGACAGGGCCAGCCGCGCCATGAGGCTCGCGGGCCACCTCATGGTTTGCCCAGGCGGTAGCCCATGCCGCGCTCGGTCTCAATGACCTCGCTCCCGAGCTTTTTGCGCAGGCGGCTGACATGGACCTCGATCGTGTTGCTCTCCACCTCGGCGTCAAAGGCGTAGAGCCTCTCCTCCAGTTGCGCCTTTGACAGCAGCTGACCGGGCCGGGCGAGGAAGGCGTCGAACAGCGCCCATTCGCGGGCCGTCAGCGCAACGGGCTTGCCGTCGCGGTGAACACTGCGTGCAGCAAGGTCGATGTCCAATGACCCATGGGTGAGGATGGGATTCGGGTTGCCGCTGTAACGCCGGGCGACAGAGCCGATCCGGGCAGACAGCTCGGCAAGGTCGAAGGGCTTCACGAGGTAATCGTCGGCGCCCACGTTCAGCCCTTCGATCCGATCCGAGACCTGGTCGAGCGCGGTCAGGATGATGACCGGGGTCACATCTCCCCGCGCGCGCAGGCCTTTGAGGAACCCGATGCCCCGGCCATCCGGAAGCATCAGATCCAGGAGCATCAGGTCATAGGACGTGACCCTCACCGCATCGCCGGCCGTATCGAGGCGCGTGACCCAGTCCACCGATTGGCCATCGGCGGCAATCTGGTCGCGCACTGCGGCTCCCAGAACCGTGTCGTCCTCGATCAGCAGGATGCGCATATTTGTTCTTTCCTTTTGTCCCTAACCTTCTTTTGGCGGCTACGGCTGACGCAAAGCTTACGCGCGCGGATGAACTTCTTCAGCCTGCTGTCAGCTTCGTGGCGCATACCTTGCAACGAGACGCGCCCCATGAGGAGTTTGGCCTATGAAGAAGACATTGACAATTCTCGGCTTTCTCGCGGTGTTCCCGGCCGGCTCCGCACTGGCGGACGATGATTGCTTTGTGCCGATGGCCGATTGGCAACCGCGCGATGCCGTCACTCGACTGGCCGAAGAGAACGGCTGGACCGTGCGGCGCATCAAGATCGACGACGGCTGCTATGAAATTGACGGCCGCGACGCCGAGGGCCGCCGGATCGAGGTGACGGTGCACCCGTCGAATCTGCAAATCATTGAATTCGAGTACGAGGATGACGACGATGACTGAAACCTATGCGACCGAAGGCGAGGCCGGAAGACATGATGCCGATGGTCCGGTCCGCGTCTGGGACCCGCTGGTGCGGATTTTCCACTGGGGGCTCGTGGTGGCCTTCGTGGTGGCATACCTGAGCGCCGAAGAGCTCTCGACGGTCCATGAGGTGGCGGGATACGTCGTTGCCGGGCTGGTGGCCTTCCGTCTGATCTGGGGATTTGTCGGAAGCCGCTATGCCCGCTTTTCCCAGTTTCTTAAAGGGCCGTCGGCGACAGTCCGGTATCTCAGCGACATGGTAGGTGGTCGTGAGCGCCGCTATCTGGGCCACAATCCCGCAGGTGCTGTGATGGTCGTAGCACTGCTGATCGCCCTGTCGGGAACCGCTTTCACGGGGTGGCTGATGGAGGATGAGACCCGCATGGCGATGCTGCCCGATGTTCCGCAGATCGTGGCGACAGCCTGGGCCGACGAGGATGGCGACGAACGCTCAGAATATGGTGAAGGCGGTGAAAGCGCAGTGGGGGAGGTGCACGAAACCCTTGCCAACCTGATGCTTCTGCTGATCGCGGTACATATAGGCGGCGTGGTTCTGACCTCGTTCCGGCATCGCGAAAACCTTGCGCGGTCCATGGTCACCGGTACCAAACGTGCGCCCGAGCCGGGCGACATCGCCTGACCGGAGGAGTCCCCCAAGGTCGATCGTCCCATCGGCCGAACCTGGCCCCGCCCTGATCGGCGGGGTCTTTTTCTTTCCTGACAGCAAGCTGAAGCGGAAACTGCCGCGCTGTCAGGAAACCCTCAGGTCGGCTCTCCAGATTGTCCTCAGCAGACGAAAGGAGACCCTGCCATGAAAAAGACCCTGACATTTCTCGCCGCCACAACCGCGTTGACGACAGCGATCGGCGTCCCTGCCTGGAGCGCGATGCAGGCGCCCGACGGCGGCCTTCGGCCGTTCACTGCGTTCTTCGAAGAGCGCGCGCAAGCGATGCCGCTCATTCTTGCAAGCGACGACGACGATGACGATGACCGCTACCGTAACGGCTCGCGGAGCCGCTATGGCGACGATGATGACGACGACTGCGACGACGATGACGATGACGACGATGACGATGATGACGATGACGATGATGACGATGACGATGATGACTGTCGCGGTGGCGCCCGCAATCCCGCGCCCGCGGGCACCGTCGCACCGCCGAAGAACGGCCTTTTCGGGAACGGTGCCCCGCCGCAGGTTCAGGTGAACTGAACCACTCCGCAGCCCCTCTCCGAATAAGGATACATCCGATGAAATCGCTTCTCGCAACGCTCGCTCTCACCACCGCGCTAACGCTCCCCAGCCTCGCCATGGCGCGGCCGGTGACACTGACCGCAACGCTCAATAATTACGGCGGCGACGGCGCCTATCTTGCGCTCTACGTCACAGATACCTCTGGAGCCTATGTCGGCAGTCTCTGGATGGCTGGCGGCAAGTCCAAATACTACGAGCATCTGACCGACTGGTACCGCGCCACGGGTGGCGACACCGCGCAAGTGAACGGCATCACCGGCGCCAGCATTGGCGCGGGCCGCACGCTGGAGATCACTCTCGACCTCGCCGATGCGCTGTTCGATGCGGGGTACACGCTTCACATCGACGCAGCCGTCGAGGATATGCGCGACAGTCCGAACGAGGTGGCGGTGCCACTCACGACCGACGGTGCGGGGACTTCTGTGCCCGGGCGCCGCTACGTCGCCAGCTTCGCCTACGACATGTGAGGAGTGAGGGCCATGATCCGTGCACTCCATCGCTGGCCGGGTCTGCTGGCCCTCGTGCTCGTCACCATCCTCAGCTTGAGTGGCGCGGCGCTGTCTGTCTTTCCTGCGGCCGAGCGGCTTGCCGCGCCACAGGCAGAGACCGAACTGACGGTCGCCACTCTCGCGGATCGCATCCAGTTGGTCTATCCGGGCGTCGAGCAGATCCGCCGGTCGCCATCGGGACAGATCACCGCCTACTGGTTCGATCAAGGCACGCCGGGCGCCGCCGTGATCGACCCCGCCACGGGTGAGGGCGTGGCCTCGGCTGATCCCAATCAAGTTGAACGCTGGATTACCAACCTGCATCGCTCGTTGTTTCTGGGCGACGGCGGGCGCATCGCCATGGCTGCAGGGGCGGCCGCGATGCTGGTCCTCTCCCTTTCCGGAGCGGCACTGGTCGCGCGCCGGACGGGCGGATGGCGGCACTGGTTTGCGCCTCTGCGCGGACCGCTCGCTGGTCGTCTTCACGTCGAAATCGCCCGGATCGCCGTGGTTGGCCTTCTGCTTTCCTCGACTACGGCTTTGTGGATGACGGCGTCGACCTTCGACCTGCTTCCCGATGGCGGAGCCCCGCCGGCCTTTCCGGCCGAGGTGAGCAATGAGACGGGCGTTGCGCTCGACCGCCTTGCCGGTCTGAGCGAAATACCAGTCGCAGACCTGCGCGAGCTGAGCTTTCCCTATCCCGGGGACACCACGGATGTCTTCACGCTCAAGACCGACCGGGGCACCGGATATCTCGATCAGGGCGACGGTGCCCTCCTGGCCTGGGCCGACCTGACCGGATGGGAGCGCGTCTCCGAGACGATCTACATGCTGCACACCGGACAGGGTGCGGCGGTGCTCGGTCTCGTGCTCGGGCTCATGGCGCTCGGCGTGCCCGCGATGGGCGCTACCGGCGTCCTGATCTGGCTCGCCGGGCGGCGCGCGCGGCCGCGCATCCGGGGCAACCAGCCCGCAGGCCGCGCCGGGACGATCCTGCTCGTCGGCAGCGAGGGGGGAAGCACCTGGGGCTTTGCCGCGACGCTTCATGCCGCGCTGACGCAAGCCGGGCAGAGCGTCCATGTCGGCCCGATGTCGGGCTTTGCGCCAGAGCGCTACACGAGGGCCGAGCGGATCATCCTGCTCGCCGCGACTTACGGCGACGGGGCGGCGCCCGCCTCAGCGAAGGGCTTTCTCGATCGGCTGAACGCGTTCGATCGGGTGCCAGACATGCCCATTGCGGTGCTTGGCTTCGGCGACCGCAGCTTTCCAGCCTTTTGCGCCTTCGCCAAGGACGTCGCAGCAGCGGCGCAGGCGAAGGGCTGGCCCGAGCTTCTTCCGCTCGAAACCGTCGACCGCCAATCGCCGCAGGATTTCGCCCGCTGGGGCCGCGCACTGGGCGACGCTCTCAGGATCGACCTCGAGCTGTCGCACCAGCCCGTCTTGCCGAAAACTGAAACGTTGACCCTCGTCTCGCGCCGCGACTACGGCGCCGAGGTGCAGGCCCCGACCGCGATCCTCCGCTTCGCGCTTCCGCGCGTCACGCTCTGGCAGCGGCTGGTCGGGGCGGGCTTCGCGCGGTTCGAGGCCGGTGACCTGATCGGCGTCCTGCCGGAAGGAAGCGCCGTCCCGCGGCTCTATTCGCTCGCCTCCGCGCGCTGCGACGGCTTCATCGAGATCGTCGTGAAAAAGCACCCCGGCGGTCTCTGCTCGGGTCAGCTCACGGCCCTGGAGCCGGGCGATACGGTCACCGCCTTCCTCCGCCGCAACCCTGGCTTCCGTCCGGGGCCGAGCCGGGCACCGCTGATCCTGATCGGCGCGGGGACCGGCATCGGGCCGCTCGCGGGTTTTGTGCGCGGCAACACGCGCCGCAGGCCCATCCACCTCTTCTTCGGGATGCGGCATCCCAAAAGCGATTTCTTCTACGGCGAGGAACTGCCCGCCTGGCAGGATGAGGAACGCCTGGTGCGTCTGGTCATGGCGGTCTCGCGGGTGGAGCATCCGCACTACGTGCAGGACGCGTTGCGGGACGACGCGGCCCAGGTCACCAGACTGATCCGTGACGGGGCGCGCGTGATGGTCTGCGGCGGTCGTGAAATGGCGGCGGGCGTGGCCGATACGCTGGCCGAGATCCTCGCGCCGGCCGGGCTCACGCCGGCAGTCCTGAAGGCGGAGGGGCGGTATGTCGAAGATGTCTACTGAGCTGGTGAAGGTCGCGCTGAACGGACCGACCATGGGCACACGCTGGTCCACGCTGTTCTTCGCGGAACCGGACTTCGACCCGGCCACGGTCCGCGTGGCGCTTCAGGCGGCTGTCGATGAGGTGGACGCACAGATGTCCACCTGGAAACCCGATAGCCACCTGATGCGGCTCAATGCGGCGCCGGTCGGCGAATGGATCGCTGTTCCCGCGCGATTGCGCGAGGTGATACGCCTCGGCCTGGAGATCGGGCGCGCCTCCGGCGGGGCCTTCGATATCGGCATGGGCGACGCGGTTAAAGCTTGGGGCTTCGGGCCAGGAGACGTCACGCCGGATGGCATCCGCGCAGCGATGAAAAACCCTCGTTGCCCGGCGCATGAAGTCCTGGAGTTCGACGGCGACCACGTTCGCAAGACCGCGCCCGTCGCGCTCGACCTCAACGGTATCGCCAAGGGTTATGGCGTCGACCGCCTGGCCGAGACCCTGCGCGATCATGGGATTTCCGCCGGACTCATAGGGATTGACGGCGAGATGCGGGCGATGGGTGTGCGGCCAGACGGCGAGGCCTGGACCATCGCGGTCGAGGCGCCGGACTCCGAGCGCCGAAGGCCGCATTCAATCCTCGCGCTGCAGGACGCGGCCGTCGCGACCTCGGGCGACTACCGCCACTGGGTCGAGGTGCAGGGTCGCCGTCTCTCGCACACAATGGATCCGAGACGCGGCGCGCCGCTGATCGCGTCGCCTGCCTCCGTCACCGTCGTTGCCCGCAGCTGTGCCGAGGCCGATGCCTGGGCAACGGTGCTTATGGTGCTCGGTCTCGACAAAGGAGCGAAACTCGCAAGAAAACAAGGGCTCGACGCCCTGTTCCTCCTGCGCGATGATGCAGGGAGCGCGAGGGGCGTAGGAGTCGGACGACTTTTTTCCGAAGAGCCAGCGGCGATGACCCCAGCAGAGGGGAGATAAGCCGAATGGACCAGACCCGCACCGATCGCTTCAAGACCGCAATTCTGCTTCTGGCCGTGATTGGTCTGATCGCGGGTCTTGCATTCTATTTCGCTGGCAGGCGCGACATCGCGAACATCGTCTGGTTCGCCGGGGTTGTTCCAGCCCTTGCCGCGCTCACAGTCGAGATCCTGCGCAGCATTGGACGCGGCGAGGTGGGCCTCGATATCGTCGCAGCGCTGTCGATGACTGCCGCGCTCGTCTTCGGTGAGACTCTCGCCGCGGCGGTCGTCGCGGTGATGTATTCCGGTGGCACCTTCCTCGAAAGCTTCGCAGAAGGCCGCGCCCGGCACGAGATGCACGACCTGTTGTCCCGAGTTCCGCGGACAGCGACACGGCATCGCAATGGCGGCCTCGAAGATATACCGCTTGAGGAAATCGCTCCCGGCGATCGGCTGCTGATCCGTCAGGGCGACGTGGTGCCGGTGGACGGCACGGTGGCCTCTGACGCGGCCTTTGTCGATACTTCGGCGCTGACCGGCGAGTCGCTACCGGTGCGGCTTGCACGCGGGGCCGAGGCCATGAGCGGCTCTACCAATGCAGGCGAGGCTTTCGACGTCACGGCGACCCGCGAGGCCAAGGACAGCACCTATGCCGGAATCGTCAGACTGGTCGAGGAGGCGCAGGCGTCCAAGGCACCGATGTCACGGCTGGCCGACCGATGGTCTCTGGGATTCCTGGCCGTCACCGTGACCATAGCCTTCGCTGCCTGGTGGTTCACCGGCGACCCCATCCGGGCCGTCGCCGTTCTGGTCGTGGCGACGCCCTGTCCGCTGATCCTCGCCGTTCCTGTGGCGCTGGTCGCGGGCCTGTCGCGAGCCGCGCATTTCGGCGTGCTGATCAAGGGCGCGGGGCCACTCGAAACGATGGCGCGGATCCGCACGCTCATCCTCGACAAAACCGGAACGCTGACGGATGGCCGCCCGAAGATCGTGTCGATAAATAGTGCGGATGGCATGGACGAGGACGACATCCTGCTCTTTGCGGCATCCCTCGATCAGGCCTCCAAGCACCCAGTGGCACAGGCCGTCGTCGCCGCCGCGAAGGCGCAGGGCTTAACGCTGCCCGTGCCGTCCGAAGTTGCCGAGTTTCCGGGGGAAGGGGTCGTGGGCCATGTCGAGGGCCGCAGCGTGATCGTCGGCGGCGACGGTTTCGTGGCGTCCCGGGTTGGGCGGATGACGGGCGATCACCCCGCCACCGCCAAGAGCGCCGGATCGGTCCTTGTCGCCGTAGCGGTCGATGGACACATGGTCGGGCATCTGGTGATGTCCGACCCATTGCGCGAGGGCGCGGGCGTCATGCTGGAAGGTCTGCGCCGCGAGGGTATCGGGCGTATACTGTTGGCCACAGGCGACCGCGCAGATGTGGCCGAGCGCGTGACCGAGGGGCTGGGTCTCGACGGTCTGCGCGCCGGGCTGACGCCGGATCAGAAAGTTCTCCTTGTTCTCACAGAGCGCAAGCACGGACCCGTCATGATGGTGGGCGACGGCGTGAACGACGCGCCGGCACTCGCGGCAGCCGATGTCGGTGTGGCCATGGGTGCTCGGGGCGCCGCTGCCTCCGCCGAGGCCGCTGACGTGGTGCTGCTTGTCGACCGGATCGACCGGCTTGGGCCCGGCATCGAGATCGCCCGCGCGTCCCGGCGGATCGCCGTCGAAAGTGTTGTCGCCGGGATCGGCCTTTCGGTTCTTGGCATGATTGCCGCCGCCTTCGGCTACCTCACCCCTGTGCAGGGAGCGCTTCTACAGGAGGTGATAGACGTCGCCGTGATCCTCAACGCCCTGCGGGCGCTGCGCATTGTGCCGCATGAGCCTGCTATGGCCAAACCACAGCCCGCAACGTCAGGGCAAGCCGACATTGTTCAAGGAGCCACGCCATGAGCCGTCTCTCGCATTCCGAAATCCACATGGTGCACCGCATCGGCTGGCTGCGGGCGGCCGTACTTGGGGCCAATGACGGTCTCGTCTCGACCGCGAGCCTTATCGTCGGCGTCGCCGCAGCGGGGTCCGAAAAGCCCGAGGTCCTGATCGCGGGGTTGGCCGGGCTCGTGGCCGGTGCGATGTCGATGGCTGCAGGCGAGTACGTGTCAGTCAGTTCCCAGACCGACGCCGAGCAAGCCGACCTTGCGCGCGAAACGCGCGAACTTGAGGAAACACCGGAGGCTGAGCTTGAGGAACTAACCCTGATCTATGTCGATCGAGGTCTTGATCGGGATCTGGCCGAGAAGGTCGCGGTTCAACTGACCGAGCGAGACGCGCTTGGGTCGCATGCGCGCGACGAGCTGGGCATTTCCGAGACCGTGACGGCCCGCCCGGTCCAGGCGGCATTGGTTTCGGCGCTGACTTTTGCCGTCGGCGCGGTGCTTCCACTGATCGTGGTGCTGCTCGTGCCGGAAACGTTGATCGCGCTCTTGGTGGCAGCATCGACGATCATTGGCCTCGCGGTTCTCGGTGGACTGGGCGCCTCGGCGGGCGGCGCTGGCGTCGCGCGAGGGGCCGCCAGGGTCACGCTCTGGGGCGCCCTCGCGATGGCCGCGACAGCGGCAGTCGGCACAATCTTTGGTGTGACTGTCGGGTAGGAAATGATGGCAGCAGAGGGTGTAGACGTTGGATGTCAGCCCCCCGGGTTCGGCCACTCCGTTCGGCAATCGCGTCGGTCTTGAATTAAACCCAAGGAGCGATTTTGATTCGCTATCAAGGTGTTACGGCGTCCAGTGTGCGTTTTTGTGTACAAGCGCCTCCTAAAGTCTGCTAACGGGTGGGAAGCAGACCTTCACGGCCGTTGGCCGAACGGCAGGCTTTGCTGCAAGCTGTGAGGTCGATGGCACCGAGATCATGCATCTGCAGTGAAAGTCCGGTCTGGTGAAGCTGCAGCGCAGCGATTGACGACAGCGGCCATGGCTGGTTTGGGCCGTTCTTGTCGCTTGGTCGATATGGGCCTTACAACGCGAACCCAATTGGTCATGATTTGCCGTCGTCATGAATCTCCTCCTTGTGCCTCAGAGGCTCGGGGAAGGTGTCCCAATAGTGCGATCTGGTCCTAAGCGAGACTGACCCACGGAAGCTTCAGCTTGAAAACCGTCAGAAACTAAGCTATATATCTGACACATGGAGGCGAGCATGCAAACCACATCTCAAGCGATCAAGGCCTATGCTGAAGCGCTGCCGGAGGGGGCGACCCTGTCGGCGCGGGAGTTGTTGCACCTCGGAGAGCGTGCCGCGGTCGACCAGGCGCTGTCGCGTTTGGTTCGACGTGGGGAGCTTCTGCGTGTGAGACGCGGATTGTTCGCACTGCCCGTGAAAACCCGCTTCGGGAGCCGGGCACCCTCGGTTCAGGCCGTGGTTGAGCACATTGCGAAATCAACCGGTGAGCGTGTGTCGCAAAGCGGGGCGTCGGCAGCGAACCTGCTCGGTATTTCGACACAGAATCCATCCCGTCAAGTCTATTGGACTTCCGGGCCGAGCCGTCATCTGAAACTCGGAGCGCAAAGCGTCGAGCTTAAACATGTGCCGAGCTGGCAGCTTCGTGCACCCAACAGTCGTGCCGGCCACGCTTTTCGGGCGCTTGCATATTTCGGCAAAACCGAAGCTGCGCAGGCTTTGAGGCGTATCAAGGCGACATTGAACGAAGAGGAGCAGCGCGAGCTTCTGAGCCTTCGTGCCGGTGCGCCAACCTGGATGGCCAAGGAACTTAGCGCGCTTGCGTCGTCGCAATGACAGAAAACCAAACCTATTTTTCGTTGTCGCGCGAAGACAAGATTGACGCTCTGGAAGTGGCCGCCTCGAAACTGGGGCGGCCCGCAGACTTGTTGGAAAGCCGAGCACATCAAAAAACGTGACCAAGCATTCTTCGTAGTCGGGGTCGTTCTCGAAATCAGTCATCTCTGATCCATCTTCAGCCGAGGAGCTTCTCCAGCTCTTCCCCTTGGACGGCGTGCTTCTCCGGGTTTTCTGCTTTCAGCTTGTTCACGTTGATGAGCTTCCATCTGACCGCCGGAAGCTCGGCCGCTTGAGGGCGGTCGATCGCGTCGAAGTCGGGGTCGCCTTCATGCAGGGTTCTCAGAAACCTCTTCGCGCTCTCATCCAAGCGGGATTGGATATCACCGATCAGGCGGTCGCGCGTTGAGACCAATTCCGCAAGGTCGACCGCTCCCTTCGTCATGCCCTCGAATTCCCGGGCATAGGGCTGATCCAGATCGATCAGGTTTGGGTTCAGAAGTTCGTGCGGCGGGCGGGGTGAACTCGCAACGTAGATCAGAAAAGTACGGAACAACTCGTCGGTAAACCCTTCATTCTCGTAGAGGAGCTTGACGTCGTAGAGGTCTCGCGGGTGCTGGCGATCGAGGGCCGCATGTAGCTTACCGCCGAACAAATCTTCGAAAGCGACGATGTTCATCGTCGCATATCCGAACTCCTGCTCGACGGCTTCGGAGACTTCACGTTGTTCCGGATCATGCACGACGCCCCGGGTAACGGGGGAGGTTTCGATTTTGATTTCGGCTGCGCCGAGGCGTGCGAGCGCACGCGTGGCGCCGCCGCCGCCGCCGGCAATGCGCTGCGCTTTGGCGCCGGTGATGCCGCCTTCGATGGCAGCGGCAATCCGGTTCATCGCGTCGTTGATCTCGACGAGGCTTTCGGCGCGGTCCTTGACAGGCAGATAGGTCAGATCGATATCGACTGAGAGCCGCGGAAGGTCGCGATAGAAGAGGTTGATGGCTGTCCCGCCCTTGAGCGCAAATATCTCCTCCTTCGCGACATATGGAAGTACCCGCACGAGCAGGGCCACTTGGGCGGCATAGTCTTCACGCGCCATGACCACGTTCCTTTCTTACAAACTCTTCGGGCACCATGATCCTGTAGCGCGGATGTATCTTGCCGCCTTTGACCAATGCGCGATCCCCGCTGCCGAGGTCGAACTCTTCCGGATCGAGTCGCTTGCGCCAGGCATGGTCGTGGCGGTCGGCGAACACGAAGAACAGGCGTTTGACCTTGATCTTCTTGCAACTTCTGAGCAGTGCCGAGAGGGTTCTTGGGCGCAACGTCGTCAGGCTTTCGAACACCATGTCGAGGTTGTGAAAGCTCTCCTGATCCGGCAACTCGTCCAGCGCCTCAAAGATCGCGCGTTCCGGCGAGGACATCACCAGTTTCCAGTCCCATGGCAGGGACGATGCTGTCTCGTTGAGATTATTTCGCGCGTCGTTGACACCCAACTCTGGATCGGAGAACAGCGATACGCTGCGTGTGCGGAGTTCGGCGTTGAGCGGCAGTTTTTCGAGCCAGTTGGGGATTTTTGAGCCGTAGAGCCAAACCGTGCTTTTGTCGCCGAGGGAGAGATAGTGCGCATAGCCTTGCAGGCCCAATGCCGTCGCGCCCCCGATATGGACAGGGTAGTGCATGATGTGCTGGAGCGAGAGCAGGCAGGTCTTCCAGTCGAGCGTGTTCGTGGTGGCGCTGCTTGGTGAGGGGCGGCGGAAGACGCCGCGGCCAAGGCGTTCCAGCCAGCCGCGTTGAACATAGGCGTAGGATGAACGCCGGCCTATCCCGTGGTGCTCAAGCCAGGCGGAGTCCACGAGGAACCCCGTGGGGACAGCCTCAAGAAGGCTCTTTAGCTTTTCGTGTTCTTGTCCATTCATGTGCGACACAATGATATATTTTTAAAGAGGCCGCTACTTGTTTCTGTGAAAACCTGTGAAGTAGTCCGTTAAGGATCGACAAATTCTGAAATTCTCAAAGAGACTGGTGGTTGTCGGCTCTGAAGCTCACCAGCAAAGCAGGGCGTGGATGCCCTAGATTGGCTGAGAAGACGCTCGGCCATTCGGATCGAAAAGTTGAAGCTTTGTGCCCATGTCGAAGCCGCTGCGCCAAACCAGAGTCAGGTTTCACTTTCGATTGTGGCGTTCTTTTGCCCATACAAACATCGCACCAACGGCAGCATTGGCTTGCTGCACGCTGAACACTTCCGGTTCGAACGCGCCCGCCCATTGCTTTGTATCGCGATGTTCCGGGTGGTGTTTGTCGGTCAGCGCGTCGAGAAACTCTTCGTATGAGTAGGGCCCTCCACAGTCCTCTGGCGGGCACGCTCGCTCTCCGGCAACACAGGCGGGGAAGTCCAGATCTGGTCTTCCGGTTGGTTTGCTAATCTTCTCAACGGTGACGAGATGCCGCCAACCATCGCCGAAATCATAAGTATATGTGAACTGACTGCCTTTCTTGACCAGCTCTCCAAGAGCAAACTTCTTTTCGTCCTTCCGGCCATCGTTTGGGTCCCAGCTGTCGTCACTTTCGTCGCGGGCCTCGAACCTGTCTTCGCCAATCTCGAACTCATGCAGATGATAGTCTTGCCAAGGCATAGCGCCCTGGAGAACGGAATGCAGGATGTCCAAGCTGATGTCATTCGGCACGAGGATCCGGCGCCAGATGGGTGGTTTGATGCCAACAAGTTCGATTTTCAGCTCAATCAAAGTGTGTCCCGCCTGTCTCAATGGTCCTGCCGTTGAAGTAATTTTTGATCCTTAAGTTGAAGCATTCAAGGGGAACATTGGCCCCTCCTGCCCTTTGGTCAGGACCGCGCCCTAATCGGTCGGCTGCAGGCAGCCGCCCTCCCCGAGATGAAACGCCGCCTCTCCCTGCGACGTGCTGCTGGCCGCGCCGTCTCCTCCGGAGCCAGCCCGACCAGCCGTCGCATGGTCGTGGCAACGCTTCATCTCGGCCATTCGGTAACGGTCGCTGGGGCGGGGCGGGTCGCTTCAATGATCCCCTTTTTCCCGTATCAGCCGGTGTTACTCCTCGCTTTGCCGGACATGCTGTTCTGCCATCATTGACCGCAAAGGAGTTTCGACGACCGCCGGATCGCTCTGGCCAAAGCTGGCAGAGGGCTGGTGATCAGCGCGATGCAAGAAATCGCAAAGGATTCGGCTGCCGAAGAGGGGTCGTTCGAAATCGGGATGACCCGCGCCCGGTGCAGATGCCTCGGAGGTCAGCTTGAAATCGCTCTGCCAGATGGCACCGCACTCAACCAGCTTGCTACGTATGAGTGAGGTCGCGAAACGTTAGGCAGGGCTCGGCAAAGCGCGAACCCGTCCGGCTGCGGCTCGGGGTGAGAGGGCAGAAAAGACACCGCCGCCGGCAGTTCCATCGGCTGTTTACCTGGGTTTCCTTCGCGGCCACCGCACTTCTCCCGATGTGTTGCTTTGCATGAAATGCTGGTCGCAGCTGTCGTCCCGTCCACAAAGGTTGTCTCCGATCTTTTTCCCCTGACCCTGCGGGTCATTCCGCGCGGATCAAAAAGACCGGCGCCTGCCCCTCTCCGCTGCGCTTCGCCTTCGGTGTCGCCGGGCCTTGGCCAGCTGCAAGGTGACCATCATTGCAACGCAAACAAGGAGAAGAGCAATGACCACGAACTGCATCAAATTCACCAGCGCCGACATCGAAACCGCCAAAGGCGTCGGCTCCATCTCGACCCTGACCTTCGACCTCGACATCACGGTCGAACCCGTCGCGAGCTCGAACCCGATGGCCCCCACGCACCGCGTCCTCGGCCGCTCCCCCCGCGGCAAGCTGGTTGAGTGTGGTGGCATCTGGAAAAAGCAGAACAAGGAGACCGGCGCGGACTATTACACGCTGACCATCCGCGATCACGGCTTCAACGCCAACCTCGGCAAGGCCGCGAACCAGGACGATCTGTCCCTGCAGGCCGTCATCCCCTGGGGCCCGAAAGACGCCGCCTAAACCAAGGGCCAGACCGCTCCGGCGGTCTGGCCTTTTCTCGTTCCGGGGAATGGCAGCAGTTCGGGTCCGAAACCCGTGTCCGAAGAACGCCGCATATTTCGGAGGCTGACACCGAGGCGGATAGTCTGACTGGATCGATCGCAGAAGCAGCTTTGATCGTTCTGTTGAGGGACAGAGTGGATCGCGCGAACCCGAGGGTGAGCCGAAAGTAAGCAGAGGAAAACTGGGAGCCCACTTGGCGAGCCAAGCGCACCCCTCCGACGGTCGAGCAACCGGCGCCTGGGTATTCTTGGTGAAGCTGCCGGGGGTGCCGAACTCACCCTGTGTCGCGAGGTTGGAAACCGCAGATCAAAGTCATACGTCCGGGGGGCGACGTCGCACGCCGGGGTCGCCGCCGCGCACCTTTCCGTCGACCTGTTGGCCTTTTAGATCGCTAGCCCGGGGTCGAGCGGCCGGCAACGCCGGGGGCAGGTTTCTGGACGGCTGACGCCTTGAGCGCTGCGGGGCATCGCCCACAACAAACCTGCCCCCGGCGTGCTCCATTTCATTGCGCCCCGTGCCGGGTGCAGCCCGCTCTCATGCCCCCGGTCTTTTCCACGATCCGTCCAACGACGATCAACGGAAAGGATCACACCATGACACTCGAACAATCCATCGACCTCGCCGAACTGCAAGCCGACATGGCCTTCGATGCCTACCTCGCCGCCTTTGATGAAGACGCCCATCCGGAGACCCTCGACAGCCTCGAGACCGAGGCTCTGATCGCCCGCAGCCGCTACGACGATCTGCGCACTCTGGGACTGGGTCACTGACCCAGATACCCCTGCGGCTCTTCGGATCCGCAGGGGTCTGACGTCGACTCTCAGAAGCATCGTGCCGCCCTCAGAGGGTATGATCCGCGCCATCCCGCGCGGGCAGTTTTCGTGTTTCTGGCGCCCGATCCGTGAACGGCTCGGGCGCTCGGATTGCCTGACATCGCGTGCTGCGCCAGCACAAGTTTCAGAAGATTTTTTTGACCAGATTGCCTTGCCTCGATGAGGGCGGCGGCGCTCCGTGTCGCGCTGCGCAGCGGTCATGAGTGCATCCCATTTCATGCAAAAAGACACAATATGCAAAACGTAATATTGCGCAATATGATTTAGTGAAGTATAAGCGAAGGAGAGAAGGAAGACGTTGGCAGGATATGGCCAATGTTTGCACATTTTGTCCGAGGGGTCTGACCCGTGCCGAGGCCAGCGAAAAACCTGAAGCTTGAAGAGCGCATCGAAGTCGCGCGGCGCTTTGCGGCGGGCGAGAGCGCGAGGGAGCTGGCGGCGGCATTCGGCATCTCCCCGCGCCACGTGAACCGGCTCGCGAAAGAGGAGGCGGGCGAGGGCATCGCGGTGCGCGATCCAAGCGAGACGGTGGCCTTTCGGGCGAGCCAGTCCGAGCTTGCAGCGTTCGATGCCGAGTGGCGCGCGCGAGGCTATGCCAACCGGTCGCAGGCGCTCAATGCGGTGCTGCGCGGTCGCTGCGGTTTTCTCGATGTACCTCGTGATCTGGTCTCGGAATTCTGCGCCGCATGGCGTCAGGCGAAAGATGTGAGCGACGCCGGATTGGTGCTCGCCAAGGCGCTCCATCGCGGTCGGCTCGAGGTCACGGAAGCGGATCGCGCGGTGCTGATCGAACTCCTTGATCTGGCGCAGTCGATGAGCCGTGAGATGGGCCGGATGAAGGATGCGGCGCAGGCGATGCGTCATCAGGATTGGCCGCAAAAGGAAGAAGGGCAGGGGACGGTGAGCGCGGTTCTGGAGGACAGCCCGCGCACGATCGAACGCGAATTGAGGTTTGTCAGGAATGGCTGATCCGCTCGCCCTCTACACCTCGGTCATGGGGCGGCTCTGGGAGGATGAGCGCATCCGGGGCCAGGCCGCGGCGCGGATCGACGCGCGTCTGGCGGGGCGTCGGCAGGGGCGGAGTTTCGCGCGCGTCGGATCCCTGTCGGCGCGCAATGCGCTGAAGGCGGCCTCGGGTCAGAGCCGGGCGGCGGTGTTCAAACGGATCCGGGCAGGGGGCTGCAAGACGCGTGCTTCGCTCGGGGCGCAGATATCCTACATCAACGACAAGGCGGTCTACACCTACTCGACGATGACCAACGCGCTGACCGATGCGGCGGTGCTTTCTGAGGAGCAGAAAGAGGACATCATCGAGGACTGGGCCGGTACCTGGCGCGGCTCGACCAAGCTCGGGTTCACCTCGCACATGCTGCTGTCCTTCCCGACCGACGTGACGGTCGACCAGGTGCGCGACATCGCGATGGACTGGACGGAGCATTTCTTCGAGAGCGGCGAATACGGCGACCAATGGGACTATGTCCTCGCGGTTCATGACGACCGGGCGCACAAGCATGCCCATATCATCCTGAACAATCGCGGCGTGGAAACCGGCACCTGGTTCTCCTGCTGGGCCGAGGGGGTGATGTCGCCGCAGCTGATGCGCGAGAAGCAGGCCGAGATCGCGGAGCGCTATGGCGTCATGCTCGACGCCACCACCCGGCTCGAACGCGGCATCTTCGAGAAGCCCGCCGGGATCGAGGAGATTTACCGCGCCAAGGAAGAGGCCCGTCTGCCGCGCGAGATCGTCATGACGGCCCATGAATCCGCCGTCGCGCAGGCGCAGGTGGTGGGCTTCGCCAAGGACTACAAGAACCTCGCCGACTTGCTGGACCGGATGGACCAACGCCACATGGCGCGCGCCCTGCGCGGCATGGCGGACGGTCTCGGCTCCGGCACGCCGTGGAATTTCACCGAAGGAGAGATAGACATGAAGGACATCAAGACCGTCGGTGATGCGATCGACTATTCCGAGCGCACGATCGAGGCGCTGAGGCTCAAGGCCGAAGAACTGGACCCGGCCGAGCGCGCCGCGTTCGAGGTTAAGGCTGCGCCGATCATCGCGGACCTGTCGCAGATGGTGCCGGACCCGGACCTGCGGGCGCGCTTTGGCAAGCAGCTCGAAGAACCCTATCCGCCGGGGGCGGGCAGCGACGTGCTGATTGCCCCGCTGCAGTCCGGCAAGGACGAGGGCCTGCGTGACGTGCTCGAGCGTGCAGAGGAAGCCGGAATGGACAGCGAGGAACTGGTGGCGCGCATCTCGGCGGGCGGCACGCGGAACTACGGCATGGCCCAGGACTGGGTCGAGCGGGACATGAACGCGGTGCTCGCCAAGGACGGTCTCAGCGTGGAGACCGCCAGTGACGACCAGCTCGATGCCGCGCTGGAAAAGGTCGACGGCGTGATGGACGCCCTGATGGAGCGCGCCAAGGAACTGGGTGTCCAGATTGGTCGGACCCTCGCGGACGAGGAGGAGGCGACATTGCCCCTTATCGACGAGGATGACCGGACGCCCAATCCTTACCTGCAGGACCTCGCTGACATGTTGCGGGACGGCAAGCTCAGCGAGGAACAGGAAGAGACAGTCGAGCGGACTCTGCAATCCGAGCTCTTCAAGGAATTGGGTGAGGAGGGCTTGGCCGAGCTTCGGCGTGGCAACTACGAAGTGCTGGATGCGGCCTTGCCGAGCAAGCTCGACCAGATCACCGTCACGCAGGAATTCCTTGAGATGACCTTCGAGGAGACCCGCGATCAGGTCTTCACCAACCGCGCCGCCGGATTGCAGCAGGCCAAGGCGACCGAAGTGGCGCGGCTGCGCGGCCAGCAGGAGTCGCAGGAGCTGGGCCGCGATCTCAGTCGGGACCGCGGTCTCGACGACGAGATGGAATTCTGAGGGGGAGATGACCACCATGACCAAGACACTCCCCCTCTGGGCCGCGCTTCTCTTCGGCGTGATCTGCGGTGCCCTCATCGGCACCATCGTTGCCGCCTTCTACCTGACCCTAGCCCTGAAAACCGGGTTTCAGAGCTTCGACATGTTGGCGCTCTGGAAGGCGAGCGCCGGTACCCGCGCGGCACATCCCGAGGCGTTCAAGGTGGGGT